>Ga0233426_10002691_pt1 | contig 14605 bp, 10 predicted proteins | sample SI_118_April2016_6_FD_179875 | JGI IMG/M metagenome (GOLD analysis project Ga0233426, IMG submission 179875) | Seawater microbial communities from Saanich Inlet, British Columbia, Canada - SI_118_April2016_10_MG | ecosystem: Environmental > Aquatic > Marine > Inlet | place: Canada: British... | reverse complement strand
GGATTGGAGATTTTTATCGCTAATAAAAAAAGGCGGTAAACAATAAATTTAAAGCTTTAGGCTTGTATCAAAATTTGTACTTAATCGAAATTTTCGTGCTTCTAGACCGCCTACTTTTAATATACTAACGGTAACAGAAATTAGTTACCTTTAGTACAATACGTGCTACAAAAAAAAACAATTTCAAACAGATGCCGAGCTCCATGTAATCATTCCCTACGGCAATGAAGGGTTGCTAGGTTTCGTATCTTTTAGACGAAAAAACACAGATTTTCAATCGGATTTAATTTCAACTGTAAATCTGTGTTTTTATAAATGCCAAATCGTTAACTTTACCCAAGTAAAACCGCAACGGTTCATACAGAGGCGCAGCCAAACATCATGAAACTGTATCTGACTACATTGTATTATTCTTATAATTTTTAAAAGCGAATGCTGAATAAATTAACCCTAGACACAATACTAACATTCGAAAATTATAAAATGGTAATCATGAATATATATTCTCTCCTAGAACCAGAAAAATCAAACTTCGAAATTAAAATAAAAGACTAAGATGATAGAAAAAATAAAACTCCGTCCAACAATTAAGAGTATTGTAATACAAGAAAACACTAGTGACGAAGAGAAATTTCAAAACAGCATTCTTCGCCCAATTATTAAGTTACAACACCACCTACTCTTGCATTATTTTGAGCATTATATGAAACAGAATAAAGTGCATCTCGAAGAACTTAATCCTATACAAAAGAAGGCTAAGATTCATCGGTTTTTTAAAACCGATCATAAATTTAAACTTGAGATAAGGGGTTTGATCATAGGTCTATTGACGTTAGATGAGTTTGAAGAATACTTAAAATTATCAACTAATCTGAATAAAAGAATAAACAACATGATTGAAGAAAGAATCAACTCTTGCATCATCAAATAACTTTTTTGAATATTTCTTCAAAACAGTTTCTAGGGTAAACATTAAAAAAAAATCCCCCTTATTTTCTTACTAGCATTTTGTATCTGTTGTACTCAAAACCAACTTAAAAACACTGAAAATTTTGAGATACACGGTGAATTCAATCATACAATTTTAGACTGTGACAATACAGACAATCTAAATGAAATTAACTGTGTTGAATTTATAAAATTTGTTGACCAGACAAATGTTCGTATACTCATTGATGGTAGTGACATCTTGTACACCGTAAAGTATGCGATAAATGATGATATAATTGATATTAAAACAACAGATGGAGTCAATATTTGTTCCTTTCTAATTCAAAATGAAATGACTTTAAAACGAATTGGGAGTGGTGATATTTGGACAAAAAAAGAAGAAACCTACCTACAGGATTATTGAATTCCAATCGCTGTATTTCTAATAACAAACATGACCTAAACACAATATGTAATCAAAAAAAATGTATCAAATAGAACCCTACAAAAACATAAATGATGCGATTTCTAATTTAGACATTGGTGGTAGATTTTTTAATCTATTTACGAAAGCAAAAACGGAATAATTACAAAAGTTATATTAGGAAAAAGCAGTGAGATTTTTAAGAAGCTACCACAAATGATTTTATTTTTAGAAATATCAATTTCAAAACTAAAAAAAAGTATTATTACTTCAAAATTAGAAAAAGATTCACAAAAGATTTATTTAAAATACAAACCGCTCGAATTTCTGCCTTCTGAAGGAGATTCTAATAAAATAATAGCATCAAACGCAATCGTCACAGGAATTCCAAAATTGACTGAATCTAAAAGTGATTTAACAAGCTTTATAATGATTCGAATGACATCCAAAAATGTAACAACTGTTAAACCTGTTACAATAATAGATGTTTATAAATTAAGAGATGAAAAATCTGATCAAAACTTTTTAATTGCACATAACGAAGGGACAAAGAAGTTAACTTAAATAAAATTAAAGTTGCTGGCATTTTGAAAGAATTAAAACTAAATGAAAATAAGCTAGATAGTAGTCCTATATCTTGAGGCAGTTTACTACATGGAGAGCAATTAATTACACAACCATAAAGCAAATACTACCAAGAAGGTTTCGGTCACTTTTACGGTGATATGTCAAATTGTAAAAAACATTCAAATTGCAAGACTCCTATGCTCTTTAAATTTTTTCTTCTTAAATTAGTATTTTAACTTTAGTGAAATTCGACTCTGTCGTTTTACAACAATCATTCTATTATGATTATCAATACTATAGAATAAAAATCGCTAAAAAAATATCTTAAAAAATGCAAAACAAGGATAGTATACCCCCTTTATATGAGTATGCCACCCCTCAAAGATTTTTGGGTGAGCATTTATATTGCACAACTTTACCATAAACCCCAATGGCATGAACTACATCAAAAATTATGTTATTCTATTACTATTTTTTTTATCAATTGTAAAAGTTGGAGCTCAATGTTCCGCCAATTTTACACCTGATATGGCATTACCAACAAGTGACGCAAGTATTCAAACTGAAATTGATAATATCTACACTGCTGCTAAGAACAAGAGGTTGGCTTCAAGCTCACCATCAATTACAGATTTAAATGATGCCATTACAGAATATAATAATCTAAACATTGTTGTAAATAGCGGTAATATCACTGGAACCCCTATTACTAGCTATAGCACCGTTTCATTCATTGGCATATTTGCGGATTATTTGAACTTTAATCCAGCAGACACAGCTATGATTGAAAGAGTTAACAATACTGTATGGTGGACTTACTCTAACATATGCGACAATACTTTATCTTTGGATTTTGCTGGATATGAATTTCGTAATTTTTCAAGAAAAGGTTTTTTTTGTGTAGAATTTCTTACACCTGAAAACCAAGATAGAATAATGTATATCATGGAGAAACAAACGAAGGATTGGGGTGTTTTTTGGAAACCAAACTATGATGAAGATTCTCAGCTCTCTGATGGTACTACTACTTCAGATTTAATTCACAACATCCTAGATGCATTCGTCCCTTTAGTGAAATGTTTTGAAACTGGAGATCATCAGTATCGTTATATGCTAACTTTAAAAAGATATGTTTCTAGATTCGCATCAGTATATACAAATGGGACACATGATGGGATAAAACTCGATGGAAGTGGCTACCATCATTGGAACAATTATGAAGCTTATATGTATGCCTATAACAATGTTGTTAACTTACTCAAACATTTAGACAATACGAGTTTTCAAATTAGTTCAAACGAGTATTTAGTTTTTAGAAATTCGGTTATTCATAAATACCTGAATACCAATGATGATGGCTATTTACCCTTAACGATAACCGGTAGGTCTGGTAACTGGGAACGAATTAACTTTTCACAACATACCCTTAAAAATTTAGCTGTAATTGGAGGTAATATTTTGGGATTAGCAACAGCAGATCCAATACTCGCAGGAATTTACAATAGAAGATATGGTGTTGACGCATCATTTAACTACACCACAAGTGCTCCCTTTCATGACGGATTTTATCAAAACAATCATGCAACCACTGGGATTTTTAGAACAAATAATACTGTAATTTGTAGTAGGGGCTTCAATGATACTCTTTGGGGATCTGAAATATATGCTACCGAAAATAGGTATGGAAGATATCAAAGTTATGGCTCGCTAGTTATAGTTTATCCTGGAGATCGCGACGCTAATGGATTTGATAACACTAAATGGGATTGGAATCATAACCCGGGTACCACAACCAAGCTACTATCTTGGTCGGAACTTATTGCTCCGAATGTTAGAATTGATGAATATTCTGACAAAAACTTTGCTGGCTCATTACAATTTAATTTACAAAATAAAGGGTTTTTAGATAATGTATTTGGAACCTATGGTATGTTCGCCATGGATTTTCAAGAAAAACAAGGTTCAGGTTTTGGTACTTCAACCGCAACAGAAACTCACGACCCCACTTTCACATTTAAAAAATCAAACTTTTATTTTGATGACATGATTATTTGTTTAGGATCAGATATCAACAATACTGATTCCACACATAATACCGTAACCACGTTGTATCAAAACAGCACGAACCCTTCAAACGTTACAGTAAATAATAGCATTTATAGCACAACAGGAATTACATCAACTTATTCTGAATCTAACGACAATTGGGTTTTGGATAATTTTGGTACGGGCTTTTACATTGTAAAAGAAAGTGGCGAATTAAATATTCAACGAAAAGACCAAGAAACACCCTCGCATGATCAAACAGACCCTACTGTACTCAACCCGATAGCTCAAGCTGCAATTGGTTATATGAATCATGGGGTTGCGCCTTCAAATGAAGGCTATGAGTATGTTGTTTTGCCTAATACAAATGCTTCCGCTATGCAATCTTTGGCTACATCATTTAGCAATCCTCTCACAAAACCGTTTGAAGTTTTAAATAAAGACAACAGTTCTCATATTATTAAGCATAATGGAACAGGAATTTATGGGTTAGCGCTATTTGAAGCGAATTCCACAATACCCGGGAACACCAACATCATTTCTAATGAATATCCATGTTTATTGATGTATGAGTCTCTTAATTCTGATCAAGAAATGAAATTAAGTTTATCGAATCCTGATATGGGGCTTTCAAACGCACATAGTTATGAAAAATATCCAACGCAACCTATTGAAGTAACCTTTGACGGTCTATGGGAATTGTCAGAATCTCATTCAGACATTTCATTAGTTTCTGTAACCGCTAATACAACAACCTTTAGTTTTTTAACCTATCAAGGTTTACCTATTGAAGCTAATTTTCACAGGACTAGTCCTTTATTCATTGATAGGGTAAATAACACAGAAAATTTCATGATCTACCCTAATCCTTCTCAAGATATTGTATATGTAAAAAATATAAAAATTGATTTAAGTTTATCTAATACGAAAATATATAATTTTCAAGGACTCGAATTTACAAACCTTATTTTCATTCAAAATAACGCCATTGACATATCAAAATTGCCGAGTGGAACTTACATTTTAAAAGTAAATAATCTCGCGAAAATTATAAACAAGATTCCTTTATAAAAATTTAGTCTATTCGTTGAAAATTATACACTCTCAAAAAGTGTCCTATTTTTAAAAAAATACATTTTTATGAAACCCTTTAAAGCGCATTTGCTAGTCCTATCAACCATCATATTATTCATTGGATGCAAAACAGAGGACACCTACCAAAAAAATGTAGACACTATTTATAAAAATAGTAAAATCTAAACCGTTAATGAAGAGCAAGAATGGGCAGAGGCTATGGCCATTAAAGATGGAAAATTTATAAGTATTTGAGACATCGATGAAGTTACTATTGCGAAAGGTCCAAAACATGGCTACCTTGACCATAATAATGAAACTCGTCAGATAATTCCTGCAAATGGATTTGCCAAATACATGCAAGAATTTGACGATGCTAATTTCCAAGTAATCGCTCATGACATTGAAGACGGAGCCGTAAGAGCTAACCTTAACGGTTATGCAAAAGTGATAAAGAAACGAGGCAACAACAATTTAAGACATCGGAATGAACACACTAGCTTGGTTCATCCTAATGATTTTTCAAGATTCACAGAAAATGATATTGCAGTCACAATTTGACGCATCGTATGGCCATGGAAAATGGGGTGTAAAATGACACCATATTGTTTTCTCAAAAACCGTAAATTCTTGCCATATTTAATTAGAAAATGACGCCATCCATCAGACAATATTTTCACATCAATCCTTCAATTTTATTTGTATGACTTATTCTTGTGACGCTAATAGAATATCTACCAGTACGCACGATATCTTAGCCTATAAAGAGCAGGCTATTTAATTTTGAGATTAAAATAAAGAACCGTATTAAAACATAATGTGTTCAATTTCAATAAAATTATCGAGAAATAAATTTCATAAACTATAGACATTTGCAATAATTACAAAAAGGACAATATCATTTTCACACACGAGAGAGAGCTTATTTCATGGTTGTATAGAACATTCTAAAACGGACTCATATAGCATATGCTTCATAAAATATATGAATGGTATCACCCCTTACAATGACGTTTTTCCCCCCTTATACACTGCCTTTAAACATATAAATTAGCAAACGTTATCTGTATACCCTTAATTAATTTTTTATTAATTACGAATGGATTCATGTAAAGAAACCACGTTCACTATTGCAATTTATAATTCAAAAAAATAATTTAAATTTCCAAAAATGAAAAATATAACTCAATTTTTCTTGTCTCTGTTAATCCTTATTTTCACAGGTATTAATGCTCAAAATTGCAAAACTACTTTTCAACCAGATTTGCCTTTAGAAGCTAGTTCTGATGCTATCATAGCGGAAATTGACAATATCTATTCCAAAGCTAAAAATACTAGTTTGGCTAAAACTGAACCTAGAGCTACAAGTGTAAAGAATGCGATAAAGTTATATGAAAATTTAAATATTACTGTAAATAATGGCACTATTTCAGGAAAGGAAATAAAGAATTTCAACCAACTAAGTTTTATAAAAACATTTGCAAACTATCTAAAATTCAACCCAACAGACAAAGCAATGATAGAACGTGCAAAAAACACTATTTGGTGGGTCTATAAAAATCTGTGTGAGGATACTTTGCGCAGCGATAAATTGGGATACGCATTTCGAAATTTTTCCAGAGGAGCTGTTTTTTGTATCGAATATTTAGACACCACCTCAAAACAGCAGTTTTTATATATTCTAGAAAAAAATTACGGCAAATGGCATAATTTCTGGAGTCCTACAGGAATTATTTCAACGGATTATATTTACAACAATCTAGATGTCTTATTGCTTACTATCAAATGTTTTGATACCGATGAGGAAAAATATAGGCTTATGAAAACCTGCCACAGATATATTACTCGATTTATGTCTACCCATACAAGCGGTACAAGTGACGGTTTGAAACCTGATGGTAGTGGGTACCACCATTGGAATAATTATGAGGCATATATGTATGCTTATCAAACAGTTGTAAAAAGTTTAACATTTCTTGACGGTAGTATCTTTCAGGTAGCACCCTCTGCATACCTTACCTTTCGAGATGCCATGCTTCATAAGCATTTAATTACAAACGATGACAATGTCCTGCCGTTGTCTATGAGTGGTAGAAGTGGTAATTGGGAAAAAAACTCAGTACCCCAAAAAGACTACAAGTCTTTTGCTATAGTTGGAGGAAATATCCTTGGTTTGGAAACAGCAGATCCTGTGATGGCAGGAATGTATAATAGAAAAAATGGCATTGATCCTGAGTTCAATTTTTCGGAGGTTGCATCTTTTGAAAATGGATTCTATCAAAATAATTACGCATGTGCGGGGATTTTCAGAAAAGACGGTATTGTTGTGATAAATAAAGGAATGAACAACCAACTTTGGGGGTCTGAAATTTATGTCAAACAAAACAGATATGGAAGGTATAATGGTTATGGTGCATTAACGGTTGTTTACCCAGGAAGCATCACTGACAATGGATTTCAAAACAACAATTGGGATTGGAATTATCATCCGGGAGCTACAACAAAAATATTAGATTGGAATGAGCTTCAAAATGCTTGGGGTAGAACCGATGTATATTCAAAAAAACGATTATGTGGATCTCTACAATTTAAATTGCAAAATAATGGATACTTAGACAAAGTTTTTGGAACTTATGGAATGTTTGCTATGGATTTCCAGGAATCAATCAATACTGGTTGGTCTGGATCTATTGTACCAGAAACGTGGGATGAAACGTTCACATTTAAAAAATCAAATTTTTTCTTTGACGATATAATTATCTGTTTAGCAACAAACATCAACAACACGGACTCAGATTCACCGACTATAACAACGTTGTATCAAAACACAACGAGACCTGACCAAGTTGTTGTAAACAATAAAGACTATTCAAAAATAGGGAAAACTAAAAAGTATTCTGGTAAAAAGGACAATTGGGTTCTGGACAGCCAAGGAACAGGTTATTATATTGTTTCTGGAAGTGGAAATTTAAAAATACAACGAAAAGATCAAAAAACACCATCTCAAAATCAAACGGACCCTAGTATTTTAAACCAAACTTCTGAAGCAGCCATCGGTTATATAGACCACGGTAAGGAACCAAACAGTAAAGGCTATGAATACCTTGTAATACCCAATACGGATGTAAAAAAATTAGAAAGCATTAGCAAAAGTTTTAAAAACGACAAAAAACCTTATGAGGTAATACAAAAAAACGGTAATTCACATATAATAAAACATAATGCTACAGGAATTTATGGCTTTGCGCTTTTTACCCCTACTGACTCACTGCCTGGGAATACATATATTGTTGCAAATGACACTCCTTGCCTAGTTATGTATCAGTCGGATACTTCTTCTAGCAATGCGATCACTTTATCTTTATCTAATCCTGACTTAGGGCTGAAAGTTAAAAGAGATTATGCGAAATCTCCTGTTAAAAAAATTAAAATTACCTTAAAAGGAAATTGGGAATTGGTAGGTTCTCATCCTGACATTACTTTTGTTTCAACAGTATCAGGTAATAGCATATATGAATTCGCCACATCTCAAGGATTGCCTATTGAGGCAAGATTTGAGCAAAAACCCCTCTCTGCGAAAATCAACTAGCATGAAACAACTTCTTTAAAGAAAATAAATTAATAAATACTCAATTCTTCCTCAGCTTGGTATAAATCAACGGTAATATTTTTCTTTCAAAACACAAATTATGAAACCTTTAATTTTGATAGTGTTAATATTTTCGTGGTCTTTTGTGTCACAAGGTCAAACTGAAAGCTCAATTTATAACATTGAAATCAATTATAGTACTAAAAACACAAAGGTAAAAACTGATGAAAATGGTAACTTATATTTAACTGTTTCATTAAAGGATAGCGCTAGATTTAAAGCAAACGGCTATGTGGCATATAGCGACTTTGGTGCGAAAGGTGATGGTAAAACAGATGATTTTAATAGCATTGTAGTTACGCATGCATTGGCCAATAAACTTCATATTCCTGTGCATGCTGATGCAGGTGCAAAATATTATATTGGAGGAAATAAACATACTGCAGTCATTAAAACAAATACTGACTTTGGGTCGGCTACGTTTATCATAGATGATTCTGAGGTTCAAAACATCAAAATGCCTATTTTTAAAGTCAGTTCAAATCATAAAGCAATCAAACTTAAAAGCATTGCTTCCCTTCAAAAGGGTCAAGTCAAGATTGATGCTACTTTATCAAATTCCTCTATTGTTACTGTCACGAATAACAACGTAAAGCATTATATCCGTTTTGGTTTAAACAAAGATCATGGATCCGCTCAAAGTGACCTCTTTTTAGTTGATAAAAATGGTTATGTAAACAGTGAAACTCCTATTATTTGGGATTTTGAACAAATAACTTCCATCAAGGCCTTACCGATAGAAGCTACGACATTAACCATTACTGGTGGCGAATTTGTAACTATCGCTAACAATGCAGAATCAAAATACACCTATTATGCTCGAAACATTACCATCAACCGTTCTAATGTTCGTGTAGAGAACCTAACACACCGGATAATTAAAGAAGGTGAACATGGTGCTCCTTATAGTGGATTCATCAGTATCCATGACTGCTCTAATGTCATGATAAAAAACACGCTTTTAACTGGCCATAAAACATATCAAACCATTGGATCCGCAGGAAAACCTGTCTCAATGGGTTCTTACGATATCATGATGACGCGTGCTCTAAATGTATCTTTCATCAACTGCAGTCAAACAAACGACATAAACGACCCAACCTATTGGGGAATTATGGGTTCCAACTATTGTAAAAATATTCTACTTGACAAATGTACTTTTTCGCGATTCGATGCCCATAAAGGGGTTGCCAATACAAGTATCAAAAATTCAACTTTAGGACATATGGGAATCAATATCATAGGTACTGGAACTTTTACCTTAGAAAATTCTAAGATATTAGGAAGAAGTTTAATAAACTTGCGTTCTGATTATGGGAGTACATGGCAAGGTAATATTACGATACGAAATTGTGTATTTAAACCTGCTAATGGGAAATTCAAAAAGGTGCATTTGTTTAATGGTAACTATTCTGGCCAGCACGATTTTGGTTATACGTGCCATATGCCCGAAAACATTCTAATTGAGGGGCTTCAGATCATAGACACCCCTTCTCCGAAAAACTACGAGGGACCTACCATATTTTCCGATTTTAACCGTCTTATGACGGATGATTCCTATAAAGAAAAGTTTCCCTATGTCAAAACTAACGAAGTCATTTTAAGAAATGTGTCCACCACAAGTAAAAAACCTATAAGACGTAGTAATAATACATTTATGTTTAAAGATGTAATCATCAATTATGATCAATAATTATCACATGTATTCTTAATTTAAAATTGAAAAAACATAAAGATAATCTTGTCTTTCCAAGAGTTCTATATAAACACCGTTTTACTAATATTTTTTTAGTCCCTTACCAACCTTTTGTGATATATCATCGGAAAATCATTAAAATATGAAATTTTAGTCTATTTTATAACAAGCACCTCTCCTTCAAAGAATTAAACTCAATGGATGATTGAGCCTATTTAAATTTATAAAATGCAATTGATTGATTCAATTCTTAAGACAGAAAATTTACAACACCCCCTTTTTTACATTCTTTCATACCAAAAATAAATACACTCATAACTACGGATTCAAGATTTAATATCTACATTGCATCTTCATAAAACATAGTCACCTCTCGAAGAGACGCTTATCTTAACCAATCCCCTTTTGACCATTCGATATTTATGAAAAACAAACTATTATACACACGAATAAATTTCTCCTTAGTAGCTTTAGAATGCAATAAAATTGATGCAAAAAAATATTTAGCGATTGCTGCTAACATAGCATACACCGTTTCTTTGAATTTAATTGGATGGAGTCATAAACACTTCTATAAACACAATGAAACATCTTGATTTTTTTTTAAAAGCACAATATTGGCGCTCAAACAATAGGACCATAACCATGTTTTCTTAACATGCTTATGATAACGTATCTTGGCCTATTATAATCTCTTTTACTCTCAAAAAACATACAACAATGAAAACAAAACATATCATACTATTATTACTCATTACGATAGTTTTCTATTCTTGCAAAACAAATACCTCTGCCAATCATTCCAAAATTGTAACTCAAAGAGATTACAAGAACCTGAGTTTTGGAAAACTACCAACACGTGTTGTTAAAGATTTTAAAAATCATAAAAAAAACGAACATGTTCTTGTTGAGCCCGGATATTTCGTTTGGGGAGCCTCCATAATAAATTGGAATGGAAAATACCATGCCTTTTATTCTAGATGGAAAAAGAAATATAGACATGATGGCTGGTTGACAAATTGTGAAATCGCGCATGCTGTTTCAGCTACACCTGAAGGGCCTTTTGAATTTGTAAATGTGGTATTAGAAGACAAAAAAGAATCAGGTTGGGATATCAATAACTCACACAATCCCTATGCGATACTTGTAGACAATACCATATACTTATACTACATTGCTAACAACATCAAATCGGTAGTAGAAAAAAAAGACTCCGAATTTACATATCCCGAGGATACTTGGTTTAAGGAAAATCGGACACTTTTGAGAAACAATCAATGCATTGGAGTTGCCATGGCTGATAATCCATCTGGTCCTTTTGTTCGTTCTGAAAAAGTAGTCGTAAAACCGGACAATGTGCTGTTTAAAAATATTGCTGTTAACCCTGCAGTAGTTTATCATAACAAGCAATATTTAATGATTATGAAAGGAGATGATCCTAAATACGATGCCTGGTTTAGAATTCAATTGGTGGGAAGTTCTGATACTCCTGAAGGGCCATTCAATTTTGTCTCAAAACCCGTTTACGCTGAAGCTCAAACAGAAGATGCTTGTGTATGGTTTGATCAAACAATGAATAAACATTATATGGTTTGCCATGTAATGGGAAAAAATGAGTTGGCTCTATTTAATTCAGAAAATGGTTTTGATTGGCAACCTGATGAAAGAAAGGTATTTATGAAAAAGCAATTTACACTTTCCGATGGGACTATTTGGAAACCAAAACGTGTCGAACGTCCCTTTGTTCTAACAGACAAAACAGGAAAACCTATCATGCTATACGTGGCAGTTGCAGACAAAAAAGTTAATGGAAATATCGCCATTCCAATAAGTTTTCAATCAAATGAAGCAAGAAACTAAAGGACTTCCAAACCTACTAAAATGAGAGAATCACCTATCTGTCGCAATTAATTACTCATTGGTTTTCTCATTACATTAGAATTCTGGTATGTATCGTTAAAGTTGTTAAATAGACCTTCCATTCAATTTGGAAATGCAATGAATAAATTGTTTATTGTGCTGCCAATGTGGCTTAAAAATCCCTATTCATCTAACTCTTAAAAAGGTGTTTTTAAAGGAAGCTTTTTCACAAAACTGCATATGTCATTGGGAAAAACACATCGTAATATGAAAACCAAAGAATACATACTACTGCTGTTAATACTACTCTTAACGATTGCGCTCCCAACATTTAATGCGTACGCTACTCGTTTTGAAGTTTCTGAAGATTTTTCAGCTCTAATAAATAAGCAATTGGTGTATCAATTGAGTACCTTACTGTTAACTTTATTGTTTCTAACCCTTCTATGGAAATTAAAAAGAAAAGAATTTATACAATATTTTAGAAGGGGAAATATTTCCGCACCTATCACCCCGGCCCCTTTCGTTGGCATAAAGCCAAAAAAAAATGAAAATTGGCTTCATCTTGGAAAAAGTTTTTCTGTAATTATTACTCTAGTAACCATGGTGGTCATTTATTTACAGGTCATTCACAAAAACACTCTCGACTATTCTAAAATTTTAACACTATTGCCCATTGCAATTGGTTTGTCATTGGTAAATTCATTCGTAGAAGAGAGCATTACAAGGTTGGGAATCGTTGCTACATTTAAAAATATCATCCCTGATAATTCTATAATGATTCTTTCTGGCCTTTTATTTGGAGGTGTTCATTACTTGGGAACCCCAGGCGGAGTAACGGGAGTTTTTGTTGCAGGGTTTTTAGGGTGGTTTTTAGCCAAATCTATCCTTGAGACCAAAGGTTTTTTTTGGGCTTGGCTTATCCATTTTCTTCAAGATATTGTCATTTTCACCGCCATGTTATCAACCGAATAAAAAACAGTTTCAAGCAGTGCCTCATTACAAACTCATTTTGTTTAATTGTTTCAAATGGTATTGCCGATATTTGATCCAAAATTCTCATCAATTTTACAATAAAAAATAGCAAACCATCAATAAAGACACTTTCTTAAGTTGTAAGAGTAAGTTTAATACCACGTACTATTTAAAATTAGACATATTTTCAGTAATTTAAGGTTTAGAAAAAAGAACCTTAAGGGATTTGGCGGTACATATATAGATGAATCCCCTATGACAAGCATCTTCTAAAATACACAGGCACGTATTTTTATTAAAAAGATTATAAAAAATAAATACACTTAAAAATTTGAAAGAAGCTCTATGGTGTTACTATTGTTTTATTTGTTTCTTGCTTTATTCGTCTCCTTTTTATGTTCTATCATGGAAGCCGTGCTTCTTTCAACGCCAAAATCTTTTGTAATTGCCCAGCATGAAAATAAAAAGCCTTGGGCTAAGTCCTTTATTGATTTAAAAACCAATATTGACAAACCCCTATCTGCAATTTTATCTCTAAATACGGTTGCCCATACTGTTGGAGCTGCTGGTGTTGGAGCACAAGCCGTGAAAATATATGGTGAGGCCTCTTTTGGAATTGTTTCAGCCATATTAACAATCTTAATCTTGGTCTTCACCGAAATAATTCCGAAAACAATTGGAGCAAAATACTGTCGTAACTTGGCTAAAATTTCTGCTCGAATCATACAAATCATGATCCTTATTACCTATCCTTTAGTGATGATGTCGACAGTAATTACAAAACTTATCTCCAATAAGAAACAAAAACAAACCATCAGCAGAGAAGAAATAGCAGCCTTAGCAAATATTGGCACAGATGAAGGCGTCTTTTCAAGCAAAGAACATAAAATTATTCAAAATATACTACTACTAAAAAATATAAAGATAAAAGCAATTATGACCCCTAGAGTTGTGGTTACCGTTGCCGATGAAAAATTAGATTTAAAAGAGTTCCTTAAAAATAAGGACTGTTTAAAGTTTTCTCGTATCCCAATATATTCAGAAAATGATGAAAACATCACAGGATATGTCTTTCGACATGAAATTTATAAAAAATTAGCAGAAGGAAAACATGGTTTAACATTGAAAGATCTTAAACGAGAAATTGTGGTGTTTCCGAATAGCATTGCATTATTCACTCTTTTGGAAAAACTCTTAGAAAAAAAAGAACATATTGCCTTAATTGTGGATGAATATGGTGGTTTGGACGGTATAGTAACCATGGAAGATATTATTGAAACATTGCTTGGACTTGAAATTATTGATGAAACCGACACCATCGTTGACATGCAAAAGTATGCAAGAGAACAATGGAAGAAAAAACAGGAAAAGAATGCTCAAACAA
>Ga0233426_10002690_pt1 | contig 14608 bp, 7 predicted proteins | sample SI_118_April2016_6_FD_179875 | JGI IMG/M metagenome (GOLD analysis project Ga0233426, IMG submission 179875) | Seawater microbial communities from Saanich Inlet, British Columbia, Canada - SI_118_April2016_10_MG | ecosystem: Environmental > Aquatic > Marine > Inlet | place: Canada: British... | reverse complement strand
CAGTACATCAACGTCCCAGGCTGACTTTGAGCGGCTTAAACCTCAAGGTTCGCAGCCGCCCGTTGGGGCAAGGTGATCGCTGTGGTGGTTGTTGCCGTCTGTGCTGCTGCTTACGGGGGCGACCTGACATGGTCCGCTAAGTGTGGCAGCTAACGCGGGTTGGTGAATTACGCAGGGTTTTGGCGTGCAACTGCACGGTATGCGGTTTAACGAACACGTTTGATTTTGAGGTTATACTTTATGTCGACAGGCATAGTTTGAATGGTAAGCAGTCTTGATTGTCTAATTTGAAATTGAATTAACCCAGCTAGGCACCTGCGTTGGTGTTTTAAAGATCACCCAAACCTTGCAGAAATTCGTTTCAATCAAGGCTCCAATCCAGAACCATTTTGATCATGAGAGATATTTAGAAAGTAGACAGACCTATAAGCTTAAACGCAGTGCCGCTCTCATTGAGTGGTTCAATTTCTGTGCCGCATGATGGTTGACTTGAGATGCCTTTTATGGGTGTTCAAGTTTGTCTGACAACACCCGTGAAGGTACAGCGGATGTGGTATGTATATTTCTCAAAGATTAGTTTTTTGACCGCAAAAGCGGGGGTTCGAAAAAACTAAAAACGTATGAAGAATAGCCTTAGGTTACCCATTTGATTTTCTCTACATAAATCGCTGGGCAATACAACTATAACAGTGTTTAATTGAGACATAATAATCCCAAGTTGAGGCGCTATTTAAGAATTTTTATGAGTTTGTTACTGCGCACAATAAAAAGCTATCCGAGCGGTAAGTCAGCTGAGGATCTAATCTATCTGTTGGATAAAGATTGTGACCCCCACAAACGAATTTCAGTTTTTTCTGAGTTAACTGAACTGGAAAAACAGAATTTAATTTTCCGTGGAGCAGATGGAAAATGGCGGGGAAAATTCAATCTTCACAAAGAAAGTAGTCAAGAAAGCAAACCAGAAGAAGAATATCAATTATACGCCGTGGCTGGTCAATTCAAAGAGTTAACTGAGACATCTGCTGAAATTGATCAAACTGATGTTTCGAGTGACTTGGATCTGAAACGGCTTCTTGGTTATTTTAAAGTTGCTGTTCGTGCAGATCCTCGTGGAGCGTTAGGTGTCATTCCAGAAACGCACGGAACAAAGTGGCAGTTGATTATGGGTGGCCTACCTCAATTTTTGGGAGACGTTGAAGCACAATTTATAAAACTTTCGATCAGACTTGAGGATTTACCTGGAACATTTCGACAAGCTCTTTTGAGACGTGAGGAAAGTGACAAATCCATCACTCTCGGATGGCCAATATGTACTGGAGTTGATCGTTCGGCACCTAAAGTTTGGCCAGTTGGTTTATTTTCTGGGCAATACGAACGCACAGACACTGACTTATTGATTGAATTTGATTTGCAAAATTTGTTCGTAAATCCCCTTTGGGCACGGGAAAACCATCGGAATATTGGTTGGAACCACAAACAGCTCCAAGACTTATTTCAAATCGGGTCAGCGCTGCCAGTTTCGGTAACAGACTTCATCGGAAAATTGCGTGAAGCTGTTGCAGGTCATTACAGCGGTAATCTCACCGCCCAAGCACTTGATGCTGGAATTAATGCTTCCACAGAAAAAATTTGGGATGCATTTGGTATTTTTTTAAATGATGATACTACATTCAATAAAGGGATTATTGAGGACTATAAATCCTTCGACGATCTTGATGAAAGCGTGTTCCAAAATACTGCATTGGTAGATTTCATCGTCGGGTCAAAGTTTTCTGACGAGTTTGTACCTGCAATCAACGTGGGACCGACCAACAATGATCAAATCAAAGCGACACAAAATGCGCTCAGTTCGTCCGTGAGTGTTATTACGGGGCCGCCAGGAACGGGTAAAAGCCAGACAATTGCATCAATTACCACGTCTACTCTTTTGAGCGGCGGCTCAGTTCTTTTTGCCTCCAAGAATCACCAAGCTTTGGATGCAGTGATAGAACGGCTCTCAAATTTAGCGTCTGATGTAAAATACATCATTCGAACTTATGATCGTTCAGGGGATATCGATGTCTCATTTAGAGATGTTTTGGATATCATTGCTCAAAAGCCACAAAGCATTTTGCAAGATTACGATCCTAAATTGAAATCCAAGTTATCCTCTATGGCCACGGCTCGTAGTAACGCCTTGTTACGCTCTCAAAAGCTTGAAGACATTGAGTGCGCAATTGGTGATTTGTTATATCGCATTAAGTTTCGTGAGAGCGGGAAATTCCAATCAGCTGAGGGGGTCCAAAGTACAAAACCTCGACAATCGTTTTTTAAACGGATCATTGCTCTATTGCTGTCTTTTAAAAGGCAAAACGACAATGATCAGGACCTTGCAGAACAAGCAGCAGCTTTAGATGCACCATTAAGCGTTTTAAACGAACAACTTGCAGCGTTGCGAAAGGCTAAGGAGGAGCAACAATCAGACGTTGATATCCTGAAGCTTACAGATGAAATCTCAGAACTTTCAGAGCATCTTCTGCCACCCGTTCTCAAGGCACAAGCGGAGTTGTCTGATGAGGCGCTTAAGGAGTTGTTAGAGGAAAATGATGCCAATATTATTCTGGATTCCCGTTCGCAAGTATCGGTGAATGTCGCTCAAAAGATACTAAAATCTCGTCCTTTGTGGCTTTCTTCAGTGCAGGCTGCTTCAAAGCGTATTCCATTAATCCCTGGTCTTTTTGATGTATTAGTAATCGATGAAGCCACCCAATGTGATTTGGCAAGTGCAATCCCATTGATGTTTAGAGCTAAAAAAATTGTGATTGTAGGTGATGACAAACAACTGAAGTTCATCCCAAATATTGGCAAAGCCCAAGATCTCAACTTTATGCGATTGAACAATTTAGAGCCAAAGAAAGCAGCGAGATTTTCGCAAAGTTCATTATCTCTTTTTGATGCTGCTTTGAGGGTTCCAAATGCGCAGAAGACACTATTGAGAAGTCAATATCGCTCGGCTCCAGGGATTGTAGATTACATTAGCTCACAATTTTACGGTGGAGCACTTAATGTGGCGGTTGATTACAATTCCCTAAAATGTCCGCCTAACCAAAAACCAGGAATCGCATGGACTGATGTTAAGCCAAACCTTGAACTGAGAAATGACCACGTAAACAGTGCGGAAATACATTCAATCATTGCGCATCTGAAAACCCTGCTGGTTAATCAAAATTACGAAGGATCAGTTGGGTTTGTTGCACCATTTAGAGCGCAGGTTTTGGAATTTGAAACACAAATTGCAAAAAGTATTCCTGGCGAATTGCTAGCCAAAGCCAAATTAAAAGCTGGCACGGTAGACAGTTTTCAGGGAGATGAACGTGATTTGATTTTATTTTCACCAACTCTTACGAATAATAGTACCCCTTCAGCGGTAAATTTTGTGAGAAAAGATTTTAGACGTCTGAATGTAGCAATTTCACGGGCCAAAGCGGTTGCCCATGTCTTTGGTGATTTAGATTATGCAAAGTCTAACGTTGTAAGGTCATTGGGAAAACTTGCTGAGTTCGCAACACGCAACCGAAACAGGGTTAAAGGTGAAAATGTCTTTGACAGTGAATGGGAGCGACAAGTCTATTATGCGCTGAAGAAACGAGGACTTGATCCAATACCTCAATACGAGGTTGCAGGTCGGCGTTTAGACTTTGCTTTGTTTGGCCTGGGCGACATTAAGATAGATGTCGAGGTTGATGGGCGTCGCTGGCATACAGACATTGATGGAAATCGTAAGGTTTCCGATATTTGGAGAAATAGACAGCTGGAAGCTCTGGGCTGGAAAGTCATGAGATTTTGGGTGGATGAATTAGATAAAGACATGGAGAGATGCATTGACCTCATCGAAGAACCCCTCACGTAGCGTAAGTAATCGTTTTAGATTTGCTCTGTTGCTGAGTATATTAATTGCACTTCTCTTCGCATATTTGGCGACAAATATAGTCTATTTATCAGAAACTTACGGTTTTTTGGCCAAAGATGAAGTTAAGTTACGTGCTGAAATAAGTTCAAAACAAATTGAATTGAAAGCTTTGAACGACAAAATAGATATAGCAAAGGCGGAGTACCTGAGAAGAGAGAGTGAAGCTACCAGGGCAAAATCGGACGCAAGCATTGAAAAAACACAAGTACAAATTAGGAGCGCTGAATTGGCAGCGGTTGAGCAAAAGCTCGAAAGTGTAAATGCAAATTTGTCTGCTGCTAAAACTCAAGCAAATAAATTAGAAAACGTCAGAGCTTTACTCGCTGAGGCTGGAGCGAAAAAGACGCAAGCTGAAGTCGAATTTGAAGATATTTCGAAAAAACTGAAGCAACTGAAAAGTTCTTATTTAGTTAAAAACAGTGAGTATCAAACGGCGTTAAGTAATACCAGACAACAAGAATCTAAATTAGCTAAAACCTCTGAAGACGTAGCCATTGCAACTGCACAATACGACGCCATTGGAAACAAGACCGAAGCAGCAAATCGAGAGCTAAAAAGTCTAGAAGTGGCTGTTAATGTAAAGCAAAATGAGCGAGCTCGCATCGGTGATGAGCTGGTAACAGCTAGATCGGATCGAGACGCAACAAAGATGGAATTGCAGGAAAAAAGTGCTGAACTAGCTGCTGCTGTAGCGGCTTTTTCAGGTTTGAATTTTCAAAGTTCCACACTCAGCGAAACAATAGCCAGTGCCCAAGCAGAACTTACTAAGCTCAAAGAAGAGATTGATGTAAAGCAAACTGAGCGAGCTCGCATCGGTGATGAGCTGGTAACAGCTAGATCGGATCGAGACGCAACAAAGATGGAATTGCAGGAAAAAAGTGCTGAACTAGCTGCTGCTGTAGCGGCTTTTTCAGGTTTGAATTTTCAAAGTTCCACACTCAGCGAAACAATAGCCAGTGCCCAAGCAGAACTTACTAAGCTCAAAGAAGAGATTGATGTAAAGCAAACTGAGCGAGATGCTTTGATTGCGGACATCACTGCAAAAACTAATGAACTTAGGGTTCAACACGAGTCTTTGAGCGATGCAAAACTCACAAAAAATCCAGAACTCACCACAGAAAAAGAATGATTGATGATTGCTGTCATGAAGCTTCGTAAAACTAGGATCACAAAATGACTTTTGTTTTAGATAATCTCGTACTTTTACTGCTTATTGGTGGCGGTATAGTTTTGTTAACGTTAATTCAAACCTGGCTTGCTTACACCCATGATAAAGTTGTTGCCAATGCAGGACCCATAAGAGAGTCAGAAGAAATACGGGTCGAAATTGAGCACCGTGAAGCCAAAAAATTAGAGCTTGATGCTAAGATTTTAGATTTAGATCAGAAGCTCACAGGGAGAGCCGAAGAGCAGGCACAAATAGAGGCCTTACAAAAGCGAAAAGATGAACTGACGCTGGAATGGAATTCATTGAATGAGAAGCGATCTGAGTTGCATGAGTTTCATAAAGAGAGTGAGCAAAAACAGCGAGAGAGAGTAGAAATTGAAACGGCTCTTGCGAAAGCTCAAGCTGAATTAAATGACATTAAAGATAAATTGGTCGCCAAAGAAGAATTGGATAGGTCAATCGAAGCTTTGCGTCTGGCAAAAGCAGAAGCAGAAGATGAACTGCGCAAATTAAATGATGAAGTTTCTGAGTTAAAGCAAATCAAATCCGATGCTGATCGATTGCGTAATGAAACCAATGAACTTCGTGCTATAATTTCTGATCTTGATCGGCAAAAAACGTCTATGTCCACTGAAATGCAAAAGCTAGAGACTGAAACTCAAGAAGTTGTCCGTGGGTTAGCCGAAAAATCTTCTGAGCGAACTGAATTTTTGGCTCAATATAATGCTGAAATTATTGACAGAAACTCTGTTCTGAAAGAAAAAGACCAGCTTACAGCAGAGTTGGAAGTATTGAAAGTTTTGATCGCAGATGAACAGGGTAAAAGGGGTGGTAAAAAACCAGTTCAGGATCGTCTTGCAAAGTTGAAAACCTCTCCACCATCTGTCAAATTGTTCGAAGATCTACCTGAAGTAAACTTCTTAGATGAAAAATCTGCGTTGGAAAATGTACGTCTTCAGTTTCGGTCAGAAGGGTTAGTTTACGATGAACGAGTCCTAAATGCGTTTCATACGACTATGAAAACAAATGAAACCACCCAGATGGCAGTACTTGCTGGTATTTCAGGCACGGGTAAGAGCCAATTACCTCGTCAATATGCCACTGGAATGGGAATTGGATTTTTGCAAATCCCCGTTCAGCCACGCTGGGATAGCCCACAAGATCTCATGGGATTTTATAATTATATTGAAAGCGAATTCAAACCAACCGATATGGCACGAGCGCTTTATGCGATGGACATTCATAACAATCCAGACGCAGGGCTTGGTGATCGCATGATGATGATACTTCTTGATGAAATGAATTTGGCAAGAGTTGAGTATTATTTTTCCGATTTTCTCAGTCGATTGGAGTCACGTCCACGACGCGATTTGGTAGCAGATGCCAATAAACGTAAAGATGCGGAAATTGAATTAGAAATCCCTGATGCGAATGAGGAAACAGTCCGTCTCTTCCCTGGGTTCAATCTGTTGTTTTCTGGTACAATGAACGAGGATGAGTCAACTCAGTCGCTGTCAGATAAAGTTGTTGACCGAGCTAATGTTCTAAAATTTGGTGCTCCTAAAAACTTCGCTAATAGTCGCCCTGAAGGCGATGCCCCAGAACCTCGGGCATTGAGCAAAACGCAATGGGATAAGTGGGTGCGTCAGCCTGAAACTCTTGGAAGTGATGAACAGTTTGTGAACACTAAGATCGATGAAATGGCTGCAATCATGAAATCGTTCGGGCGTCCATTTGGCCATCGACTTCGGTTAGCTATGAAATCATATGTTGCCAATTATCCAGAGTCAGATCGGTACAATGGTCGCAAAAAAATTGAAACGGCGCTGGCAGATCAGATTGAGATACGATTGTTGCCAAAATTACGTGGTTTGGATCCAGAAGAGAGCGCCATTTCTCAGGCATTTGGTGATCTATCTAATATGATAAAGCAAGATTTAGGGGATGGTGACTTGGCTAAGGCAGTTCAAACCTCCATTGATAATGCTGCTCAAAATTCGCAGTTCAATTGGAGTGGTGTAACCCGTTGACCGATTACCTACCAAAACCATGGGGTAAGTACTTAACACCTGAAGAGGTGTCTTTTCAGCCGTCGGATAGTCTGAATAGTGTTACCAGAACGGATGCTCGACAAGATGTAAACGAAAATATTTCGATCCTGGTGAATCAATCTCAGCGCTTCAATCTGTATCCTTACCCAAAGCGGGGCACACTTGAGAACTTGGGTATAAAAGAGTTTCCAGTTAGGTATCGGTCTAAACCTAAACAATCTGAAAATGATGTCATCTTATTCGAGAGTGAAGCAGAGGAACGGTCCTTTCAGCTAACCAAAGAGATGAATAATCTCATTGCGAGGGTGCAAGAGTTAGAGGAAACATTGGACGATCCAGCAGAGGTCTGGAATAGGTTACGCCTGGCTTGGCGAAATGCGGAAGAGGAAAACGAACCCAAAATATCAGAGATTGTAATTCAAGCTGGTAAAATGCGGCCATTTCTGAAGGATCTCGAAAAAAAGATAAGGCGGATGCTGCGCCGAGAACGAGAAAAAGTGCAGTTAGATCGGGTTCAAGAGATGGACCGTGCATCCATGCGTTGGCTTAGTAAGCAACCTGGAACAACACTTGCCCAAAGGGCAGGATCCGATCAACGAGTTCTCGCCATTGTGCGAAAAGAAAACTTTGACACTTTGGAAAATAGAGTATTGCACGCTTATCTGCTACTTGCTGAGAATAAGGCTAGTTCTTGGATGGCTGAGCATCAGCGAGCAAAAGAGTCAAACCGTTTCAAGTTAGTAGAAAAATTTAAAAAAGTCGCAAAGTCTTTTAGTGCAGAGTTAACGAGATTAGGTGTGGCTGTATCGAGTGCAGATATCACTCCTAACTATGTCTTATCACAGGATAAAAATTACAGGGAAGTCCATGAATCTTGGTGTCGATTACTTCGTGATAATGCAGTGCTTGATGACTTATGGTCTTGGCAAGCAGAAATATGGACCGACTTTTGTGCCTTAGCAATCGTTTTATCTTTAAATGAATTAAACGAGACAGAGCTAATCAGCCAATCTCCAATAAAATGGAAGCCAACACCCGATCATGGAAGATGGTTCGAGCAATATCAGCCATTCGCTATTTTCTGGTTGAGAGAAACCAAACGGATTATTGAGGTTCATATTCGACCACAAGGTAGTTGGCTCGCTTCCACGCTTCGAGCCACTATTCTTCTTCGTGTAACTGAACAAGATGGCAACTCAGAACCAAGGCAAGTGGCGATTTGGACTGCACACAACCTAGCAAGATCGGACTATAGCTCCGACGCTAAAGCCGCAGCACGGTTTATCCATCCGCTGCAATCTATGCATGCTAACATAAAAAATGGTATTATTTTAACTCCCTCTCATGGTGATTTTGCACATGAACAAGCCAAGTCTGGAAACAAGCAAGTTGATTTGGTTGCTCTTGATCCATTTGGAGCATCTTTGCGATTTGGAATGAATAAAATTTCATCTATTTTGAAGTCGGAGGCTTTGCGGCGTTGATATGCAGAAAAAGCTTTGTGGAATAGATTTAAACGGTGTTCAGGATTACGCAGCTCGTAATTGGGTGAAAGCTCCTTCGGGTGAAGATGAATTTGATGAGCATGTGAATCTTGGATCAACCCGTTCGTCGATCATTGATTTGAACACTCAAAAAGGCTTCCCATACATAGGAGGGGTTCAAGCCGAATTGGCTCCGCACGGAAGAGGTGACGGTTACGGAAGTGCAATTGGGGATCCTGAGCTACGCACGTATCTAAGTGATATTATAAAGAGTGAACGTCCTGATATTGATAAACTTCAGGCAGCCCTGCTCGGTATCACACCAGCTGCGGATTATGCAATTTGTGGGATTCCAGATAGTGTGCATACCACGGAAGCTTACCGAGAAGCTTTGTTGTTTGCCCTTAGACGAGCAAAATTTAAAAATCCATTATTAGTTTGGAGGAGCGTTCTTGTTTGTTTAGCCGCAGTTGAACGTGAATTTACGACGAGACCGTGCTCAGTAGGTGTTATCTCTCACTCTAATTCAGGACTGGATATTCAAACCTTGGAGCTAAAACTCTACAGGCATGAAAATCATGATATTTTAGTTCCTGAGCGAAAAAGCTTGGGGCATGCAATGAATGCAACATTAGGGTACGACAGTCTATTCGATGAGGCGCTTCAAAATTTACAATCCATTAGTGCAGACCCGTTTCTAGATGTGACGCAGTCAAAAAATATTGCTTTGCTTGGCTTGGGCAGAAATGCCAGATCTGAATTGCTTAGAAGCCGCACTGGCCTGTGGAAAGAGTTGATGCCTCCAGCCAGCTTGAATTTAGCAAGTCTAGGGCTGGAAGAACATACAGACACGATCAGAGCATACTTACAGTCTTGCGACATAATATTGTTTGAAACGTTTACTGAGGGCCGTTTGCAAAGCCAAATACAATCTTCCATCGAGAGCGTCTTAGGTCGTGATATTGAGCTTTTGTACGATGACTCAATTGCAAAGGCGGCCTTATTTGCGGCTCATCGTTATGCCAATGATATTCCAATTTATTTTGATTTTCTCCCTCAAATTTCTACAATTGTTCAGAAAGGTAGGAAGCCGACGAACCATGATTTGATCAACCAATCTGAAAAAATGCTGGCAGGGGCAGTTTATCGAAGTAAAGACCCAGCAATTTTTGGGACTCAAGCAGGTCAAACTGAAATTGAAGTTTATTTGAAAAAAGAGGAGGTTGAGCGCCCAAGAAAGGCAACTTTTAGCCTTCCTTACGCAGCGACTTCTGTGCATTCAGTATCAGTCTACGTTGAACAAACCCCTGCACAAGGAAAAGCATCTATTCAAATTAACTCCGTGGATTTGAATCTTTCGCAGCTGATTGATTTCCAAGAAGCTGAGGAATTGGATGCGACCTGGGAAGATCTTCTCACAAATATCAAAGTTGGTTCGGTTCCCATCCCAGAGAGGATGGTGCTGCCTGCCTTTCTCGACAACTGGAGGGATGATACTGAATATGGGCTAACCTACCTGATTAAGCGGGAGGTAAATGAAGACGAGCCAGATTGGGATTCTCTTGAGCGAAAAATTGGACGTGTGGTTTCAAGCGATGGAGACTTGCCAAACTCAATTAGTCAACAAACAGACGCAGATCTGCATGTGCTCACTCAGAAGGCATTGGATCACTTTGTTGGTCGAATGGAAGGACGTATTAGGGCAAATAATATATCGTTACGGTTTTTGACCTGGCAGTTTAAGAGATGTCCTCAAGAAGTGTGTGCCCGTCTAATTGATTTTTGGGAGCATTACGGTGAAGAAAATTTCAGACACCCGATCATTCGAAATGTTCGCTCCTGGAACTTGCTCTTCCAAGGGGTAGGGCGAGCAGTATTCGATCCTGATTTAGAACAGCGGGCTTTATATGAGCTATTAAGTACACCTGTTGAAAGGTGGCATTGGGAAGCTCAAACTGCATGCGCATCATTCCTCGTTTCACGCTCACAGACAGCGCACAAACTCTTGGATTTTGATTTAGTCGAGAACTTTTTGAAGCGTATTAAAATTGAATTTCGAGAAAACTTGCGTTCGAATTACCGTGAGTTCAGGTATGCACCCTTCTTACTTGCTGGATTGCTGAGATATCGTGAAGTAGATCTGCAATTTTTAGTTCTTGGAAATGATCCAAGAGCAGATGCTTTGATCACTATGATTGATAAAACGCTGGATGATATTAGCAAATCGAGAACTATAAAACACTATGAGCGTAGCAAGTATAATTACTGGCTATTTGAAATTTTGAAATTCATTAGGTGCGAAGGTGGCAACCCTCGGCTTCTTATGGATATTTCCAACAATTTAAATAGACCAACCGCTCCAGATAAAAAATCTGACAAAGAAACTAGCATTGATGAAGATCATGATCATTCTGACGAGGACCAGTCATAAACTTAGTCCCTGAGAGAAACTGAAAGGTGAAATGTATGCAGACTATTGTTGATGATATTATAGCATCGAAAGAATTTCACGAAAAAGTTTCAGAGCTTTATCGTCTTGGTGGCAATGGTCGTCGCATCTACAAAAATGTTTATTCGCTTTTGGGAGGCATTAAAGAAGAAGGCGCAAGAGCCTTTCGACGTTTGAAAACAACAAATCACGGCGAAAGTAGAATAAAAAGCTGCGTCAAATATGATCTTGGCGCAGGTTTTAGACTGGTCACAGTTAATACTCAAAAAATGATTTGGCTATTATTTGTTGGTAATCATGATGTCGCAGATAAATGGCTAGATAAAAATTCTGGGTGGACACCAATTCGGGCAAAAAACGGTGAGTATACATCTGTTCGCACCCCTACGGACACCAACATCGATCTTAACACTGACCGCTTGCATCTTCCTGGTAGCGATAAATTATATGAACGGTTTGAGGAGGCTAAGTACTCAGATGTTTTTCTCGAATTGCTTTCGGGTAAGATGGCCTTAAATGTGTCACAACTTGATGGAAATTCAGAAAAAAGCCACATCAAAAATATTACAGGTGAAATATCTGATAATGGGCTTCGAGTAACTGTGACGTCAGTTCTATTTGCACTCTTAGAGGATGATAAGAGTCAGGCTCAAAACTTGATTGATTTATTTAATGGTGATGCAAAATCAGAGGAAGATTGGGAGTCTAAAGATTATATTAATATAAAAAGAGGAGATGAGTTCATCAGTGTTTTGATGGATTCAGACGACTATGAAAAAGCACTAAACCATTTAGCTCAAAAAGGTACTTCTCTGGATTGGCTTTTATTTATGCATCCAGAGCAATCACGAATTGCTGAAAAAGATTTCAGTGGGCCTGCACAGCTATCAGGCGTTTCAGGGTCGGGCAAAACCTGTGTAGCTATTAAACGGGCACTAAGACTTGCTGAAAAACAGCCAGATGCAAGAATATTAATAGTTACTCTCAATAAAAGTTTGGTTGGCTTAATTCGCAAACTGTTAACGCTGTCTTCGACATCAGTTGATTTGATCCAGCGGATCGATGTCTATTCAATGTTCGAGTTGTCTCAAAAGTTGATCGTTGAAGTTGGTAAGCGAGATATTCGGTTATTTGGTGAAGAGACAGATAGATTACAGGAAGATATCGATAAAGTTTTTCGTGAATATTACAGATGTTGGTTGAATAATGATGATGCAAAAATCCTACTTCATGTTCACAAAATTCTAACAGCAAACGGTATAAATGCGGAGAGTTACATTCGTGAAGAGTTTGATTGGATTAGAAGCGCGCTTGCACCGTCTAGGCGGGATGAATACCTTAGTATTACACGTAGAGGCCGTAAGTTTCCGTTTCAAACTGAGATAAGGAAAGAAATTCTTGCTGGTCTTAGCCTTTGGGAAAAGAAGATGCGAGACGTGGGGGTCGTTGATTATTTAGGATTGGCAAATGAAGTCCATGATTTTTTGGATCACGTTACTCCTATATATAATCACGTTTTGGTAGACGAGTCTCAAGATTTTGGAACTACAGAGCTATCGATCATCAAAAAAATTACAAAGACTGGCCAAAATGATTTGTTCCTTTGCGGTGACGTTGCACAAAGCGTTTTACCTAAGAAAAGGTCCTTGGCTGACGCTCAAATTGAGTTAAAGGGTGGTCGGGAGAGGATCATCAAGAATTATCGTAATACCCGCCAGATATTGAAGCTGGCTTACGAAGTCTTGATGAATAATTTGTCCGACGAGCAATTTTCAGCGGCAGATGATGCTTTGGAAATACTAGATCCGCAGTATGCTAATCGTTCATTGAGTGAACCTTTGCTACTAAAAGCAAATAGTTTTGCGGAGGAAGTCACATATGCAAAGAAACATATTGAAGATCTTTGCGCACAAAATTTAAATCATAGTGGTTGTATTGTTTTTGCAGGTTTTAAGAACACCGAGATAAAACTCTATGCAGAACAAATTGGCATTCCAGTTCTGGATGGAAACCTTGATCCATTAAATGAACCTATGGTCATTTCTGATTTAGAACAAGTTAAGGGTTATGAGTTCGATACTGTTATTATCGTAAATTGTGAGGCTGGCATTCTGCCTCTCACAGGCATTCATGAAGGCGAAATTTATCGTTCTGCTTGTCAGCTCTATGTTGCAATGACCCGAGCTAAAAACGATCTTTTTCTCTCATATCACGATACACCCAGTGACTGGCTTGCAAACACGCAGTATATTTATTGCACTGAATGGTCGACTTTTGAAGAAATTAGAGGGCTCCGCTTAATGCCAATCCCTTATCGGCTCACCGAGATACATGATCCTGAAGATCAACAGGATATGTTTGTTGGTATGACTGGACTTGAATTTACATACACCAAACACTCAATGGGTTTATCTATTGAGAACCAAAACAAAGTTATAGAATTAGCAGATGGTAGGAGCGTTTATTCTTCCAATAAAAGGATGAACACACAGTGGAAAGATATACGCAACTTAATCAATGATTTGGAACACGACCCCAATGTTCGAGCCAGAATTGGTCCTGCCCTGACCGACCGTTTGAGAGGGTTAGACACTTTCTGATGCCATTAGATTGTTTAGTTACAATTCGTTTTGTTCAAAACGGTCATGGATATGGTCATATTTTCACTAAAATGGGATATCATCATTTATAAATTCACCTATTTTTCCCCTTGAAGGTTCGTAATTACTTTGGCTGCAATAAGTGTCAGAGCTGTTAACGTCAGCACTACCGTGTGTAACTTTCCATGCCTTCACATCAGTATACCAGCGACCATTATATTCTCTGCTTTCCAAATCGATGGAAACGGTCAGAGACTCTCCTTGCTTGATGTTGAATTGATCAATTTTATCCCCCCAAGCCATGAAGCAAACCTTCTTTGGATACTGGGTTTCAGTTTCCAAGATATACTCTTGTTTGCGCCACTCACCATTAGAGGATTGCCCAGATTTCACTGGTAACAGTTCAATGATTTTTCCTGATAATTCCAATTTTTCACCTAATCTTTAATTATTTTTAAGTTTCTCATATGCTGCATCAATAACATCACTCATCCTAGCTGTTAAGTTTGCACTGGATTTTTCTCCAAGGACTGCGACTACAATACGTTTGCCTCCTCGTTCCACATAAGTGACTGAACTGTACCCTGCTGCATGAGTGTATCCGTATTTGGCCCCCGAAACGCCTTTAATTGAAGCAAGTATGCGTCGGCTGCTGTTGGCAACTTTTCTCACACCTGCATCAGTTGTTCTGCGAGAGAAAAGATTGAAGTACTGAGGAAAGTCTTTGGCGTGTGCGATGAAAAGCTTGGTTAAGTCGTTTGCCGTCGACATGTGACCTTTCTCTGTGAGGCCATGTGGGTTCTTCCAAGCACTGCTGGTCAGACCAAGAGATTTGGCTGTGCTGTTCATGCGCTTCACAAACAGTTCCTCAGAGCCGGATAGTCCCTCAGCAATTGCCATCGAAGCA
>Ga0233426_10002687_pt1 | contig 14620 bp, 10 predicted proteins | sample SI_118_April2016_6_FD_179875 | JGI IMG/M metagenome (GOLD analysis project Ga0233426, IMG submission 179875) | Seawater microbial communities from Saanich Inlet, British Columbia, Canada - SI_118_April2016_10_MG | ecosystem: Environmental > Aquatic > Marine > Inlet | place: Canada: British... | reverse complement strand
GAAGCCAATGCATTAGCTGTGGCATCTTCTAAAGGTCTTGAACTAGTTTTATACACTAAAACAGGATTGGGTGATGGTCAACAAGCCAACAACCCTTGGTTACAAGAATTCCCTGATCCTATTACCAGAGTATCTTGGGATAACTATATAACTGTAGCTGCAGCAGACGCGGAAGCAGCAGGATTGAAAAACGTAAACGTTGCCAATGGAGCACTTAACGGAAGTTATGCTAAAGTTACTGTTGGAGGAAAAACGCTTACGGTTCCAGTAATTATTCAGCCAGGACAAGCAAAGGGATCTGTTGGTCTTGCACTTGGATATGGTGAAAAAGCAGGTCTTCAAGAAGAAATGCAAGTTGGAGTTAATGCTTTTGAATTCTATAATAACTTTAATGATGTTCAAAGTGTAAGCATCAGTTTAGCAGATGGTTTTCATGAGTTTGCTTGTGTACAATTGCATAACACCCTTATGGGAAGAGGAGACATCATAAAGGAAACGACCTTAGAAGTTTTCAATACAAAAGATAAAGAATACTGGAATGCAATTCCTATGGTTTCAAAAAACCACATGGAAGAAGAAGTTACATCTGAAGGTGTAGACATGTGGCAAAATTTTGATCGTTCCATTGGGCATCACTTTAACCTATCTATTGATCTTAATGCATGTACAGGTTGTGGTGCTTGTGTAATAGCATGTCATTCAGAAAATAATGTGCCTGTTGTAGGTAAAACAGAAGTAAGAAAATCTAGAGATATGCACTGGTTGCGAATTGACAGATATTACTCTTCTGAGACTACTTTTGCAGGAGATAACGAGACTAAAGATAACATTAGTGGCATCGGAGACTCGTTAACTACTTTTGGGGAAATGGAGAACCCTTCAGAAAATCCACAAGTAACGTTCCAGCCAGTAATGTGCCAGCATTGTAACCATGCACCATGTGAAACAGTTTGCCCAGTAGCGGCAACATCTCACGGGCGTCAAGGACAAAACCACATGGCATATAACCGTTGTGTAGGAACACGTTATTGTGCAAACAACTGTCCTTATAAAGTTCGTCGTTTCAACTGGTTTTTATACAACCAAAACGATGAGTTCGATTATCATATGAATAATGATTTGGGACGTATGGTATTGAATCCAGATGTTGTAGTTCGTTCACGTGGAGTAATGGAAAAATGTTCTATGTGTATTCAAAAAACACAGAAAACCATTTTGGACGCTAAGTTAGATGGGCGCCAAATTAAAGACGGTGAATTCCAAACAGCTTGCTCAAGCGCATGTAGCAACGGCGCAATGACTTTTGGAGACATCAATGACAAAGAAAGTGAAATAGCTCACTTAAAAGAAAACGATCGTATGTATCATCTTCTGGAAAGCGTTGGGACAAAACCTAATGTTGTGTACCAAACAAAAGTGAGAAATACTTAATATAAAAATTATAAATCAATAGCGTATGGCCTCGCATTACGAAGCACCTATTAGAAAACCCTTAGTAACCGGAAACAAGTCGTATCACGACGTAACTATAGATGTTGCAGCTCCAGTTGAAGGAAAAGCAAACACGCAATGGTGGATTGTTTTTGGTATTGCACTTTCCGCTTTTTTGTGGGGAGTAGGATGTATAATATACACCATTTCAACTGGTATTGGAACCTGGGGTTTAAACAAAACAGTAGGTTGGGCCTGGGATATCACAAACTTTGTTTGGTGGGTAGGAATTGGACACGCAGGAACCTTAATTTCTGCAGTACTTTTATTATTCCGTCAGAAATGGAGAATGGCAATTAACCGTTCGGCAGAAGCCATGACTATCTTCTCTGTAATTCAAGCAGGTTTATTTCCAATCATTCACATGGGTCGCCCTTGGTTAGCCTATTGGGTTTTACCGATTCCGAATTCTTTTGGATCACTTTGGGTAAACTTCAACTCTCCTTTATTGTGGGATGTATTTGCAATTTCAACATATCTTTCTGTATCATTAGTATTTTGGTGGACCGGATTACTCCCTGATTTTGCGATGATTCGTGATCGAGCAGTTCGCCCTTTCCAAAAGAAAATCTATTCTTTATTGAGTTTTGGTTGGTCGGGAAGAGCAAAAGATTGGCAGCGTTTTGAAGAGGTATCATTAGTGTTAGCTGGTTTAGCTACACCTCTTGTACTTTCGGTTCATACGATTGTATCTTTTGACTTTGCAACATCTGTTATACCGGGATGGCACACTACAATTTTCCCTCCTTACTTTGTAGCGGGAGCGATTTTCTCTGGTTTTGCAATGGTAAATACCCTGTTAATTATCATGCGTAAAGTTTCACATTTAGAAGATTATATCACAGTTCAACATATTGAATTAATGAACATTGTAATCATGATTACAGGTTCAATTGTAGGTGTCGCCTATATTACTGAGCTTTTTATTGCTTGGTATTCAGGAGTTGAATACGAACAATATGCTTTCCTTAACCGCGCAACGGGACCTTATTGGTGGGCATACTGGGCAATGATGAGCTGTAATGTGTTTTCACCACAGCTTATGTGGTTCAAAAAATTAAGAACCAGTATTGTGTTCTCTTTTATTATATCGATTGTTGTAAATATCGGAATGTGGTTTGAGCGTTTCGTAATTATTGTAACATCATTACACCGTGATTATCTTCCTTCATCTTGGACGATGTTTTCACCAACCTTTGTTGACATAGGAATCTTCATCGGAACTATTGGATTCTTCTTTGTGTTATTTTTATTATACGCTAGAACGTTCCCAGTAATAGCACAAGCAGAAGTAAAAACAATCTTGAAGTCTTCGGGCGAAAATTATAAAAAATTAAGAGACGGAAATGAGTAATCAATTTATACACGCGCTTTACGACGATGATGACGTGCTATTAAATGCAGTTAAAGAGATTCGCGAGCATAAGCATCACATCGAAGAAATCTACACACCTTTTCCAGTTCACGGACTAGACAAGGCAATGGGATTAGAAGGGACACGAATTGCAATAATGGCTTTTATATATGGCTGTATAGGTTTGGGTGTTGCTATCACAATGATTAATTTCATTATGATCGAAGACTGGCCCCAAAACATTGGAGGTAAGCCAAGTTTTACCTTTTTGGCAAATCTTCCAGCATTTGTTCCTGTGATTTTTGAAATGACAGTTTTCTTTGCCGCTCACTTAATGGTAATTACTTTTTATATGCGAAGTAGATTATGGCCTTTTAAGAAAGCAGAAAATCCAAATCCCTTAACTACTGACGATAAATTTCTAATGGAAGTTAAGCTAAACGGAAATGAAAAAGAATTGACAGCTTTATTAAAAAAGACTGGTGCAATAGAGATTACCATCCCTCAAAACCACGAAGAATAATGAAAAACATACTTTACATAGCACTTAGCAGTGTCCTTTTACTTGGTTTAAGTTCTTGTCAAGATAAATCCAAACCAAACTATCAGTACTTTCCAAACATGTACGTTCCTGTGGGGTATGAAGCCTATGCAGATTCTGATGCTTTTGCAAATGGTATTGAAGCTCAAATTCCAGCAGAGGGTTCAATTGCTAGAGGATGGCAACCTTATGATTATCCGGACACTAATGAAGGTTACGAAGCTGCAAAAGCAGATCTTAGTTCTCCAATTGAGAATACGGAAGCTCACAAAGCAAACGGAAAAGAATTGTACGGAATCTATTGCGCCATATGTCACGGTAAGAAAGGAGACGGACAAGGTATTTTAATGACTCGAGAAAAGTTTCTTGGAATTCCTAGTTACGCTGATCGTGAGATCAATCAAGGAAGTATTTATCATGTATTGATGTATGGTAAAAATGCAATGGGCTCTCACGCAAGTCAAGTAAATGCAACCGAACGCTGGCAAATTGCTCAGCACGTAATGGAATTAAGAGGAAACCTTATCAAATAATATAGCGATAAAATTTATGTATACTTTTCCAAATAAACTCAAAAATATAGCCAGAGCCTTAATGATCCTAGGTTTTATAGGATTGGTCCTAGGCTTCTTAGGTGCACCTAAAAATATAGCTGAGGCAAAAGCAATGGTTGCCTCAGAACACCTTGATGAAGGTCACGGTGAAGCTGTTGAAGAACATGCTGAAGAAACTCATGCTGAAGACGCACTTGAAGCAAATACTCATGAAGAGGATTCTCATGTTGAAGAAGAAGCTCACGATAGCGCTCACGATGAACATTTATTACACCAATTACAGAACAAGCCCTGGGCAGCACTATATGTTGCAGCTTTTTTCTTCTTTATGATTCCCCTTGGAGTACTTGCTTTTTATGCAATTCAAAGAGCAGCACAAGCAGGATGGTCTCCAGTTTTATATAGAGTAATGGAAGGTATCACAGGATATCTTTTACCCGGAGGAATTATAGTAATTGTAATTCTTGCACTATCTGGAATGCACTTTAACCACCTCTTTATTTGGATGGATCCTGAAGTAGTTGCTCATGATAAATTAATCGCAGGAAAAGTAGGTTACTTAAACGTTCCTTTCTTTTTAGGAAGAGCAATTTTCTTTTTATCGGGATGGTCTTTATATCGTTATTTATCAAGAAAATTTTCTTTGGCTCAAGATGAATCTTCGGACATTTCTAATCACAAAAAGAACTTCAGAATATCTGCAGCTTTCCTAGTGTTTTATATCGTAACAGAATCTATCATGTCATGGGATTGGATTATGTCGATAGATCCGCACTGGTTTAGTACGTTGTTTGGATGGTATGTTTTTGCAAGTATGTTTGTTACCGGAATAACTACGATAGCCCTTGTAACTATATACCTGAAATCTCAAGGATATTTAGAGTTTGTTAACGACAGCCACATCCATGATCTTGGAAAATTCATGTTTGGAATTAGTATATTTTGGACCTACTTATGGTTTTCTCAATTTATGTTAATTTGGTATTCAAACATTCCGGAAGAGGTTACTTATTTTATCACCAGAATTGAGGATTACAACATTACATTCTTTGGAATGGTTGCAATGAACTTCCTTTTCCCGTTATTGATATTAATGAATAGCGATTACAAACGGACTAATTATTTTATGATAATGGCAGGAATTGTAATTGTATTAGGTCATTACTTAGACATTTTTAATATGATTATGCCTTCTGCGGTAGGTGATCAATGGTTTATTGGAATAGCTGAAATAGGAGGATTTTTATTCTTCTTAGGATTATTCATATATACAGTATTTACAGAATTAACCAAAGCACCACTTCTTGCGAAAGGAGATCCTTACATAGGAGAAAGTGAACGTTTTCATTATTAATAAAAATTAAACATAAAAGAGATAAATGACGGCAATATTAACCCTTACGGTACTTGTTTTGATTGCTATATCCCTGTGGCAGGTAGCTAAAATTTTTGAGATGTCTCAAACCTCAAAAAACAATTCTCAAGTAGCCAACGACAGCGATAATGATACGCAAGGAAAATTGATGTTTGCTTTTTTAGCATTCCTATATATTTTAACTCTTTATTCTTTCTGGGCATGGGGTGATGTTTTATTACCAGCAGCTGCCTCAGAACACGGAGGAGAATACGATAGCTTAATGTGGATTTCTTTTGCATTAATATTTTTTGTTCAAACCATTACACAAGCTTTATTACATTACTTCTCTTTTAAATACAGGGGAGAGCCAGGAAAGAAAGCTATGTTTTATGCAGACAACAATCGTTTAGAAGCATATTGGACCATTATTCCAGCAATTACCTTGGCAGGATTAATTCTTTCAGGATTATATACTTGGAACGATATAATGACTGTGGAAGAAAATGAAGAAGCCTTGGTTGTAGAATTATACGCACAGCAATTTAATTGGAAAGCTCGATATTCTGGACAAGATGGTGTTCTAGGAGATGCTAATGTTCGTTTTTTACAAGATTTTGATGGGAAAAATGTAATTGGAATTGACGCTACAGATCCTAATGGATTAGATGATGTTGTTACACAAGAACTTCATTTGCCTGTTGGGAGAGAAGTTATATTCAAAATGCGTTCTCAAGACGTGCTTCACTCGGCATATATGCCACATTTCAGAGCACAAATGAATTGTGTTCCAGGAATGATTACGGAATTCGCATTTACGCCAATTACAACAACCGACGACATGCGCCTTGATCCCGATGTAGTCGCAAAAGTTAAGAAGATAAATAAAATAAGAGCAGAAAACAGTAAGCAGTTGGTTGCAGATGGTGATGAAGCTTTAGAACCTTACATTTTTGATTACATCTTACTGTGTAACAAAATTTGTGGTACATCACACTATAACATGCAAATGAAGATTATTGTTGAAACCCCTGAAGCATATGAAGCTTGGATGAGTCAACAACAAACTTTTGCTCAAGTAATACAATAACTAACCAAATAAAAGCATAGATATATGTCAGCAGTAGAGCATAATCACGAAGAAGAGGATCACGGGCATCATAAGGAGACTTTTATAACTAAATATATCTTTAGTCAAGATCATAAAATGATCTCTAAGCAATATTTAATTACGGGACTTTTTATGGGAATCATTGGAATTGCAATGTCTCTTATGTTCCGTTTACAATTGGCTTGGCCAGAAAAATCTTTTGGAATATTCGAATCTTTATTAGGCAAATGGGCGCCAGATGGCGTTATGGATCCTAATGTATATTTAGCTTTAGTTACGATTCACGGAACTATCATGGTATTCTTTGTTCTAACAGCAGGACTAAGTGGAACTTTTAGTAACCTCTTGATTCCATTACAAATTGGAGCTCGAGATATGGCATCTGGTTTATTGAACATGATTTCATTTTGGCTCTTCTTTTTATCAAGTGTCATTATGATTGCTTCCTTGTTTGTTGAAGCAGGACCTGCAGCTGCCGGTTGGACAATTTACCCACCTCTAAGCGCATTGCCCCAGGCACAACCTGGTTCTGGTATGGGAATGACTTTATGGCTAATCTCCATGGCTATTTTTGTAGCTTCTTCTTTACTAGGATCTCTAAACTATATAGTAACGGTTATTAATCTTCGTGTTAAAGGGATGACTATGTCAAGATTACCTTTAACTATATGGGCATTTTTTGTAACTGCTATTATTGGAGTTGTTTCGTTCCCGGTATTACTTTCTGCGGCCTTGCTTTTAATTATGGATCGTAGTTTTGGAACTTCATTTTTCTTGTCGGACATTTTTATTCAAGGTGAAGTGTTACATTACCAAGGAGGATCACCAGTTTTATACGAACATTTATTCTGGTTCTTAGGTCACCCTGAAGTATACATTGTATTATTACCAGCACTTGGTATAACATCAGAAATTATTGCAACCAATTCACGAAAACCCATTTTCGGATACCGTGCCATGGTAGTTTCTATAATTGCAATTGCATTTTTATCTACCATTGTTTGGGGTCACCATATGTTTATCTCTGGAATGAATCCATTCCTAGGATCAGTATTTACATTTACAACCCTATTAATTGCTATCCCATCTGCGGTAAAAGCATTTAATTATATAACCACCTTATGGAAAGGAAATCTCCAATTAAATCCAGCGATGCTGTTTTCAATCGGCTTAGTTTCTACATTTATTTCAGGAGGTTTAACAGGAATTATATTAGGAGACAGTACCCTTGATATTAATGTTCACGATACCTACTTCGTAGTTGCGCATTTCCATTTGGTAATGGGTATATCTGCACTTTATGGTCTCTTTGCTGGTGTATACCACTGGTTCCCAAAAATGTTTGGAAGAATGATGAACAAGAATATGGGTTATGTTCACTTCTGGGTAACTGCAGTTTGTGCTTATGGTGTATTTTTCCCAATGCACTTTATCGGTATGGCTGGTCTTCCAAGAAGATACTATACAAACACAGCATTTCCATATTTCGATGACATTGCGGACATAAACGTAGTAATCACCATTTTCGCATTAATTGCTGGAGCCGCTCAGTTGGTTTTCTTATACAATTTTATTCACAGTATTTTTTACGGAAAGAAAGCAGAACAAAATCCATGGAGATCCAATACAATGGAATGGACTGCTCCTGTAGAGCATATGCATGGAAACTGGCCTGGTGCAATACCAGAAGTTCATCGTTGGGCTTATGATTATTCAAAACCTGGACAAGAAGAGGATTTTGTTTCTCAAATTGTTCCCTTAAAAGAAGGAGAAGAAGAGTTACAACACTAATCCTTTTTATAAAATATAAAAGAGACGCAATTGCGTCTCTTTTTTTTTATGCCTGTTTGGAGCACTTTTAACTTCAGTATTTCCACTATATTTGTTAAGATGAATGAAAATTTAGATCCCAGTAACGAGAATTTTACACCGGAGCAGGAAGATGTTGATAGAGCATTAAGACCTCTAAGTTTCGATGACTTTGCCGGGCAAGAAGCAACTATTGATAACCTTAAAGTTTTTGTTCAAGCAGCCAATCAAAGAGAAGAAGCTTTGGATCATACGCTGTTTCATGGACCTCCAGGGCTTGGAAAAACTACACTAGCCTATATTTTGGCAAATGAACTCGAAGTAGGAATTAAAACAACTTCGGGGCCAGTTTTAGACAAACCAGGAGATTTAGCAGGCTTATTAACGAACCTCCAGCCCAGAGATATTTTGTTTATAGATGAAATTCATCGATTAAGTCCTATTGTAGAGGAGTATCTATATTCTGCGATGGAAGATTATAAGATTGATATCATGATTGAAACAGGTCCTAACGCAAGGACAGTACAAATCAATCTAAACCCATTTACACTAATAGGCGCTACAACTCGTTCAGGTCTTTTAACTGCACCTATGCGCGCAAGATTTGGAATCAGTAGCCGCCTACAATATTACAGTAAGGAGTTACTTTCTACGATTTTACAGCGTTCTGCGGACATTCTTAAAGTCCCTATAGGAGATGAAGCTGCAATCGAAATTGCAGGTAGGAGTAGAGGTACACCAAGAATTTCAAATGGACTTTTGCGAAGAGTACGTGACTTTGCTCAAATAAAAGGAAATGGAACCATTGACATAGAAATTACTCAATATGCTTTAAAAGCATTACAAGTTGATGCTAATGGTCTGGACGAAATGGACAATAAGATTCTGACCACTTTGATAGATAAATTTAAGGGCGGCCCTGTTGGAATAACAACTTTAGCTACTGCTGTTTCTGAGAATGGCGAAACGATTGAAGAAGTATACGAACCTTTTTTAATTCAACAAGGCTTCATTGTCAGAACTCCAAGGGGTAGAGAAGTTACAGCTTTGGCTTATAAACATTTGGGAAGAATTAAAGATAGTCAAGAAGGCTTGTTTTAAACATGAATAATTCTGCCATTAAAAATGCACAATGGATAAAAGAGCAAGCCCTAGCTTTGGGTTTTCTTTCCTGTGGAATTTCAAAAGCTGGTTTTTTAGAGGATGAGGCTCCAAGATTAGATAAATGGCTTAACAACAAGCAGCATGGAAAAATGGGCTATATGGAAAATCATTTCGATAAACGCCTCGATCCGACCTTACTTGTACCAGGCGCAAAGAGTGTAATTTCTCTTACGCTAAACTATTACTCCCCTGAAAAGCAAATTGACCCTAAAGCTCCTAAAATATCTCAATATGCCTATGGTACAGATTACCATATAGTTATCAAAGAAAAACTCAAGCGATTACTTGAACTCATTAACGACCAAATAGGAGCGGTAGATGGTCGTGTTTTTGTAGACTCTGCTCCCGTGATGGATAAAGCTTGGGCTGCAAAATCTGGTTTGGGATGGATTGGCAAAAACAGTAATTTAATTTCAAAACAAACGGGTTCTTTTTTCTTTATTGCGGAATTGATTTTAGATCTTGAATTAGAAACCGATCACGTCGCTACGGATCATTGCGGTAGTTGCACTGCTTGCATTGACGCTTGTCCAACCGAGGCCATAACAAACCCTTATCAAGTAGATGGAAGTAAGTGTATATCCTATTTTACAATAGAACTTAAAGACGCACTGCCAAATGAGTTTAAAGGAAAGATGGATGATTGGATGTTTGGATGTGATGTTTGTCAAGATGTATGCCCCTGGAATAAATTTTCTAAACCTCATGAAGAACCATTGTTTAATCCGCATCCAGAATTGCTTAAAATGACCTCAAACGACTGGAAAGAATTAACTCTTGAAACTTTTAAGGAGGTTTTTAAAGACAGTGCAGTTAAAAGAACAAAATTTGAAGGCTTGTCAAGAAACATTAACTTCTTAAAGGAAATAAATTAGGTAGATTTTCTTTCAATTAATGTAGTTTCAATAACATGTTTTTTAAAAACTATAGGCTCTTTTCTTTTTTTGGCATCCCGCTCTTCAAGAAAAACTTGAAATGCTTTTTTTCCCATCAGTTCTCCTGGTTGATCAATTGTACTAAGTGTGGGAGTAATAAGAGATGAGATTAACCAATTACTGAACCCCATAACAGAAATTTCTTCGGGTATTTTAATGTTGTTCTCTATCAAACACTTTATAGCTCCAATAGCCGGAAGGTCAGCAACAGCAAAAACAGCATCAACATCCAGTTTTTTATCCAAAATTGTCTGCATATGATCGTACCCCTCTCTGTCACTAATTTCATCACAAATAAAAACAAGGTCTTTGTTGTATTCAATTCCATGATCTTCGAGCGCTTTCCTGTAACCTAAAAAGCGGTCAATCGAATTCTGGGGAAGTAGTGGCCCTCTAAAATGTGCAATCCGTTTCTTCCCTTTTTTTATTAGGTGTTCTACAGCGGTATATGAAGCCTTTTGATCATCAATAACGACACTTGAACAAGGGGTGAGTTTTGAATATTTGTCGAAAATAACCAAATTGGTTCCTTTGTCCATAATGTTTTGAATGTGACTTAAATCATGGGTTTTATCTGCTATAGAAAGAAAAACTCCATCTACATTTTTATTTAATAATCTGTTGATTTGGGTTTTTTCTAATTCATAGGATTCATCAGAACATAAAATAAAAGTCATGTATTCATGTTTTTCAGCTTCTGAAATAATACCTCTAAGAATACTGCTGAAGAAAAAGTGATTTAGACGAGGAATAACAATTCCAACCGTTTTAGATTCATGGGTTCTAAGATAAGCTGCAAAAGAGTTCGGTTTGAAATTTACTTTTTCAGCATAAGTTTTAACGCGTTCTTTTGTTTTTTTGCTAACATCTGGGTAGTTTTGAAGCGCCTTAGAAACAGTTGTTACTGATATATCTAATGCTGCCGCTATGTCCTTTAAAGTTAAGTTTTTCATTAAAATGGTAAATATCGACGAATATACAGATCAATTTTGTAATTCGAAAACGATTTCGTTATAAACTGTTAATTTTTTTAACAGTTATTCACTATATATATGGCTATGCATTGTACTTTGCTCTATGATACAAAACAAATCAAATTAACTTAAACTTTTAAGAATGAAAAAAAATCAATTCAAAGCATTTCTTTCTGCCCTACTTTTTTTTGTAGGTTTAGGGATGTACGCTCAGTCCGTATCCGGTACGGTAACGAGTGAAGATGGTCCTCTACCTGGGGCAACCGTTGTTGTTAAAGGAACAACAAACGGTACTACTACTGATTTTGATGGAAACTTTAGCATTGCTGCTTCTGCAGATGCTGTATTAGAGGTTTCATTTGTTGGTTTTACAACGCAAGAAGTTGCTGTTGCAGGACAAGATCAAATCATAATTACTCTAGCGACGAACAACGAACTTGATGAAGTTGTTGTTACAGGTTATGGTTCTCAACGTCAAAAAGAAATTACAGCTGCTGTTGTTAAAGTAGATGCTGAAGATTTCAATCAAGGTTCAATTAGTGATGCCTCTCAACTTTTACAAGGTAAGGTTGCAGGTTTACAAGTTTACAACAGAGGGGGTAACCCTAATGCTGCTGCTACTATCCGCTTAAGAGGTATCTCTACAGTTGGATCAAATGCACAGCCTTTGGTTGTTATAGACGGTGTAATTGGAGCATCTCTTGCTAACGTTGACCCTTCGGATATAGAAAGTATTAACGTTCTTAAAGACGGTTCTGCTGCCTCAATTTATGGTTCTCGTGGATCTTCAGGGGTAATCTTAGTTACTACTAAAGGTGGTAAAGAAGGTAAAGTTCAGTTTAATTATAACGGTCAATTCGGTGTAACTTCTGCGATGAACACAGTAGACATTATGACTGCTGCAGAATTTGTTGCTGCAGGTGGTACTGACCTAGGAAGTCAAACGGATTGGGTTGACAAGGTAACGCGTCAAGCTATGACAAGTATCCATAACTTTTCTGCTGCTGGTGGACATGGAGATACTTCTTACCGTGTTTCTGCTAACTTTAGAGATGTAGAAGGAGTTTTAATTAGCTCTGACTTCAAACAATTTAACACACGTTTGAATTTTTCTACAAAAGCACTTAATGATAAACTTACGATCAATTTCAACTCTGCTTTAACTAAAAGAGAGCAAAACAATGGATCTAGTGAGTCTATGAAATATGCAGTTTTATATAACCCAACTGCACCAGTTTACGGAGTTAATTCTCCTTACCAATTTGCTTCTGAGCAATATGGTGGATATTTCGAAACATTAGGTTTATTTGATTCTTACAATCCTGTTTCTATTGCTGAACAACAAATTAACGAAGGGGATAAAACTGAAGTAAACTATAGTGTTAACTTGAATTACAGATTTACTGATGCTTTAAGTATCAACGGTAACTTTGCAAATCAAGTAAGTAAATACTCTAACAAGCTATATAACCCTACTACATTATTAAGAGGTGGTAACGCTGCTTCTCCATTAAGAAAAGGTTCAGCTGAATTTTATGATCAAACATACAGCTTCAAATTAGCTGAAGTATATGGTAACTATAACCTTAACCTCGGTTCTGCTAGAGTTGTTTTAACTGCAGGTTACTCTTTCCAACAGCAAAATTTTGAAGATCATTTCCTTTCTCTTGGAGATTTTCCAGATGATTCTTTGGATTATATAAACGCAATTGAATATTCTCAAGATTTATTAAACGCTGGTTTAATCGGAGCAAATTCGAATGTAAGCCCTGACGATAGAATCATTGCATTCTTTGGTCGTGCTAACATAACAATTGATGATGGTATTTTTGTTAACGCTTCTATTCGTCGTGAAGGTTCTTCTAAGTTAGGAGCTGATGAGCAGTGGGGTATTTTTCCTGCTATTGGTGTAGGTGTTGATTTAAATAAATACTTAAACACAGGTGCTGACAAATTTAAAGTTCGTGTTGGTTATGGTGTAACAGGTGCTTTACCTGGACCAAATGGTCTTTCACAACAAATCAGAAGCTTTACTTATGACGGTGGTCAAGGTGGTGGATCATCTTCTCCAAGTCGTGATGCTAACCCAACTCTTAAATGGGAAGAAAAAGCTGAAACAAACTTAGGTATTGAATACCGTAAAGGTAAATGGGATGCAACTTTAGACTTGTATACTCGTGATATATCTGACTTTATCTTAGAACGTACAGTTGACGTATCGTTATACCCAACAGGACGTCGTTACGAGAATGCTGGTAAATTGAATACTAAAGGAGTTGAATTAGCTTTAAACTATGAAGTTAATGACATGTACACTACAGGTCTTGTTCTTTCTACCTATAAAACAGTTCTTGATGAGTACGTATTAGATTCTGAGACTAGAGGTAACTTAGGTGCACCTGGTCAAAATGCTACTGCTGTTATCCGTGTTAAAAAAGGAGAAGAAATCGGTCAAATTTGGGGTCCAATATTTGATAGTGTTTCTGGAGGAAATCCTGTTTTCCAAGATATTAATGGAGATGGTGAGTTAATTGTTGGTCAAGATAAAGCTCTTGATGATAATGTTGATTTTACTGAACTAGGTAATGGTATTCCTGACCTTGAATTAGGTTGGACTAACCAAATCGCTTTTGGAGACTGGACAATCAACGCATTCTTTAGAGGAGCATTTGGTCACAGTTTAGTAAACACATTCCGTGCTTTCTATGAGCCAAGATTATCTACTCAAGGTTCTTACAACTACGTTAATACAGAATTAGCTCAAGACGGTTTAACAACTGCTCGTTTCAGTTCATTATATGTTGAAAAAGCTGATTTCTTTAAATTAGATAACCTTACAGTTACCCGTAACTTTGATATGAGTGGTTCGGATTCTTTCGATTCAATTCAAATTTCATTAAACGCTCAAAACCCAATCGTTTTGACGAGTTATACAGGTCTAGACCCAGAGCCATCTTTAATTGATATAGGTGAAAATGGTGGTGGATCAGATGTATTAGCTCCAGGTATAGATAGAAGAAACAGTTACTTCGCGTCTAGATCATTCACTTTGGGTGTAAACATTAAATTTTAATTAAAAAAAATAATAATTATGAAAAGTTTGTTTAAAACAATGTTGCTTGCCACTATCGCTTCAGTTGTACTTTTTTCATGTACAGATCTTGATGAAGAGTTAGTTGGGGACATCACTACAGCAGTATCGGTTGATGCTCCTGCTAGTGCAGGAAGCGGAAGCGGAGGCGGAGATGCCCTTGCTGGTGCTTACGCAGAATTAAGAAATTCTGGAACCGCGAATCACTTTGGCTATTTTTCTCTTAACGGAATTGCTGCAGA
>Ga0233426_10002686_pt1 | contig 14621 bp, 14 predicted proteins | sample SI_118_April2016_6_FD_179875 | JGI IMG/M metagenome (GOLD analysis project Ga0233426, IMG submission 179875) | Seawater microbial communities from Saanich Inlet, British Columbia, Canada - SI_118_April2016_10_MG | ecosystem: Environmental > Aquatic > Marine > Inlet | place: Canada: British... | reverse complement strand
GTTCTGAATTTATAAAGTTAGCCAATCTTCCAAAAAAGATTCCAATCGGTGCAACTAATGATATTTGATCTAAATAAAAAAATATATTTTGATTATTTTTTTTTGCGAAAATATAGCTTGAAACAATCACCCCAAGCAAACCGCCGTGGAACGACATCCCACCTTGCCAAATCTTAAAAATATCAAAAATATTTTCTGAGTAATAAGAGAAGTTATAAAATAATATATAGCCTATTCTTCCACCTAAAATTATTCCAATGATAATGTAAGTAATATAGTCATCAAATTCTTTTCTTATATCTGAATTTTTGATAAATATTTTCTTGCATAGGATCCAACCAATTACAATTCCCAAAATATAAGCTAAGGAATACCACCTAATTTCAAATGACATAATTTGAAAAGCGACTGGGTCAAAATTATTGATGAACATTTTAAATAATACTTATAATATATATCTTATATATGAAAAATTCTAAATTTATAATTGATAAACTTGGTAAGCTTTTTGAACAAGGTATTGTTTCTTCAAAAGATCTTAGTTCAGAACTATTTAATGTTTTAAAATCTAAAAGAGATGAATTTGTTTTTAAGATGAAACTTGTTAGCAAAGATGAATTCGAAGTATTATCTAAACGTGTTGAAAATTTAGAAAATAAAATCAAAAAATTAGAAACAAAAAAAAAAACTAAACGGATAAAAAAATCTTAACACTTAATCCATTCATTTCAGATTTATCAAGAACAATATTTCCACCATGTGATCTAATGATATCTGATGCTATAGATAGCCCAAGACCTACGCTCGACTTTGACTCTGCTCTTCCTTTGTCAATCTTGTAAAATGGTTTAAATACATTTTCATGTTCTTCTTCTGGTATACCAGAACCATCATCATCGATTGTAATAAATAAATTAGTATTTTCTTTACTGAGTTTTATTTTAACTTTGTTCCCATATTTCAATGCATTATCAATTATATTATTTAAACAACGGTTAATTAAGTTTTTTCTGCCATTGATGTAAATTCTTGGTAGTAAATCTTTTTTAATATTCTGATTATTGTACTTACCAACAACTTGTTCTATCAATTCTGATATGTTGAACATTTCATCTTTTTCCATATAAGACGAGCTTGTAAATTGAAGATATTCATTAAGCATTTTTTCCATTTCATTAATATCTTCTGCTAACTTTTTGGTTAAATCTTTATCTTTAATAAAAGCAATTTGTAACTTCATCCTTGTAAGTGGAGTTCTCAAGTCATGACTTATGCCAGATAGCATTTCTGTTCTTTGATTTAAATGTCGAAGTATTCTTTTTCTCATTTTATCAAATTCATGACCTGCTTGTCTGATTTCCAATGCTCCAGATGGTTTGAACTCCTCTATTTCTTCACCTTTACCAAACCTTTCTGCTGCACGGGCTAGGTTAATAATTGGTCTAGTTTGATTTTTCAAAAATATTAATGAAATTATAACCATTATAATTGCTGGAACAGTGATCCAGAGTGCAAAAATTCTTGCAGATGAACTTGTTACCCTATCTCTTGGAACTAAAAATTTAAAGTATCCATCTTCATACTTAATTCTTATATCAATTAATTCTTTATAACTTGTGGTATCAAACCAAAAATCACCAGGATTAAAATTTGATTTTAATTCTCTTCTTAAAGTTCGATCAATAGGGCTGAATATTCTTTTAATGTATTCGCTGTTAAAGCTTTCTTTATTAACGTGCTCTATATTTAAATTTATAAACAAAGAAAAGAGGTTTTTTAATTCATCCTTGTCTATTTTTTTATTGTCATAAACTTCAACAAATAAATTAATTTCATTAATTAACGCTCTAGTCATTCCTTTGTTAGTTTTAATCCAAAGGCTGTCAAAAAATACTATTGTTATAACTAATTGAAGCACCAAAATAGGCACAGCAACAATTAGAAGAGCTCTATAAAATAATCTTTTAGGTAGTATCCTTTTAAAAAAGTTACTCAATCCAAAGAACATATCCAGCACCTCTTATTGTTTGTAAAAATTTTGGATTTTTAGGGTCGATTTCAATTTTTTTTCTCAACCTTGTGATAATAACATCTATAGATCTTTCTTTGTCTAGTTCAATTAATTGACCAATATCTTCTCTTGAAAATGTTTTACCTGGATTATTAATCATTTTTTCTAAAATTATTTTTTCTGTATTATTAATTTTAAATTCATTGTTATTTTTAATAATCAAAAGTTTATTTAAATCAATTTTTACATGTGCAAACTCAATAATTCTGACCTGTTCAGTTTTTAAAGTTTTATTTAAAATATTCTTAATTCTTAAAACTAACTCTTTTGGTTCAAACGGCTTTGGTAAATAGTCATCAGCTCCAACTTCTAAACCTTCAACTCTCTCGCTTGCTTCTCCTTTTGCAGTTAAAAGAATAATAGGAGTGTCTAATTTTTTTTTATGATCCTTTATAAATTCCAGTCCACTTTTACCTGGCATCATTATATCTAGTATTATTAAATCAAATTTAATAATACTAATTTTTTCTGATGCATCCTCAGCACTATCAGCTGTCGTAACTAAAAAATTATTTTCATTTAAATATTTTTTCACCAAAGATCTTATTCCATCATCATCGTCAACAACTAGGATATGAGCAATAAATTTATCCATTAATAATTTTGGTTAAAACATTGTCAAAATTAATTACTTCTTCTGAACTTGAATTAAGTAATGCGTTGTAAATTCTTTTTTTTTGTAAATTGAAAATTTCATTAAATATTTTTTTTCCTTTTTCATTTAAAAAAATATGTTTCACTCTAGTGTCATGATCATCCTTTTTAAAAGTTATAATTTCTAATTTGATCAAATCTTTGAGTACTCTGTTGAGGCTTTGTTTTGTTACTTTTAATCGTTTCAAAAGCTCAGAAATCGAAATTCCATGGTACATTGATAGTAAGTGAATAACTTTATGGTGCGCCAAACCAATAGAGTATCTATCCAATATCTTTTTTGCATCTGAAAATGTTTCTCTGTAGCTAACAAATAATTTTTCAATTAAATCTTTTAGTTGTTCGTCTTTTAAATATAAAAGTTCTTTCATTATAGGTAAGTTATATTGACATATTACAGATACAAAGATATTTTTCACATATAATTTTAAAAAATTTCATACATGGAACCGTACGATAAAAGAACCGGAAAGATTTGGTATAATAGTGAGCTTGTTGATTGGGCTAATGCTAAGATACATGTTTTAAATCATGGACTTCACTACGCAAGTTGTGTTTTTGAAGGAGAACGAGTTTATGATGGCTCAATATTTAAATTAGAAGAACACACTTCAAGACTTTTTTATTCGGCAGAAAGAATGGGCATGACAATTCCTTACAGTGAAAAAGAGATTAATGATGCCTGTAACAAAATTATTTCAGTTCAAAACGTAGAAAATGGATATGTAAGACCTACTATTTGGAGAGGAAGTGAAATGATGGCAATTTCTGCACAACAAACAAAAATTCATGTTGCTATAGCAACTTGGGAGTGGGGTTCTTATTTTGATCCAAAACTAAAAGTGGAGGGAATAAAACTAAATATTTCTAATTGGCGAAGGCCTGCTCCAAATACAATTCCTTGGGATACAAAAGCATCAGGTCTTTATATGATTTGCACTTTATCTAAGCATGAAGCAGAAAAACAAGGTTACACGGATTCATTAATGTTAGATCACGATGGAAATGTTGCTGAAGCAACTGGAGCAAATATTTTTTTTAAAGATAAAAATGGAGAAATTCACACTCCTATTCCAGACTCTTTTTTAGATGGAATAACAAGAAGAACAGTTATTGGGATTGCAAAATCTAAAAACATTAAAGTCCATGAGAGAAAAATAAATCCATCTGAACTATCCAATTTTGTAGGATGTTTTTTAACTGGCACAGCAGCAGAAGTGACACCGGTCTCATGTATTGCAGAAAATCAATTTAAAGTATGTGAAACTATAATTGATCTAAATGAAAGTTATCAAGCTTTAGTAAGAAAGAAAAAAGCAGCTTAATTTTTATTATCTTCTGACATTGCGTGATCTATTCCCTTACGCATATAATCATATCCAGTAAAAAGAGTTAAAAATGCTGAAAGCCAAAGAAGTATAATTCCTATAGTTTGAGCATTATAATTTTGAAAGTTTATAATCTTATTACCCGTATCTCCCGAAAGTAAAAGAGCAATAGAAACCATTTGTAAAACAGTTTTTAGTTTTGCTAAATTGGATACAGGAAGTTTTATTTGCCCTTTAGCTAGAAATTCTCTTAATCCTGAAATTAATATTTCACGAGTAAGAATAATTATTGCCGCAATAACCTCATAATGCCTAATGGTTCCATCCATTACTAATAAGATTAATGCTGTAGCAACTATAATTTTATCTGCAATTGGATCTAATAATTCTCCTAATTTAGACTCCTCTCCGAGCATTCGAGCTAACATTCCATCTAAAAAATCAGTAAATGAGGCTACTATAAATAATATTAAGGCAGTTAAATCTCCATAAAAACCAGGGAGATAGAAGGCTAAAACAAAGAAGGGGACAATTATTATTCGTCCAATTGTTAGTATGTTTGGAATTTTTCTAAGCATAATTATTCGTGAAAGAAGTTATATATCTTTTTTGCAACTTTTTCCTCAACACCTTCTACAGACTTTATCTCATCAAAACTAGCAGACTCAACAGATCTTGCAGAACCAAAATGGTTCAATAAGGCCCTTTTTCTAATAGCACCTATACCATCGATCTGATCCAATAATGATTTTGATAATCCTTTAGCTCTTTTTGCTCTATGTGAGGTAATCGCAAATCTATGTGCCTCATCTCTAAGTCTTTGCATAAAAAATAAAGTTGGATCATTTTTCTCGAATTTATAGCTTTTACCATTGTAGAAAAATGTTTCGTCTCCACTATTTCGCATTTTACCTTTTGCAATAGCAATCATTGGAAGGTCATATAGGCCTAATTCATTCAACACTTCTTTTGCTGAAGAATATTGTCCTTTTCCACCATCAATTAGTATTAAATCTGGTAAGGTTAAATAATTACCTTTCTCTAAAATTGCTCTTTTAAACCTTCTAGACAAAACTTCTTTAAGCATAGCAAAGTCATCTTGCTCAGCACCTTTTGTTTTTATATCAAATTTTCTATATCTCTTTTTAACGAAACCTTCATTGCCAAATGTAACCATTGCCCCAACACTGTTGGTTCCTGAAATATGACTGTTATCATAAACTTCAACAAGATTGATGACATTTTTTAGATCAAATTTTTTAGCAACACCTTCAAATAAATTTTTATTATTATTTGTTTCATAAAGTTTTCTATTTAATGACTCTTTTGCATTTTTTTCAGCCATTGCCACAACTTTTGCTTTCGTTCCTTTTTTTGCAGTATTGATGGAAATAGTATTTCCTTCTTTTTTACTTAGAGTTTCTTCTATTAATTTCTTATCTTTAATGTCAGCATTGATAATAACTAATTTGGGTACAGTTTTATTTTCATAAAATTGCATTAAAAAAGAAGACATAATTTCCGAAACATCTTGATCTGGATCATGTTTTGGAAAATAAGCTTGGTTTCCCCAGTTTTGTTTTGATCTATAAAAGAAAACTTGAATACAAGCTTTTCCAGATTCTTTGTATCCAGCAATCACATCAGCATCTACCAGATTTGCTTCATTGATTCTTTGTGACGATTGAATGATGTTTAGAGATTTTATTCTATCTCTAAAAATTGAAGCTTTTTCAAAATCAAGTTCATCACTTGCTGCTTCCATTTCCTTTGAAAGATTTTTTTGTATATCTCTTGATTTGCCTGACACGAATAGAATTGCTTGGTCTACAGTTTTTTTATAATCTGATTTATCTATGTAACCTACACAAGGACCTGAGCATCTTTTTATTTGATAAAGTATGCAAGGTCTTTTTCTATTTTTAAAAGTTCCATCATCACAAACTCTTAATTGAAATATTTTTTGAAGCATCTTAATAGTCCAATTAGCAGTTCCTGCAGATGCAAAAGGACCAAAGTAAAACCCCTCTTTTTCTTTTTTTCCTCTATGTTTCATTACTCTTGGCCATTGTTCTTTTTCACCAATAAATATGAAGGGAAATGATTTATCATCTTTAAGTAAAATATTAAATTTTGGCTTATGTTTTTTGATTAAATTAGCCTCTAGAAGTAGGGCCTCACTTTCATTTGCTGTAGTTGTAATCTCTAATTTAAACGTTTGAGACAACATTCTTTCAGTTCTAATAATATGATTTTTTTCTGACACATAACTTTTCAGCCTATTTGGAAGGTTTTTAGCTTTACCAACATAAAGAATATCATCTTTATGATTTAGCATTCTATAAACGCCAGGGCTTTTAGGAATTAGGGGAAGTTCTTTTTTAATTACTTCTTTTCCAAGTTCAGAGCTTTTCATGACTTCTTTTTTTGGTAATTTGAATACCAACAGAGGTACATTCTTTTAATATCTCCAGTTTTTCAATCTGTAACATTATTTTACCAATACGCTTGTCTTTAAACAAAATATCAAAAACGTCTTCTGCAAGCGTTTCTAAAAAATTATAGTGTTTATTTTTTGTTAGTTTTTTTATCAATTTTACAACCTGCCCATAATTTACAATAGATTTAATATCCTTATCGCTTGTTGGTTTTTTATCCTCATAATATATTTCTAAGCTAAATTTGACTTTTTGGGGTTTTTCTTTTTCAAAATCATAGTAACCAAGTTTTAAATCTAAAGTTAATTCTTTAATTAGAATTTTTTTTTCATAATTAAATAGACTTTTATTTTTATCTATTTTTACAATTTTTAGATTATTTTTTTTCATTCTTTTCCTATTACATCTGGTGTTTGCCAGTTTAAATTTTGTCCACTATCGATAGCTAAAACTTGACCTGTAATAGAGCTGTTTTTAATAAAAAAGTCAACAGCATTACATATTTCATTAACATCTACTTGATGCTTTAAAGGCGTTGCTAAATATTGTTTTTTAAAATGCTTATCTGTTTGTCGTTTATTTTTTATTGTTGGCCCAGGAGCTATGCCATTTACTCTAATGCTTGGAGCCAAACTCATAGCACTAGTTTTTGTTAGTGTATAAAGTCCAGTTTTACTTAATGTGTATGAAGTAAAAAATGGAGTTAGTTTAAAAACTCTTTGATCAATAATGTTTATAATATTATTGTTTTTACCTTTAATATTTTTAGCAAATTCTTTTGTTAAGAAAGCAGGGGCTTTTAAGTTTACATTTAAATGATTATCCCAACTTTTAGATGTAAAGCTTTTTAAACTATCATTTTCAAACAAAGAAGCATTATTAATTAAACAATCGAAATATTTCAATTTTGATTTTGCAAACTTAATAATTTTTTTTAAATCATTTTCTTTGGACAAGTCTCCTTTAATCAACCAAACTTTTGTTTTATTTTTCTTTAATTCTTTTTGTAATTTTTCAGCATTTAATTTTGATTTATTATAATGAATAACAATTTCCACATTTGGACCTGATAACTTTTTAGCAATCGCAGCACCCATTCTAGTAGCTGCTCCAGTAACAATTATTTTATTTGCTTCCACTTTTTTTTGCCTTTTTGTGCTCTAGTACCAGGAAGACCCATAGTTGACCTACCTTTTGGATACATTTTATTATTTGAACTATATTTTTTTACCTTAGGATTTAAAGTAATTTCTAATTCAGAGGCCTCAAGTTTTCTTATTTCATCTCTAATCTTAGCCGCTTCTTCAAATTCAAGGTTAGTCGCAGATTCTTTCATTCTTTTATTAAGTGCTTTTAAATGTTTTTTAAGATTACCCCCAATATTCTCGTCTGTTCCAACTTTGACATAATCTTTTTCATAAACACTCTCAAGAACATCTCCAATTCCTTTTTGGACACTTTTTGCAGTGATATTATGTTTTTTATTGTAAGCTACTTGAATAGTTCTCCGTCTATCTGTCTCTTTGATTGCACTTTTGATACTTTTTGTTTCTTTGTCAGCATAAAGAATAACTTTACCTTCAAGATTTCTTGCGGCCCTTCCAATAGTTTGAACTAAAGAAGTTTCAGATCTTAAAAAACCTTCTTTATCAGCATCTAAAATTCCAACCAATGCACATTCTGGAATATCAAGTCCTTCTCTAAGTAAGTTAATTCCAACCAGTACGTCAAACACTCCAAGCCTTAGATCTCTCATGATCTCAATCCGCTCTAAAGTATCAATATCAGAGTGCATATATCTAACTTTGATGCCATTTTCATGAAGATACTCAGTTAGATCTTCTGCCATCTTTTTAGTTAAAGTAGTGACTAATACTCTAAAGTTGTTGTTAATTACTTTTACACACTCGTGCATTAAATCATCTACTTGGTTTTTAGCTGGTCTAATCTCAACTGGTGGATCAATTAATCCTGTTGGTCTAATGATTTGCTCTACAAATTTATTTTTTGTTTGTTTTAATTCCCATGGCCCAGGTGTAGCTGACACAAATACTGTTTGAGTTCTCATTGCATCCCATTCTTCAAATTTTAGAGGACGGTTATCCATACATGAAGGTAGTCTAAAACCATATTCTGCTAAATTACTTTTTCTAGATCTATCACCTTTATACATTCCATTTAGTTGAGGAACAGTTACATGACATTCATCCACAAAAATTAAAGTATTATCTGGAAAGTATTCAAATAAGGTAGGAGGTGGTTCTCCTGGTTTTCTTCCTGATAAAAATCTCGAATAATTTTCAATACCAGCACAAGATCCAGTTGCTTCAATCATTTCTAAATCAAATTTAGTTCTTTCCTCTAATCTTTGTGCTTCAAGTAATTTATTTTGTTCTTTAAATTTTTTTAATGTTGCTTCTAATTCTCTTTTAATCTTAATTATTGCTTGTTCAATTGTTGGTTTTGGGGTGATGTAGTGACTATTTGCATAAACTTTTATTACATCAAGTTCACTAACTAAGTCTCCTGTTAATGGATCAAACTCTTCTATCTTTTCCAATTTATCTCCAAACAAACTTAATCTCCAAGCACGGTCTTCTAAGTGAGATGGAAAAATTTCAAGATATTCACCACGTGCTCTAAAAGTTCCTCGATAAAAGTTTTGATCATTTCTTTTATATTGAAGTGCGACTAAAGATTTAATTAATTCTTCTCTGTTATAATCATAATTGGTTTTTAAGCTTAAAGTCATCTTACTGTAAGCTTCAACAGAACCTAAACCATAGATACAAGAAACACTTGAAACAATAATGACATCATCTCGCTCAAGAAGTGATCTTGTTGCTGAGTGACGCATTCGATCTATTTGTTCATTAATTGACGCTTCTTTTTCAATATAAGTATCTGATCGTGGAACGTATGCCTCTGGAGTATAATAGTCATAGTAGGATACAAAATATTCAACAGCATTATCAGGAAAGAAAGATTTCATTTCCCCATACAGTTGAGCTGCTAATGTTTTATTGGGCGCAAGAATAAGTGCTGGTCTATTTGTTTTTTCAATAACCTGAGCCATTGTAAAAGTTTTTCCAGATCCAGTTACACCAAGTAAAACTTGGCTAAGCTGGTCTTTATTGGCACCATTTACCAACTGTTTTATAGCCTCAGGTTGATCACCTGCGGGCTTAAAATCAGTTTTCATCTGAAACTTTTTTCCACCTTCTAGTTTAGGGCTTATTGCAGGATTTTTATTCTGCACAGCTGTAATTAGATCTTGATAAGTGTTCTGCATTATTTATAAAACTATTAGATTAAAATTATATTTCAATGAGCATAATATCAGACAGTTTAAAAAAGATTAAACCATCACCAACGATTGCTGTAACTCAAAAAGCAAGAGAATTAAAGGCTGCTGGTAAAGATGTAATAGGACTTGGTGCAGGAGAGCCTGATTTTGATACACCAGATAATATCAAACAAGCTGCAATTAAAGCCATTAATGATGGAGATACCAAATATACAGCTGTTGATGGAACACCAGCTTTAAAGCAGGCAATCGTAGAAAAATTTAAAAAAGAAAATAATTTAGAATATACAACTGATCAAGTTACAGTTGGAGCAGGAGGAAAGCATGTAATCTATAATGCAATGATGGCAACTCTTAATGAAGGAGATGAGGTTATTGTTCCAGCTCCTTATTGGGTTTCTTATCCCGATATGGTTTTGTTAGCAGGTGGAACTCCAATTATTTTAGAGTGTAATGAAAAACAAGGATTTAAAATTAATCCAACTGAATTAGAAAAATCTATAACTCCAAAAACTAAATGGATTATATTAAACTCACCTTCAAATCCAACAGGCGCTTGTTATACAGAAGAAGATATTAGAGAGATTGCAAAAATTTTGGAAAAACATCCACATATTTATATTTTAAGTGATGATATTTATGAGCATGTAACTTATGAGGGATTTAAATTTTTTACCATCGCTCAAATTGATAACTTGAAAGATAGAGTGCTTACCATGAATGGTGTAAGTAAAGCTTATTCAATGACTGGATGGAGAATAGGGTATGCAGCAGGTCCTAAAGAAATTGTTAAAGCAATTGCAAAAATTCAATCACAATCAACAACTAACCCATCTTCAATTAGTCAAGCAGCTGCAGTTGAAGCATTGAGTGGAACACAAGATTTTATAAAAGAAAGAGCAACTTCTTTTCAAGAAAGAAGAGACTTTGTTGTTAAAGCATTAAATGAAATTGATGGAATTGAATGTTTAAATCCAGATGGTGCATTTTATGTTTTTCCAAGTTGCAAAGGTTTAATGGGTAAAAAAGACTCAAATGGAAATGAATTGAAAACAGATACTGATTTTGTTCAATCTTTATTAGAGAACAGTGGTATAGCAGTTGTTCAAGGTTCTGCGTTTGGCTTAGAAGGTTTTTTTAGAATTTCTTATGCTACTTCAATGGAAAACCTTAAAAAAGCTTTAGAGAAAATATCTACTTTTTGTAAAAGCCTAAGTTAATGAAAACAGCCTTAGTTTTTGGTTCGTCTGGTTTAGTAGGCGGACATCTTCTTAGTCAATTAATTGAAAATGATGATTATAATAAAATAAAGATATTTGTTCGTTCAGAACCTGAAAATAATGATCCAAAAGTTGAAATTATCAAAACTGAATTTAATAATTTAGAAAATCACAAAGAAGATATCAAAGGAGATGATTGCTTTTTTTGTATTGGTACTACAAAGCAAAATTCACCTGATAAAAATGAATATCGAAGAGTAGAACTTGATGTACCTAAAGAAATTGCTCAAATTGCCAAATCAAACTCAGTAAATTCATTTGTTTTTGTCTCATCTGGTTATGCAGATCCCAAAAGCTCAGGAGATTATCTAAAGTTTAAAGGTGAAGTTGAAGAGGAATTAAAAAGACTAAATTTTTCAAAACTTGGAATAATGAGACCTTCTTTTTTATTAGGTGATAGAAAAGAAAAAAGAGTGGGGGAGAAAATAGGAATTTTTGTATTTAAATTATTATCTCCTTTATTTTTAGGGCCTTTAAAGAAAATGAAACCAATTCACTCAGAAACTGTTGCAAAAGCAATGATTGCGATTACTCAAAATGACAGTTCACAAACAATTTTTGAGTCTAACGAGATATCAGAAATAATTAACTAACCTTTAAACCAAACCAAGTCTTATTACCGAGTTTCCAGCATCTTTGATACTATCTCGTGCTGTTTTAAATTTTATCCCCAATAAGTCTTCAGCATAAGAAGTGTCTGTTTGCATTAAAATTCCCAGTTCAGGTACCATAAGTTTTGCAGATGAGTCTAAGTAACTAATCAACTTTAACATAAAGTTTGGCATTTCTTTTTTTGGTAGTTTTTTTGCGTACTGTGGAAACTCTTCTTGCATAATTTTAGAAATTTCGAGCATTTTTTTAACTTCTGAACCAATTAATAAACGTCTTCCATTTACTTTAGAATTTTTCAATGAAAGTACATGTGCTTTTGCAACATCTTTTACATCAGAAATCAATATCCCAAAATTTGGAGCCATTGGATATTTTCCTTTAAGGAAAAGTTGAACATATTTAGTTGATGTATTTTCTTTATCATCTAATGCATCACCATTAACACCACCTGGATTAATTACAGTTAATTTATCTTTCAATCCTTTACTTTCCATTAATTCCCAGGCAACTTTTTCAGCTTTAGTTTTGGATACAATATAATCAGTAGATCCACTCCATTCAGTATCTGACCAATCCTTTTCTCCAACATTGTAAGGATTAGTTCTATTAGGTCTTTTAAACATTGCAGCTATTGATGATGTTAGAACTATCTTTTCAACATTAGCTTCTATACCTGCATTTAAAACTCTTAAAGTTCCACCTTTAGCAGCTGGAACTAAAGCCTCTCTATTTCTTGAACTTTTCATGGGATAAGGAGAAGCAGTATGTATAATATATTTACAACCTTTTGCAGCTTCGTTCCAACCCTCATCTTTTAAAAGATCCAATTCAACAAATGATAATTTATCTGTTGAAACATATTCGCTTAGAGTTTTCTTTGTTTTCTCTAATGAATTTTGACTTCTTACAGTTCCTAAAACTTCATATCCATCATTTAATAATTCAATAGCTATATGTTTTGCTATCCATCCACTTATTCCAGTTAATAATACTTTATCTGCCATTATATTTACCCTTCTATTTATTATTAGTTATTAATCTCGAATTAGTGAGATAGAAATTTTTCGGCTTCTAATGCTGCCATACAACCCATTCCTGCAGCTGTAACGGCTTGTCTAAAAGTTTTGTCTTTAACATCGCCTGCAGCATAAACTCCAGGGACATTGGTTTCGGTAGAATCGGGTTTAGTTAATAAATAACCTTCTTTATCCATATCCAATTGTTCTTTAAATAAAGCAGTTGCTGGATCATGACCAATTGCAATAAATAAACCATCAATTTTCATTTCTTCTACATTATTAGTCTTTAGATTTTTAACTTTGATACCTGTAACATTTTTGGGTTCACCGTCCCCAATTACTTCATCGACAGCACTATCCCACATGATTTCAATTTTTTTATTTTCCATTAATTTCTTTTGAAGCATTTTTTCAGCTCTTAATTCATTTCTTCTATGGATAAGTTTTACCTTTGATGCAAATTTTGTAAGAAACATTGCTTCTTCAACCGCAGCATTACCACCACCAACAACTGCCACAACTTTCTCTTTAAAGAAAAAACCATCACATGTTGCACAAGCAGAAACACCAAAACCTCTAAATTTTTGCTCAGATTCTAAATTCAACCATCTTGCTTGAGCACCAGTTGAAATAATTATACTATCTGCAGTATATTTTTGGCCACTGTCACCAACTGCTTCAAAGGGTGTAGATTTTAAATTTACTGATGAGATATGATCCTCAATCATTTCTGTTCCAACAGCTTTAGCCTGATCCCTCATTTGATCCATTAACCATGGACCCTGAATTACATCTGAAAATCCTGGATAATTTTCTACATCAGTAGTTGTTGTTAATTGTCCACCAGGTGCAGAACCATAAACTAAAACAGGATTTAACATTGCTCGAGCTGCATAAACAGCTGCAGTGTATCCGGCTGGACCGGATCCAATTATTAACACTTTTGTGTGTTTTGTTGGATTATCACTCATACAAAAGTTATATAAGGATAAATGGCAAAATTAAAAGGGATATTATTGACCGAAGGTATGCATGGCATGATTAGCCAAGTAGAAGGTTTGGCTAAAGCCTTAGATATAGATTTTACACACCACAAGGTTGAACTAAACCATTTATGGAAATTCATTCCACCAAATCTTAGTCCAGTTTCACAAAATGTATTTAAAAAAATTGATCATGATGATTTTGATATGATAATCTCATGTGGACGCAAAAGTGTTATTCCTTCTATTCATTTAAAAAATACAACTAATAAAAAAGTATTTAATATTCACATTCAAGATCCAAAAGTAGATTTAAATTATTTTGATTTTATTGTTGCCCCAGAACATGATGCGATACAAGGTCAAAATGTTATTAGCACAAAAGGCGCTATTCATTATCTTACTGAAAACGAGATTAGCGAAAATAAAGATTATTTGAATTCATTTATAAAAAAGGATGAAAGAAAGATCTGGACTTTAATATTAGGTGGTCCAACAAAGTACTATGATTACTCAACAAAAAATATGAAACATATTTTTACTTCTCTATACAAATTATTAAAAAAACATGATTTTCAGCTTGTCGTAATTCCATCAATGAGAACACCAATAAATACTATCCATTATGCTAGAGAATTTTTTGGAGATAATCACACCATTATAATGGATGTTGATAAAAAAGCTTATTTATCAGCTTTAGCATTATCTAAAAATATTATTGTTACATGCGATTCTAGCTCAATGATTTCTGAAGCAGCCTTAACGGGTAAGCCAATTTATATTGCCAGCATTTTGCCTAGAAAAAATGATAAAAGATTTCAAAGTTTTAGAAATTTATTTAGGGAATTAAATATAACTAGAAATTTAGGTGAAGAAGTAGAAAATTGGACCTATGAAAAGCTAGATGAAACAAATAGAGTGGCAAGTAT
>Ga0233426_10002683_pt1 | contig 14630 bp, 12 predicted proteins | sample SI_118_April2016_6_FD_179875 | JGI IMG/M metagenome (GOLD analysis project Ga0233426, IMG submission 179875) | Seawater microbial communities from Saanich Inlet, British Columbia, Canada - SI_118_April2016_10_MG | ecosystem: Environmental > Aquatic > Marine > Inlet | place: Canada: British... | reverse complement strand
TTTTCTGAGCTTTTCTGAGCTTTTCTGAGCTTTTCTGAGCTTTCTAGTGCTATCTAATAACTCAACGCTACTTCGTAACCTGAGAATTTACGCAGGTTGATCACCCCAGTATCGAATAAAAGATACTGGCCCTTTATGCCGAGCAGCGTTCCTTCTACACAGGGATTTTTGTCGAAATTTTGCGAGACTATTTTTTCTGGATACTGAACTACAGGGTAACTAATCTCTACGGTATCAACACCATTAATCGCGCTGAGCGCAAAATCACCGAAGTTCTCTGTCATCGCATCGATTTCATTACGGCATTCGGCCACTAAGCGATCCCGTTCGGCTGGCATATCGAGAGAGTCTGCCGTGCCTTTAAGCATATCGCGCCAATTCGTTTTGTCCGCGACGTGCTGCTTAAATGCCACCTCGACCGCGCCAGACTGAAGCCTCGTGCGCACGCGCATAATCGGCAACGCCTGCGTCGCACCCTGATCGATCCAACGCGTCGGCACCTGCGTTGCACGCGTTATCCCCACTTTGAGCCCAGAAGAATTGGCGAGATACACAATATGATCCTGCATACAAAACTGCTCGCCCCACGCAGGTTCGCGGCACGTGCCTTGATCGAAATGACAACGCTCTGGGTGAATGATGCAGGAGTCGCAGGCGGCGAGCTTTTGAAAACACGGAAAGCAGAAGCCCTGATTAAAACTCTTAGCCGATTTACGGCCGCAGTTGACGCAAAAAATGGCGCCGGTAAATTCTAACCTGACCTGTTTCTCGACCAATTCGTTCGCAGGCACGAGGTGATCGCCAAGTCGCAGCGAGTAGGCTACGGTGTCTTCGAGTCTGGCCGACATCTTGCGTACTATGCCCTTGGCGTGTTCTTGCATCTCTCGATCCTTTTTGCGTTCTGTTTACCCAATTACTTTGCTCGTTTTCAGCAGACTTTTAACCGAAACCTCAACCTTAACCTCAAACCGAAACCTTCAACTAAGACCCTCAACCTGGGCCTTGACTCGAGGCTTTGATCCAGGATGACGCTACTGAAGCGTGCTGGAACAGCCCGTAGGTATCGATGAATCGATCCGCTCACTCTCGGGTAGATTTTTAGTTTCGTAAAGAATAATTGCCTGCAGACAAGACTCAACCTGTTCGGGGCTTAACCTTGCGCCATCGCCCCATTTACCAAGCTCGACAGCAGTCTTAAGGTTTTCATAAATCGTTGGCGTCATTGCCTCAACAAGTGCATCGATGCTCTCGGGTTTATCGAACGGAATTTCGGGTATTTGATCTGACATGATTCACTCTCTTACTCTCGACCTTCAAACAATAGTCGCTTTAAATAACCGTTACCCACTGTTCGCTCTCGCTGCGTTCAGCCCTAGTGCGAAGGAGTAGAATTTGGCTTACTACGCTGCCAAAGGGCAACGAAAAATCCTGCGATAAGCCCTGCTATAAGCCCACCGGCATGCGCTTCCGAGGCGATACTGTCGCTTGCAAAGAGCGCCATACCGAACAGCGCGATGACGAAAACCCAAAAGGTACTCGTCCGCAGTTTCACTTGCCCACTCGGCACTGTAACGCCCAGTACCCAAGTATAGCCTACCAATCCATAGATGAGTCCCGACAATCCACCGAAGGCGTTCGAACCACTGAAATAGTATTGCGCAACATTGCCCGCCAATGCAGTCGCCGCATAAACCACGGCCACGAGCAGCCAAGGCTGCGCGCGCTCTATTTGCCGGCCGAAATAAAACAGCCAGAGGAGATTGAAGACGAGATGAATTTCACCGAAATGAAGCAGCGCTGGGGTTAGCGCACGGAGAAACAGGGTAAGATCGAATAACTGAAGCGCCAGATCCGAAAAACCGGCGAACGCTACCGGGGGGAAGAATAACCATTCGAAGCCGCGAAGTTCTCTACCAAGCTGGCTCATTCCGGCAACGATAAGACATAGAACAGCGAGCACCGAGGCTAGCGGGCATGTTCGAAAGAAAGCACCTAGACGCCACATTGTCATCACGAGCGTCTGAGCAACACTGACACCCTTCTCTGCTGCAACCCTATCCTGTGAGTCTAACTCGCCACGAGCCTGCGCCTCGATCAGACGCTGAATGGGCGCAATTTGCGCCTCATCATGCACCCAAACCACCTGCTCTCCTGACTCTTCGCTTACCTGCAATTGATAGCCAGATCGGTTCAGCGTGGCGATTACTGGCCGCAGATCAAAGTCGAGCGGCACACTGGCAGCACGAACCCTCTTCATAAGGCGCACTTGTTCATGATTACCTAGCCTCTACTCTTCTTTTTCGAGGCGATTACCCCAACCAAGTTTTGAACGGCAGGCGCCATAAAAGGAGTGCTCTAGGGGGTGAATGAGTTGCAATGAACTCGACGACTTACGAATCAGGATTTCGTCGCCGGCTTGCGTCTCAAACACTTCCTGACCGTCACAGCTAATCTGAGGGCGGAGGTTTTCCGTTGCAGCAACAACAAGCTTAATTTCACAGTCACCATCGACCACGATGGGTCTGCTATTAAGGCTATGCGGATACATTGGGACCAGCACGATCGCGTTGAGTGTTGGGTGCATAATTGGCCCGCCAGCGGAAAGCGAATACGCTGTAGAGCCTGTCGGTGTCGCCACGATAAGACCATCGGACGCCAGACTATAAACAAAGCGGCCATCGACAAATAATTCGAATTCAATCATCTGAGCGGCGTTACCTGGGTGGAGCACTATGTCGTTAAGCGCCATTCCCAAAGCACGCTCCGTGCCATTTTCTTCGCGCTTAGACGCGGCCAACATGAAGCGGCGGTCGACACTAAAATTGCCATTGAGAACCTCTTCGAGGCCGTCTTCTATTTTGCTTGGCGGAATATCGGTAAGAAAGCCGAGTTTGCCGCGGTTAATCCCGATCACAGGTATCTGCGCCTCGGCGATTGTCTTTGCCACGTGCAACATGCTGCCGTCGCCGCCAACCACGATCACGAGGTCTGACCTATCTGCGAGCGCATCACCATCGCAGTGACTATCGCCGCGGTTATTAACAAGCCCGGCAGTTTGAAAATCTAGCACCGAGGTGAGCCCGCGACGCGCTAAATAATCGAGGATCCGCTCGAGCGAGTCGACAACGCCGTCGTGTCCTGGGCGCCCAACTAGCCCTATATTTTTGAAAGGTGTCATTTCGAGAACAATCCTAAGCCGCTAAGCCGATAAATGAATGGGAAGAGTATAGCATGCGAGCCCCAGACACGGCTCGATGCACGCAACGCGTGAGGGGCTTTGCAGTAGCGAGTGCTGAAAATCCTACGGCTCGATCGAAAGCCAGTAAGGAGCCTGTGGATAGATGATCTCTCTGGCTGATTCTTCACCTTCTGAGTCGATGCTTGCAACTTGGTAAGCAACGAAAACAGCAAGACGTTCGCCTGCAAAAACGCTGCCTAGGCGTAATCGGTTCATGATAGTCAGCTGCTCGATCGCATTGAGTGGCGCACTGCCGCCGAATGCTTCGAGTCCTTCGAGCGTGCCATCCCACAGATGCACTTTACCCTGAGAACTGAGCTGATAAATGTCATTGCTTGACTCCAGTGCGAGCAGCACATGCACCGACCCTCGCATGGCAATATGTTTAGGATCGACGATAACCTCAGCCTGCAGACTCACGAGATCGTCCACGGAAACCGTATTACTGAGGCTGCGCAATCCATCGCGGCTTGCGCCAATCGCAATAGATGCCTTGGTTGCTTTGCCACTTAAAGTCTTTAGTGCACGCGCAGGCAAGCGCCCGAGAATGGAGTCGGAGTAGCGCCCGATCTGATGGCGCACAAGATTAAGCGCACTGACTGCGTCTGAGGCACCTGCCTCTCCCTCGGCTATACCACAGCGAGAATCGCCGCAGGCAAGGCTTGGAGACGAGAATACGCCCGCTTGAGCCGCTGTGCCAAACGCCGCGGGCAATGCCATAATTGTGGCGAATTGATTCTCGATACCGTAACCCGTGGCAAAGTCGAATGTGCCGCCTTCCCCGTCTTCGCGCAGTGAGTGTGTGAGCCCCATTAAATGACCTACCTCGTGTGCCACGACGATATCTAAGGGGCAGTCGATCGCAAGCACGGCGGCCGCGTAGCGCCGTTCGCTTGGATCAGAAAAATCGCCTTCCGCACCATACCCACCCACAGGTGCGAGTCCGCATCGCGATGCCGCATACTCGAGCGGGCGGAAGTGAAGCACAATGTCGCCGCCGTATTCGCTGCGAAGTATTTCGATGTTATTAAACGCATCACCGCGCCGCGCAAGCAGGTCATCGAGCGTTGTTGCCATATCGCGCGAATCCGACGAGTTGGCAGCCCCGTGGTAAACCACTCTTAGCAAAAGGTCGACACCGCTATTTATAAAGGTTTGGTTTGCGACTGCTACGAGCTGGTTTATGCGCGTCTCGACGCCGTACGAATAGGCTTCTCGTGCGCCCTCAGAATACAATGCGATGACATCGATCACGGTCGGCGCAGTAGTCAGCGACGCCGAATCGTTGGCGTCAGTTCCAAGCAGCGCTTCATTAAAATCGCTTAGGCCATCAAGATCTGAATCGAGTCGAACATCGGCAACGACGCGTATGCTGGCATCTGCGCGCAGGGTTTCGTCTAGCAAGGCAGTACTTTGCAAGAGGCTTGGAGTGGAGGCGCCCGTGCTTACAGCCAATTCCACGCGCTTGACCGACCTGGCAGCAATAACGCCAAGGTTGCAGCGAAGAACCTTTTGGGCAGAGAGGCTAAGCGTGAGCTTACAATCGGCTGCGCCCCAGCTTAGCTCGGCAGCCTCTGGCAAAAAGTACAACTCAAAATAGTGCCCGTTTGCTGCGGAGGCAGAAGTGTTCGTTACCGTCACTGCAGCAACAACGCTTCCGCCGCGGTAAACCGCGCGTTTTTCGAACATGTGAGAAATAGATAATCCGGTCACCGCAGCACTCTCTATGCTCGGCCTCTGACTACTGTAGAGGTCACTCTGGGCGTTATTCAGGCTCTCGATTTTAAGCGCGTCTTCTTTATGGCTCATGTTCTGCAACGATAGCAGCGGAAAACGCTCACGCTCATCGCGAACGCTATGATCAATAAGTACATAGTCATTCTGCAACTGCTGACCCTGCAAACTGGTCGGCCGATAGAACCAGCCTTCATAGTCTTGAGCACCTCGCGCTGCCTGCAACTGAAAGACCTCGTCTGCGGTTTTTAAATAACCGAACAGACTAGCACCGCTAAAGGTTAGGAGAAGCTGAACATCGGAGCCGCCTATTTTGGCGTGCGCCTCGACTACTTTGTCGCCGTTTTTGAGCTCATTCGCGCGGTCGATAGTGAGAGCGATTCGCCCTAGCGTGCCGAGATCGAAGGCAACGATATCGCCAAATTCAAGCGTCTCAATCGCCGTCACCGCAAGCTTGACCGCTTGCGTCTGCTCTGAGAACTGCGGACGAGGGACTCCCGCGGGAGAGGAATCGCTTAGTGTAAACAACAGCTGCGGTGGACTAGGTTCTAGCGCGCGCAGTGGCTGCGAGGTCGCGCCGACGACGGCGACAGCACTCAGACCTAAGAGACAGACGAGCAGGCGTCGGGAGCAAGCGAGGGCTTGCCTCGAAAGCCACTGGGATGACGCGCTGATTAGGCTGGCGAATAAAGAACTCATGCCCTAGTGTAACTGAGCCGTGGGAAAAATTACCAGCGTTTGCCGAGCGGGCCCAGCGCCTAATTTCTGCCACCAACTCACGCATTATCAGAGACTTAGTCACCTACCTTATGATCCCGCCAGTATGAAGGGCAATAATTTGACACCCCGGTGCATACACACCTTTCGCTATCTGGTCACAAAGCGCGTAGAAGAGCTTGCCGGTGTAAACAGGCTCTAGAGGGATTCGCGTGACCGCTTCGAACTCGCTGACAAAGGCATCGAGCTCGGCTGTACGCCTCGCATAACCACCAAAATGATAGCGCTCGTCGACATGCCACCGGACCGCCGCGTCTTTTTTAGCACCAGTCGAACAAGACTCAGCACTCACAAGGTTCAACCACTTGGCGGCCTCGGACCGCAAATACCCTTCGGCGCGAAGCGCCGCTACCCCACAGACTTGCGGTGTCTGGCGATTAGTCTCGTCGCTACCCTGCAAACCATGTACAACACCGGCAAGCGTTGTTGCGGTGCCGCAGCTCAGGGCCACAACGCGCGTAGCTGGCTCGGCACCCACGCTGTCATACGTCTCGTCGAAAACGGACCAATCAAGGTATTGCACAATTTCGGCGCACCCCTCGACCGCGAGAAGATTGCTCCCGCCCTCGGGAATAATTTCTACATCGCCGTATCGCGCTAGCAGTCGTGAAATCACCTCTGGCGACTCTTTTCGGCGATATTCTTCGCGTGACATTGAAACAAGCTGCATCCCCTGCGCAGCGGCAAAGGCGAGAATCGGATTGAGAGGCTCGACAATTTCTCCACGAACGACGCCAATTGTCTCAAATCCGAACGCTTTACCCGCCGCCGCAAGTGCATACAAATGGTTTGAATAAGCCCCACCAAAACTCAGCACTCGGTGCTTACCGCGCGCGCGAAAATCATCAAGATTGCGCTTGAGCTTAAACCACTTATTGCCATGAATAGTTGGGTGAATTTGATCGAGTCTAAGCGCAGCAACGCAGACCCCGTGCGCCGAAAAGAGTGGATGTGAAAGCCTGTCGAGTTTGGGCGAATGGATAGTGATCATAACTGGTGACGGTAGCTCTCTGGGTAGGCACTTTCGACGCTAAGTTTTGGGCACCGGCTTTCGTATAGCTTATCAGAATGTCTACGAGCACGGGCTAGTGAGAAGGTCTTGCGAGAGGTCTTACGAGCGGTCTTACGAGGGATCGGTGCTTGAAAGATTTTATAGCGCCGAGGGCGAACTAACATCGCGGAAAAGAATCAGGAGGGTAGACTGGGTTGAACTGGAGTGTAGGTTTTTTTGAAGAGGATATTCGACTGCAATGCAAAATATGGCGGACCGGACGGGACTCGAACCCGCGACCCCCGGCGTGACAGGCCGGTATTCTAACCAGCTGAACTACCGGTCCGCAACTCTTGCAATGTCCTCGTAGCGGCCTTTTTATGAAGGCGAGTTGTTCGGCTCGCCTTCGGCTACTACGTGGTTCCAGCTTTCAAACAGCGCTGAGAAAGCGTGCTCGAAAATTGGTGGGTGATGAGGGATTTGAACCCCCGACATTCGCCTTGTAAGGGCGACGCTCTCCCAACTGAGCTAATCACCCGTGTCACAGAGAGAGGCGCATTTTACCGACTATCGGGGGTATGTCAACAAGATGTGTGCATCGGGTTAAATAAAACCCCTCTCGTGTTTTGCGAAACCCACGAGCTCACGCAGAGCAGGTCACACAACGACCAAATTCCACTCGCTCAGCGCCGCTGCGATATACAGGCAATGGCTAAATCGCTAGAATAAGCGCCCGCTGTTTCTTTGTTTGGTTGCCGGTTTGGCTGCCTTTAACTTATGCCACGATTACGAAGTCCGACATTATGCGATTGTTTAAAGAGTTCACCTTCGAAGCAGCTCACCGGCTACCTAACGTGCCCCCAGAGCACAAATGCTCTCGGCTCCACGGCCATTCGTTCGTCGTTAGGATTAGCGTTCAGGGTGAGGTTGGCGAAGAATCGGGCTGGGTGATGGACTTTGGAGATATTAAGGCGGCGTTTCGACCTATTCTCGAGCGCCTCGATCACTACTATCTCAATGACATACCAGGCCTTGAGAACCCCACCAGCGAAAACCTTGCGCGCTGGATCTGGATAGAGCTTAAACCCGTACTGCCTCAGCTGTGCGAGGTCGAAATACGCGAAACCTGCACCAGTGGCTGCATCTACGTCGGTGACTAAACCCAGCCGCTAAGCCCAGCCGCTGCACATCGACGCTTTACATTGACGCTTCACATTGGCGCTTCACATTGGCACTACACGGCAATAAGCGCGGCAACCTCAATCGACTCGTCGGCTAAGCGCAAGGCAGTGACCGCTGCGCGGTCTTTGACTAGTTTTTTCGCCAACATAAATTCCTTCGGTCGCCCAACGCAGTCAGCAGCGATGACCACACCGTCTTTTAAGTAAAATAGCGCAAAGCCGTTTTCACTCCCGACCTCGGGCGTGCCGCGAATGGCAAGCTCATCGAAGCCATCGCTCAAACCGACCATTTGCAGTTTAATCTCATACTGATCTGACCAGAACCAAGGCACTGCGTCGTAGGCGATTACCTTGCCGCAAATATTCGCTGCGGCCACGCGCGACTGATCCGTGGCATTCTGAACTGACTCGAGCAGCAGTGGACGGCGATAGAGCGCACTCGGATGCCGCGCACAGTCACCTGCCGCGTAAATATTCGCATCGGTTGTTTGGGCATTTTCATCAACCAGCACGCCGCGGTCGGTGGCGAGCCCGGCCTCTTCACACAGGCCAACGTTGGGAATTACACCAATTCCGGCGATAACAAAGTCAGCCTCATACTCCGAACCGTCTGCGCAAACAACAGACTCCACCGAGCCGTGACCCCCTAGTTCGCTGACCATCGTATTGGCAACGATCGTCACTCCCCTACTGGTATGAAGCTGTGTCATATACGCTGACATTACTTCGCTTGTTACGCGCTCAAGAACGCGCTTCGCCGCCTCGATAACGGTCACCTCGAGCCCCATGCTGCATAAAACAGCAGCTGCCTCGAGCCCAATATACCCACCGCCCACGATGACTACCTTTCGATCCGGAGTCGCCAGCGGCCGGAATTTTTCGATATCGGCTGCATTGCGAATCGTGAACACGTTATCGAATTTCTCGCTGCCGGGTAGCGTGCGCACAGTGGCGCCAGTGCAGATAGCAAGCTTGTCATACTGACGAGAACTGCCATCGGATAAGAGTACGATTTTTGCGTCTCTGTCGAGTTTCTCTACTCGGGTGGAGAGCATCAATTCAACGTCATTATCAGTAAACAACTTTGCAGGCCGGAGACGGATCTCATCTAGCGTCTTTTTACCCGCGAGGAGTTCTTTAGACAACGGAGGACGATGGTAGGGCAACTCATCTTCTTCGCTGATGAGTAAAATCTTACCCTCCCATCCCTCTCGGCGGAGCTGCAGGGCTAAGGTCGTGCCGGCATGGCTCGCGCCGACAACGATACAAGTTTGCTCACTCATTTACTGACTCCTAAAATTAATACTTTATCGAGAGAAGACTGAGTTCAAAGCGACCAGTCAATCTCTCCTCTGCCTCGCTCACGCAGAAATTGATTGCATCGAGAAAAGGGCTTGCTGCCGAAGAAGCCTCGATACGAAGACAGCGGCGAAGGATGCGGACTCTCGATAACGAGATGCCTCGTCGCATCGATGAATTTTTTCTTACTTGCAGCAAACTTGCCCCAGAGAATAAACACACAAGGCCGAGAGTCTTTCGCGACCACCTGCATGATCAGATCCGTTAACTGTCCCCAGCCAAGCGTTTCATGAGAGCCTGCATCCCCCGCCCTCACCGTTAAAACACTATTCAGCAGCAATACTCCTCGACCCGCCCACTCGCTCAGATCGCCCTCTACTGGCTCGAGGACATCTGTATCGTCTGCAAGTTCGCTAAAAATATTGCGCAGCGAGGGAGGTATTTTATGACCACGTCGCACGGAGAAACAAAGCCCGTGCGCCTGACCCCCGTGATACGGATCCTGGCCGAGTATTACGGTTTTAACCCGCGCCGGCGATGTTTTCACTAATGCCGAAAAAACTTCATTCAGGCCTGGGTAAATCAAATATCCCGCGTCAGATTCAGCTTTCAGACTGCGCTCGATCTTTGCCAGCAGAGCCACTACGCTCGCCTCGCTCTGCCCAGGCAATGCCGCAAGGCTCGCTAGCCATTCCTGCGGCATCGCCTCACTCAAACCATCATAAAAACCAAGAGTGCTCATCGCGCGCCCGAAGCGCTAGTCTTGCGCGTGCAGCGGACGCATGTGTGGAAACAACAGAACATCTTTAATCGATGCGCTATCGGTAAACAGCATGACGAGTCGGTCGATTCCAATACCCTCACCTGCCGTCGGTGGCATGCCGTATTCTAAGGCTCGAATATAGTCTTCGTCATAGTGCATAGCCTCGTTATCGCCCGAGTCCTTCTGCGCAACCTGCGCCCTGAAACGCTCGGCTTGGTCTTCGGAATCATTTAATTCAGAAAAACCGTTGGCCAATTCGCGTCGACCGATAATAAGTTCGAAACGATCGGTGATCTCTGGATTATCCTCATTGCGTCGCGCTAGCGGCGAAACCTCGATTGGGTATTCTGTAATGAAGGTAGGTTGATCGAGTTCGGCCTCGACTTTCTCTTCGAAAATCTCCATCAGAATCTTGCCCTTACCCCACGCCTTGTCGTAATGCACGTCGAAACTATCGGCAAGCGCCATAAGCGACTCTTTAGTTGCAAACGCAGCGTCGCCTGTAACACCGCAGTATTTCTTGATGGCGTCGACCACTGAGAGGCGCGCAAAAGGCTTTGAGAAATCGTATTCGGATCCCTGGTAGCGCACCATTGTTGTACCGAGAACCGTTTCGGCTATCGTTTTAAATAAATCTTCAGTGAGATCGATGAGATCCGTGTACTGCGCATAGGCCTGATAAAATTCGAGCATGGTGAACTCAGGATTATGACGTGTAGAAAGCCCTTCATTGCGAAAGTTGCGATTGAGTTCGAAGACGCGATCAAAGCCACCGACAACCAAACGCTTGAGATATAGCTCTGGAGCTACCCGTAAAAACATGTCTTGATCGAGTGCGTTGTGATGCGTGACAAAAGGTCTTGCCGTGGCGCCACCCGGAATTACCTGCATCATTGGCGTCTCGACCTCCATAAACTGATGCGCCTCGAAATAGTCACGTATGCAGCGTACGATTTTCGAGCGCATGGCGAATATTCGGCGCGACTCCTCGTTCACTATTAGGTCGACATAACGCTGGCGATAGCGCATTTCGGTATCAGTCAGTCCTTTAAACTTATCCGGCAGTGGCCTGAGCGACTTGGTTAAGAGGCGAAAACTCGCAACGCGGATTGTGAGCTCGTCTTTGCCTGTTTTAAACAGCTCGCCTTCGAGGCCTATGATGTCGCCAAGATCTAATGCCTTAAACTCCTCGACTAACTCTTCCGGGAGCGATTTATTGTTCATGTAAAGCTGCATCTGCGCAGCCCCGTCTTGAATCACAGTGAAAGGGCCGCGCATGCGAATTATGCGCCCAGCAACCGCCACCTGAACCGCCTCGCTTGCGAGGGCCTCTTTGTCTTTTGCATCGTACTGCGCAATCAGTTTTTCTGAACTCGCCGTTGGCGTAAAGTCATTAGGAAACGCAATGCGCTTCTCGCGAATCGCAGAAAGTTTTTCGCGTCGTGCCGCGATTAACTTATTCTCATCATGGGCATCCACGTTAGCGTTGTCAGTCTGATCTGTAGTCATAGTTGCGTCTGTCTTATTGAGACCGGCATGTTGTCCGGTGTTATGAAAATTAAGCGTTAGTAAGCGTTTATAGCCCCATCTTGAGACTTGCTTCGATGAATTTGTCGAGACCACCATCGAGCACGGCACCGGTGTTGCTCACCTCGACGTTTGTGCGCAGATCTTTGATGCGTGACTGGTCGAGCACGTAAGAGCGAATCTGGCTTCCCCAGCCGATGTCTGCTTTAGACTCCTCTACATCTTTCGCTGCGTCTTTACGCTTAAGCTCTTCCATCTCGTAGAGCTTTGCTTTGAGCTGTTTGATCGCGGCGTCTTTATTCTTGTGCTGCGAGCGCTGGCTTTGGCACTGAACCACAATGCCGCTCGGCTCATGCGTTAGGCGCACGGCGGAATCTGTTTTGTTCACGTGCTGACCGCCTGCGCCGCTCGAGCGATAGGTGTCTACGCGCACTTTAGACATATCGAGTTCCACTTCGATATCGTCGTCGATTTCGGGCGCTATAAATACCGAGGCAAACGAGGTGTGTCGACGACTTCCTGAGTCGAAAGGGGATTTTCGCACAAGTCGATGCACGCCCGTTTCTGTCCTCAACCAACCAAAAGCAAACTCCCCTTTGATATGCAACGTGGCGCTTTTGATGCCAGCGACTTCGCCGCCGGAGACCTCGAGCACTTCGGCATCGAAACCCTTAGCTTCGGCCCAGCGCAGATACATTCTCAGGATCATTTCGGCCCAGTCCTGCGCCTCGGTGCCGCCCGAGCCTGCTTGAATCTCGAGAAACGCGTTGTTAGGGTCCATCGCACCGGAGAACATGCGTCTAAACTCGAGCGCTTCGAGACTTGCCGTGCGAATGGCGAGGTCACTCTTAGCCTCTTCAAACAGTTCAGTGTCGTTTTCTTCACTGGCCAGTGCCAGCAGGTCTTCGATATCCCCCAGACTGCCCTCCAGACCGTCTATGGTTTTCACCACGGCCTCTAATGCGGAGCGCTCTTTACCGAGCGCTTGGGCATACTCTGGCTTGTCCCAAACGGCTGCTTCGCCGAGCTCCATCTCAACCTCAGTTAGCCTTTCGCGCTTAGTTTCGTAGTCAAAGATACCCCCTTAGCGTCTCGGTTCGAGCGCGAAGGTCGCGGAGCTGGGTCAAATGCGCATTGATTTCTAACATGGTGAGCTTCCGAAAATTCTAAACTACGGCGACTATCAAGCTAGGCATTTTACTCGAAATTGACAGCAGTTACGAACGCGAGCTGCGCTTGTGACGTGGTAAACTGGTGCTATTCTTTTTCGCGCGGCAAAAAACCGAATGGCATCAGAAAACAATACGCCCGCAGGTGAGACCTCCAAACAGCCTGCTACTCTGATCGTAGCCAATGCACAGCTGTCTTGGCTCGACACTGGCCTGCCCTATTCTTTGGATTTTGACGACACCTATCATTCCTCCGAAGGCGCACAAGCCGAAAGCCGTTACCTGTTTTTGGATGGCAACCGAATAACGCAGCGCTGGCATGAGGCTTACGAGTCCGCGAAACGCGTTGTCGACTGCTTTACTGTCGCAGAGCTCGGTTTTGGCTGCGGACTTAATTTTCTCGAAACGCTACAGCGCTGGACGCAGGCGCACAGTAAACCTCACCGGCTGCATTACGTTGCCTTCGAAAAGCACCCCCTCACGCATGCCGACCTTACGCGCGCGCTCGAGCAATGGCCAGATCTAGCGGCATACTCAGCTCAGCTGCTTAGGCAGTATCCGGAACATAGCGCCGGCTGCCACCGACTCTATTTCGGTAATGACGTAACGCTCGATCTCCACTATGGCGACGCTTTGCAGCGCATCAGCGCCATGTCCAGAAGCCAAGAGACGACAATAGACGCGTGGTATCTGGACGGATTTAGTCCCGCGCTAAACCCTCGTCTCTGGGATTTAGAGATTGCGCGCGCCATGGCGTTGCACAGCAAAGAAGGCACGACAGCGACAAGCTACAGCGTTGCCGGCAGCGCACGGCGCGCGCTCATCGAGGCGGGGTTCAGCGTTACCAAACGCGCGGGCTTTGGCAAGAAAAGACATAGCCTTAGCGCGGTTTTTGAAAAACCTGCTTCAAATTCTCCCGCCCTTTTCGGCGCGAACGCTCCTGTGCCTTCCCGCGCCAATGCTGTCGAAAACCGCCCGAATTTATCGGCCACCGTTCAGCCTAAAAACGGGACAAGTCAGTCTGGAGCAGCCAACGGTGGCTACGATGTGCTGGTGATTGGCGCGGGGCTTGCCGGGTGCAGCACCGCTGTTGCGCTCGGTCGACGAGGTTTGACAGTGAAGCTAATCGATTCGGCGCCGCGGCCAATGTCCGGCGCCTCGGGGATTCCGCAATTGGCTTTAAGACCCAGACTTTTCCGCTCGGCGGAGAGCGGTGCAAGCTTCTTTCTCAACGCCTATTCGACTGCACGAAGGTTCTACGCCCATCTAGACGCATCGGGACAGGCAGCCATAACCGCGTGGCATCCAACAGGTGTCGTGCAATTGTCCGGGGCGTTGAATAAAAAACAGTCGCTCACCCCTGAACTAGTTAGCGCGCTGTATGACCCGCGCATCGTTAGGCCTGTGAACGCCGACGCGACCTCCGCTCTCGCAGGACTTGAGGTTACCGAAGGCGGCTGGTATTTCGAAGGCGCAGGTTGGCTCGATCCACACACCCTCGCGCAGAACCTTCTCGCATTTGAGAAGAGAATTGTCCCGCAATTCGATAGCGAAATTATAAGCATAAGTGCAGAAGCAGCCGATGCGGTGACAGGCAAGCCGAGACATTGGATTGCGACCGATGCGAGGGGTAATCGGTATCAAGCGGCGACTGTTGTATTGTGTAATTCGCACGCTATAGACTCTCTCGCGCCCGATTTGGGCCTACGTCTGAACACTGCACGTGGACAAGCAAGCTTGATAAAAGCCGAAACAGATTCAGCTGCGCTTCGCTGCGTTGTAAGTGGCGAGCGCAGCCTTTTCCCAGCACACAATGGCACCCAACTAATCGCCGCGAGCTATCGAACCGGTAGCGAGTCGCTTGCGACGCGCGAGCGAAATGCACTCGATGATGACCAAAATTTGGCAGGAATAGCCGCTGTTTTCACCAAACCTCTCCGTAGGATGCAAG
>Ga0233426_10002681_pt1 | contig 14644 bp, 15 predicted proteins | sample SI_118_April2016_6_FD_179875 | JGI IMG/M metagenome (GOLD analysis project Ga0233426, IMG submission 179875) | Seawater microbial communities from Saanich Inlet, British Columbia, Canada - SI_118_April2016_10_MG | ecosystem: Environmental > Aquatic > Marine > Inlet | place: Canada: British... | reverse complement strand
ATCCGCGCGTCTGTCCGCAGGTTTACGATCAGAGTGACGTTCACGACGTTCAAGCGGCGTCGCCCCCTTGGGGTTTGCGCGTCTCAATGTGAATTGGAAATCTGTTCCGGGAAGCCGACCAGGAAAGCCGCGGTGCTTAAGCATATAGGCTAGTGCCATGACGCACCTCCGGTTGGGTGCGTCAGGGTCGGGGTCGAGGCAGGCGCGAACGCCTGCCCCGTAGATAAGTTACTTGTACTTACCTGTGTATGTTGGCTCGATAGAGATCGGCGCGGGATCAACCACAACGAACTCTTCAACCGGTGCTTTACGTGCGCAAGCGGACGCTGCGAATACAACGCCGAGTACGGCAACCAATTTGATGCTCTTAGACATATCTGTCTCCTGTCACTTGTACGAACGAGATCTACGGGAAAATCCCGTACCCCTGTCCCTTTTGAGGTATAGGTCACTTGGGTGAACCTATCGCTCAAACTATGCGAGCCTGTCGCAAAAAGATATCCACAGGGATGCTCAGGGCCGCGTTGTGACGAAGAAGCCTCAAAACCTCTATCGGATGAGCTTTGCCTCGCAACATATTGTGGTTTCATCAAAACATCTCCAACATGCAGGTCCCATTCTGGACGCTAAACGCTTCAAAAACCTGTTCAACTTCTGAATTTATGACACCGTATTCAACTTTTTCCGACGAAAGCGAGATCACGATTTGCGTATTTTCCAGACCATCCTCTAGGGTTGTCTTCACCCCAAATTCGCGACAAAGCATCTCAAGATCCAGAGTAATATCCTCAAAACTGGGCCGCTTTAGCGGGTCATCAAGGTCCGGCGCAAGGAAACGCAAGCGCACTGCACCGGTCGCGTCATCAACGCGTTGTTCGAAAAATTCGATGGCTTGACCAGACGGCACCGCAACAGACATTTGCCCGAATGCAGCGCTACCCGCCACGAAAAGTGCAGCTAAGACACTGGATAAAGAAGCAATCCGCATATCAGTGCCCCCCACCCGCGCAGGCAATCCAGCGACGTCGTTTCGAGGCGTCATTCAACAGCGTTTCAATCTTTGCCTCTAACCCGCGCGACACCGGATACGCTGCGCGCCCACCCGCAGTCACGTTCAGTACACCATCCGCCTGTTCAATCTGAACCACTGGGGAAAACCCGCGCACATTTTGCAAGCGACGCCACAAATCTTGTCGAATTTGCTGCGCCAACCGTGTTTTGCTTACGACCGGAAACTGCGCAGACGCGGCCACATCAAAACGCACAGGCAAATGGCGCGCAAGTGTCATGCGCGTCGCCTCACGTTGGATATGCCAGTTCTTCTGCGTCACGTTTTGATCGCCTTTTCGCGAGAAACCATCGTCAATTCTTGAGGGCTAAAAGCCCCCCAAATCAAAGCGGAATGTTGTCGTGCTTTTTCCACGGGTTTTTCACCTGCTTACCGCGCAGGGATGCAAACGCGCGGCTGACGCGTTTGCGCGTGCTTTGCGGTTGGATCACCTCGTCGATAAAGCCACGTTCGGCGGCCACGAATGGATTGGCGAAACGTGCTTCATAGTCCGCTGCGTGCTGCGCGATCTTATCGGCGTCACCTAGATCGGCGCGGTGGATGATCTCTGTCGCGCCTTTTGCACCCATCACAGCAATCTCCGCCGTGGGCCATGCGTAGTTGAAATCACCGCGCAAATGCTTGGACGCCATAACGTCATAAGCCCCGCCGTAAGCTTTGCGCGTGATGACCGTGACCTTTGGAACCGTCGCTTCACCGTATGCAAACAGCAGCTTGGCGCCGTGCTTGATAACGCCGCCGTATTCTTGGGACGTGCCGGGCAGAAAACCTGGAACATCCACAAGCGTCAGGATCGGGGTTTCAAACGCATCACAAAAACGCACGAAGCGCGCGGCCTTGCGCGAACTGTCGATATCCAAGCAACCCGCCAAAATCATCGGTTGGTTTGCAACGACCCCAACCGTCTGACCCTCAAGGCGGATAAAGCCTGTCAGAATGTTCTTGGCAAAATCTTCCTGAATTTCATAAAAATCCGCCTCATCCGCAATTTTATGGATCAGCTCTTTCATGTCGTAGGGCGAATTCGCGTTTTCAGGGATCAACGTGTCCAGCGATGTTTCAATGCGACCGGGTTCGTCAAAGAACGGACGCACAGGCGGTTTTTCGCGGTTGTTTAATGGTAGGAAATCAACAAGGCGGCGTACTTCGGCCAGCGCTTCCACGTCGTTCTCAAACGCGCCATCTGCAACCGAGGATTTCTTGGTATGCGTGGACGCACCACCCAGCTCTTCCGCTGTGACCACTTCATTCGTGACCGTTTTCACAACGTCTGGACCCGTGACGAACATATAGGACGTATCTTTGACCATAAAGATAAAGTCAGTAATCGCAGGCGAATACACCGCACCACCCGCACATGGCCCCATGATCACGCTGATCTGTGGCACCACACCAGAGGCAAGGATATTGCGTTGAAAAATCTCGGCGTAGCCCGCAAGCGCATCAACACCCTCTTGGATACGCGCCCCGCCTGAATCGTTCAGACCAATCAAAGGCGCGCCATTCTGGATCGCCATATCCTGGATCTTGCAGATCTTTTGCGCGTGGGTTGCAGAAACAGATCCGCCTAGAACTGTAAAATCCTGCGAAAACACATAGACCATGCGGCCATTGATCGTGCCCCAGCCTGTGATAACGCCATCCCCTGCGGGACGCTGATTTTCCATGCCGAAATCAGTGCAGCGATGCGCAACGAACATGTCGAATTCTTCAAAGCTATCCTCATCAAGCAACAACTCGACCCGCTCACGTGCGGTCAGTTTGCCTTTGGCGTGCTGACTGTCGATGCGCTTTTGGCCACCACCCAAGCGCGCAGCGGCGCGGCGGTCAGAGAGTTCTTCCAGAATATCTTTCATCGCATGTTCCTTCTGTGCATCTCGTTGCCGCTAAATTTGCAGGGCTGAGCGCTCTTGATCCCGTAGGTATTCGCCCACTTCGATAGCCTGTAGAGACTTAGATAAAAAGGGGAAATTCGCATATTTGCAAACTCAAGTCAGCGTCATACCTGCTAATAGCAAATTTGCTAACCCATCGCATCGCAACGTCGTGCATACGCCCCCTGTTCTATCTGAAAACCGCGCGCTACACCTGAGTAATGAACAACACCTACACTTCGCGGTTTTTAGACAAAACCACACCACCCCATATCATCGCGCTAATCGCGCTCGCGGGGCTGTCGGCCCTCTCGATGAGCATTTTTCTACCCTCGCTTCCCAACATGGCCGCCTATTTCGAAACCGATTATTGGGTTCTGCAAATGTCGGTGGCCGCGTATTTTGCGATGAACGCAATTTTGCAAATCATCATCGGACCGATCTCGGACAACCTTGGGCGTAGACCCGTTATCTTATGGGGCCTCGCATTATTTACGCTTGCGTCTCTGGGCTGCATCTACGCGCCAAGCGCGACCGTTTTCTTACTGTTTCGCATGTGCCAAGCAATCATCGTGACCGCAATGGTGCTCAGCCGCGCAATCATCCGCGATGTGATCCCAGCCGAACAAGCCGCGTCTATGATCGGCTATGTGACCATGGGTATGGCCGTTGTTCCGATGATCGGCCCCATGATTGGCGGGGTGCTGGATGAAACCTTTGGCTGGCAGGCCAGTTTCTGGTTAATGGCGATCTTTGGCGGCGTGCTGTTCTGGGTCTGTCTGCGCGATCAGGGCGAAACCAAACGTGCAACGGGCGAAACCTTACGCCAGCAATTCGGTCACTACCCCGAACTCTTTTCCTCCCAGCGTTTCTGGGGTTACTCGCTCGCATCCGGCCTGACATCTGGCGCGTTCTTCGCATATCTTGGCGGCGCACCCTATGTCGGCACTGAGATATTCGCGCTATCCCCCTCAGTTCTGGGCTTTTATTTCGGCGCACCTGCGCTTGGGTATTTCATGGGTAACTTTGTATCGGGGCGCTATTCAACGCGCATCGGCATAAACAATATGGTCCTTTATGGCGCAATCATTGCCACCGCTTCGGCCTGCCTTTCTTTGTTGATTTTCGGCATTGGCTTTGGAACACCCGCCAGCTTTTTTGGGTTTATGACGCTTGTCGGCATCGGCAACGGCATGACGATCCCGAATGCCACATCTGGGATGCTTTCGGTGCGTCCCCACATCGCGGGCACCGCCTCTTGCCTTGGGGGCGCGTTGATGATTGGCTTTGGCGCTATTCTTTCAGCCCTCGCCGGGATCGTTCTGGCAGGTGGCAACAGCGCCTTGCCTGTGCTTTGGTTGATGGTCGCCAGCACTGCAGGTGGCCTTTTCGCTGCCCTGTGGGTCATTCGGCGCGCGAAAGTCATCGGCGCGTAGGCCTTGCTGTATGGGCTTTGCAAAGCTACCATAGCGATACTGCAAAATTGCAAATAGGTGCGCGATGGCCCTTCAGAAAATCTATGCTGGCTCCAAGCTACGTGAATTGCGTGGCCAAGTTGGGCTGACCCAAAAAGACTTCGCAGCCAAGCTTGGCGTGTCGCTTCCCTATCTCAACCAAATGGAAAACAATAAGCGCCCACTGTCGACCACAGTGGTCTTGGCACTTGCGCAAGAATTCGGCTTTGATGTGACCGAACTCAGCTCGGGCGACTCTGAACGCCTCGTTACAGATATGCGCGAAGCGTTGGCCGACCCGGTCCTTGACGCCGTTGACCCACCTCTTGCAGATTTGCGCTTAACTGCATCAAACGCACCCGCATTGGCGCGTGCTTTCCTTGAATTGCACCGCGCGTACCGCCAAACCCACGAACGTCTTGCATCCTTGGACGAAGCACTGGGGCGCGACGACGGTCAGCTCCAGCCCAGTCCGTGGGAAGACGTGCGCGATTTTTTCCATTATTGCGACAACTACATCGATGCGGTGGATCGCGCAGCCGAACATTTTGCCGCCACTGGCCCCGCAGGCGCAACCGCCCACGAACGCGCGATCGCCAGCTTTCGCCATCACGGGATTGAAATGCGCCTTGAACCCGTCGATGCCTTGCGCAGCTTTGATCCAGAAACACGTAAATTAACGATCTCTGCCCACGCAGCACCGGCCACCCAGACATTCCAAATGCTTTTGCAATTGGCGTTGATCACCCAAGAAGCCTTGCTCGAAGCCACACTCGACCTCGCCCGTTTCCAAACAACCGAGGCCCGCGCCATCGCCAAAATTGGCCTTGCCAACTATTATGCAGGCGCAGCTCTGATGCCCTACGGTCCGTTCCTTGTCGCCGCGCGCGAAACCCGCCACGATCTGGAACGTCTCGCCAGTCAGTTCGGCGCATCTATCGAACAGGTCGCGCACCGTCTTTCAACCTTGCAAAGGTCGGGCGCAAAGGGTGTTCCCTTCTTCTTTGTGCGTGTCGATCAAGCAGGCTCGATCACAAAACGTCACAGCGCAACGCGTCTACAATTCGCGCGTTTCGGCGGCGCATGCCCGCTTTGGAACGTTCACCGTGCCTTTGAAACACCAGGCCGTTTCGTGCGCCAACTTGCCGAAACCCCTGACGGTGTACGCTACATTTCCCTTGCACGAGACGTCCTCAAGTCCGGGGGATCGTTCGGGGCGCCTGTGCGCCGCTTTGCAATCGCGCTCGGCTGCGAAGTCACGCACGCTAGCCAACTTGTCTACGCCGATAGCCTCGATATTTCCAACGCATCTGCCTATGAACCGATCGGCATTTCGTGCCGCATTTGCGAACGCACAAACTGTCATCAACGTTCAGTTCCACCGCTTGAGCGACGCTTGCGTGTCGACAGTAACCGGCGTGGTATCTTGCCCTACGAGGTCGGTTGATGCGCCTTTTTCTCATCCTTGCAATGCTCTGGACACCCGTCGCGATGCATGCGGGCTTGCTCGATCTATTGCCGCTCAAGCGGATCGAACGCAAAATGCTCTACCCCCTTTCCCCGATCGAGGTCGCTCCTGCGACAGTCGGCCTCCCCAACACACAAGTGATGTTACACCCCATTGATAAAGGTCACTTGGTGGTCTGGTCGGTCCCCGCAAAAGGGCGCACCAAAGCGCGTGTCCTCTATTTCCACGGGAATGCCGGAAACCTTGCAAATCGCGCCCAGTGCTTCAGGCTGTTAAGGGACCAAGGGTTCGAAGTCGTCGCGATGTCCTATCGCGGATCCTCTGGCAGCAGCGGTGTCCCGTCTGAAGACACCATCACAAAAGATGCGCTCGCCCTCTTTGAAACCCTCACAGACAAACATCCAAATACGACATCCATAGACCTTATCCTTTACGGCGAAAGTCTCGGCAGTGCCGTTGCCATTGCCGTGCTTCACGCCCTTCCAGCCAACTTGCGCCCTGCTGGCGTGATCCTCGAAGCCCCGTTCACATCAACACCTGCGATGGCCCGCGCAATGATGGACATCCCAGACAATTTGATCGCGCGGATCGAAGATCGGTGGGACAGCTTATCGCGCGCCAAATTGCTGACACTTCCGATGTTAATCATCCACGGCGCTCAAGATGAGGTCACCCCCCAAACAATGGGCCGCGCGATCTTCAACGCAGCACCCTCACAAGACAAGAATTTCATTTCAGTGCAAGGCGCATCCCACAGCGGGACATGGCGCAGCGATACGATGCCAAAACTGTGGCGCTTTATTCGCACTTACGGTGGTTAGCTAATGCTTAACGTCGCGCTCTACGCCACCCTGCGCGGCGGGCCTCATCTTGTGAACAGAACCAGCGCTCACCTTTCGCAGGATTGATACCGGTGCGCTCATAATCACGCTGCCCTGCAACATGATAAATCCGCCCGTTTTTGGTGATATTCCCTTTTATCGCACAATCGCGGCTTGGTGGAATACGCCCCTTGGCGCGCGTCGCTCGATACTGCGCAGGCTTTTGCACACGCGATGCATGCAATCCGCGATCATTTATGGCCGCGCCCTTCTCATCCAGATCATAGGCCATTGAATACTTGCGATAAGCAAAGGCCAAACCTTGTGAAACCAAGTGCTGCCCAACATCGCGACCCGCAACCTCACAACGTGCCACAACCCGATCATAGCGGTCGCGATCCACACTTCGGCAAGTCGCACGCTTGCCATCATACAAAACCGCGACCCGCGATGTGACCCAAGCCCCACACGCCCAGACAGCGCCCTGCTCAGTCTCACAGGTCTGTTTGCTTTCAGGCGCATCAATCCCGTGCACGCGGACACGCACACCAGCAACATCAAACGTGTCGCCATCAATGACACGCACGCGCCCCGTGACGTCAGCGACAACGCTGCTCGAAAACACGATAAAAAAGAAAACGAAAGACAATATTAACATATCAAAAGATATGCGCGCGGGTCCCACCCACTTCAATAGAATTCGTTAACTGAGGTTAAAAAAGCGTAAACGCTCAACTTCACCTTTTCTAAATATCCCGGGGAGCGCGAGGGGCTGGCCCCTCGCTCAAACGCCCGAAACCCTCTTAACGCTGCGATGTTTCCCAATCCGGATGGACCCAAGGCCGATCATTGCTTTTCGCAAGCATATCGCGCCCCAAAATATGATCCGCTGCCTTTTCACCAACCATAATCGACGGTCCGTTCAGATTCCCGTTCGTGATGCGCGGAAAGATAGAACTGTCCGCAACGCGCAAGCCTTCAACACCGATCACACGGCACTGAGGATCCACGACCGCCATGGGATCATCTGCGCGGCCCATCTTGCAAGTGCCACAAGGATGATACGCGCTCTCTGCGTGCTCTGCGATGAACGCATCCAACTCATCATCGCTTTGCACCGCGATGCCCGGTTGAATTTCATGCTTCACAAATGACTCGAACGCATCTTGTGCAAACACTTCACGTGTTAGACGAATACAGGTGCGGAAATCCTCCCAATCCTTGGGCTGGCTCATGTAGTTGAAAACAATCTTCGGTGCATCTGCCGGATCTGCACTGTTCAGCGAAACAGATCCCCGTGAGGGACTACGCATTGGACCCACATGCGCTTGGAACCCATGGCCCTCTGCCGCGGCCTGCCCATCGTAGCGCACCGCGATGGGAAGAAAATGATACTGAATATCGGGATATTCAACCCCGGCCTTGGTGCGCACAAAGGCCGCGCTTTCAAAATGGTTAGACGCTCCAAGACCCGTTTTTGTAAACAGCCACTGCGCCCCGATCCACGCTTTGGAAAAGATATTCCAATGTTTATACAACGTGATCGGTTTGGATGACGCCATTTGGATGTATAGCTCCAGATGATCCTGTAGATTTTGGCCAACGCCTGGGCGATCTGCGACAACGTCGATGCCGTGCTCTGCCAAATGCTCGGCAGGACCGATGCCTGACAACATCAACAACTTGGGCGAGTTGATCGAGCTCGCTGCAAGGATCACTTCTCGTGCTGCATGGATCACGTCCCCACCTGCAACCGCGACCCCGACTGCACGACCGTTTTCGATCACAATGCGTTCGGCCAAAGCGCTCACAACTGTGCATTTTCCCGTCTTTTGTGCGGGTCGCAAATACGCATTCGCAGCAGACCAGCGCCGCCCTTTGTAAACGGTCTGCTCCATCGGGCCAAAGCCCTCTTGCTTTTCACCGTTGTAATCGTCGGTGGTTTCATAGCCCGCCTGACGTCCTGCATCGACAAAGGCTTTGAACAGCGGGTTGTCGCGTTTACCACGTGTCACATGCAACGGCCCCTTGCGACCGCGCCACGATTTATCGCCGCCATGCCCCCCACTGCGCCAATTTTCCATGCGTTTATAATAGGGAAGAACGTCTGCGTAAGACCAACCCTCTGCACCGCTTTCAGCCCAATGGTCAAAATCCTTGGCGTGTCCGCGCACATAGACCATGCCGTTGATGGAGGACGATCCGCCAATCACTTTGCCGCGTGGGCACGCCAAACGACGGTTGTTCAAATGCGGCTCAGGTTCAGAACTATAGCCCCAATCATAGCGTGACATATTCATTGGATAGCTTAACGCCGCAGGCATTTGGATAAAGGGGCCCGCATCCGTAACACCAAATTCGATAACGATCACAGTATGGCCCGCTTCTGTCAGCCGATACGCCATTGCGCACCCTGCCGATCCAGCGCCGACGATGACATAATCAGCTTGCATTTAAATACCCCAAGAAAAGCGATAAAAACGCGCCTAGGTGAACCACCATGATCGCCCTGTCCTTCCACATAAAACCAACTGCGAACCAAAGAATGATCCCCGCGAAAAACGCAAAAATATTCCACGGCACGATGTTCAGACCCGTTAGGCCGTAGCCAATCAGCTGGATAACAGTCGCGATCCATTTGATGACATCAACGCGTTGCATCCCCACATTTGGTTCAGAAGGGTGCATCAACGGCCCCCATGCGCACATAGACGGACTTCATCTGGCTATAGTGATTGATCGCCGCTTTGGAGTTTTCGCGGCCAACGCCAGACTGTTTAGAGCCACCAAACGGCGCTTCAACAGGTGCGTCGTTATATGAGTTGATAAAGCAGGACCCCGCTTCGAGTTGCGCAATGACGCGGTGGCCACGGGTCAGATCGGCAGTGAACACGCCAGCGGAGAGGCCGAATTCAGTGTCATTGGCACGTGTTATGGCGTCTTCTTCGGTCTCGAAATCCAGAACGGCCATGACAGGGCCAAAGATTTCTTCGCGCGCGATGATCATATCGTCTTTGACGTCCGCAAAGACAGTTGGTTCGAGGTAATAGCCCTCACGATCCAAACGCCCCCCGCCGCACACAAGGCGCGCGCCTTCAGACTTACCTTTTTCAATGTAGCTTTGTACGATTTTCATTTGGTGCTCTGATACCATCGGGCCAAAATTCGTGGCCTCATCCATCGGATCGCCAATCTTCGCCTCACAAAGGCGCTCGTGCAGGCGCTTCAAGAAGGCGTCTTTGATACCCTTTTGGACGAACACACGCGTGCCGTTGGAACAGACTTGGCCTGAGCTGTAGAAGTTCGCCAAAATCGCGCCGCCAACAGCATCTTCAAGGCTCGCGTCATCAAAGATGATCAGTGGAGATTTACCACCCAATTCCATCGTAACGTGCTTGATGCCGGCAGCCGCTGCTGCGTAGACTTTTCGGCCCGTGGGAACGGATCCCGTCAGCGAAACCTTGTCGACGCGCGGATCCGTGACAAGCGGTGCGCCAACCGCGCCTGTGCCTTGGATCACGTTGTAAAGACCTGCAGGCAAGCCCGCTTCATGCAGGATTTCTGCAACTTTCAGCGCGCAAAGCGGGGTTGTTTCAGATGGTTTGAAGATCATCGCATTGCCACACGCAAGCGCAGGCGCGCCTTTCCAGCACGCGATTTGCGTGGGGTAGTTCCACGCGCCAATTCCGACGCACAGGCCAAGGGCTTCGCGGCGGGTATAAACCCAATCCTCGCCAAGCTGGATGTGTTCGCCTGTGAGAGAGCCTGCAAGACCACCGAAGTATTCAAGCGCATCCGCGCCAGAGGTCGCATCCACGTAGAGCGTTTCGGACATGGGTTTGCCTGTGTCGTAGGTTTCGAGCACGGACAGGTCGTGATTGCGTTCACGGATCATATCAGCGGCGCGGCGCAGGATGCGGCCACGTTCGGTACCGCTGATCGCCGCCCATGCTTTTTGTGCGGCTTTGGCGGTTGTGATCGCTTGTTCGATAATCGCCGGAGTCGCTTCGTGGACGACTGCGATTTGTTCGCCTGTTGCGGGGTAGATCACGGGAATTTCTGCGCCTGCGGTGTCTTCGACGTATTGACCGTTGATGAAATGGCTGGCGGTGGGCTGTGTTGGATAGGGCATGTTTGCCTCCGGCGGAAGTTTAATTGGAAAGATGAAGGAGGTTATTCGCCTCTTGGGAAACGCTGGTTTTCCTCTAAGACATTAAGGTCCATGTGGTTGCGCATGTAGCGTTCAGATGCTTTTTGAAGCGGCTGGTAGTCCCAAGGGAAGTAATCACCGTTGCGCAGGGCCTCGTAGACGACCCAGCGGCGGGCTTGGGACCGACGAACTTCTTCGTCAAAACGCTTGAGGTCCCAGCGTTGTTCGGACTTGGCGCGCAGGGTTTGTAGCGTTCCTTGGTGTTCAGGCGTGTCTGCGAGGTTGTTGAGTTCAAACGGGTCTGCATCCAGATCAAACAGTTGATCGGGGTCCAGCGTGCAGCGGATGTGTTTCCACTTGCCATAGCGCAGACAGACAAGAGGTGCATAGCTGGCTTCGGCCGCGTATTCCATTGCGACGGGCGCTGTGCGCTGGACCCCTTGGCCCATTGGTTTAAGGCTCATCCCTTCGGTCCACGGCATGACCTCTTCCATGCTGACACCCGCAAGATCGCAAAGTGTTGGGCACACGTCGATATTGCTGACAGGCGTTTCGATCAGGCCAGGTTCCATATCAGGCGCGCAGATCATCAAAGGAACGCGCGCGGAGCCTTCATAGAAGGACATTTTGAACCACAAACCGCGCTCGCCTAGCATATCGCCGTGATCTGCAACGAAAAGGATGATCGCTTCTTGGCGTGTGGCGTCTAGCGCCTCCATCACTTCACCCACTTTATCATCAAGGTAGGATATGTTGGCGAAATACGCGCGACGCGACCGTTTAATATCATCATCCGAAATGTTGAAGTTGTCGCGATCGTTCGCGTCCAAGATGCGTTTGGAATGGGCGTCTTGTTCATCGTATGGGATCGGGCCGACCTCAGGTAGCAGGTGTTCACAATTCTCGTAGAGGTCCCAGTATTTCTTGCGCGCCACATAGGGATCATGGGGGTGGGTGAAGCTAACTGTCATGCACCACGGGCGTGTGTCGTTGCCACGCGCGTAGTCATAGACTTTTCTGGTCGCGTGATAGGCGACCTCGTCATCATATTCCATTTGGTTGGTGATTTCAGCCACGCCAGATCCCGTGACAGAACCCATGTTGTGATACCACCACTCAATCCGCTCGCCCGGCTTGCGATAATCTGGCGTCCAACCAAAATCAGGGGGGTAAATATCGGTGGTCAAGCGTTCCTCAAAGCCATGCAGTTGATCTGGACCGACAAAATGCATCTTGCCGCTGAGACAGGTTTGATAGCCTGCACGACGCAAATGATGGGCGTAGGTTGGGATCGAAGAGGGGAATTCAGCAGCATTATCATAGACGCCCGTGGTTGAGGGCAATTGGCCAGACATATAGCTTGCACGTCCCGGGGCGCAAAGCGGGCTGGCGGTATAGGCATTTTTGAAACGGGTCGACCGCGCGGCGAGTTTCTTGATATTGGGCGCATGTAGCCAGTCCGCAGGACCGTCAGGGAAAAACGTTCCATTCAACTGATCAACCATGAAAATCAGGATGTTTGGCTTGCTCATCGCGCAGACCTTTCAAGTTCAAGATCAAGGTAGCTGAGGACTTGGTGTGTGGCTTGGCGCGGGTCAGGTACGGCTTTGACCAAGCTTTGGCGCAAATAGACCCCGTCAATCAGGGCCGCGATACGCGACGCAACTTCGGATGTGTTGGATCCAATCAAAGGACGCAGCGCATGGATCAGGTTCGAGCGCAGGCGCGCTTGATAGATTGTCAGCAAGCGCTTGGCTTGAGGCACTGTTTGCGCAAGAACATAGAAATTCAACCAAGCTGCAATGACATCGGGGCGGAAATTCGAACTCGTGAACGAAGCGCCAACAATTGCCTCGGCGCGTTCGAGTGGTGTTTGGGCCGTGGCCAAAGCGCGGCGCACCTCCGCACCGTATAACGTCAAAGTATGGCGCATGGCCGCCAAGAAAATCTGTTCTTTGCCACCGAAATAATGGTGCGCCAAGGCAGACGACATCCCTGCCCGCTTGGCAATCGCACCAACCGTGACATCCAATGTGCCATGCGCGCCGATCTCGTGGATCGTCGCTTCAACCAATGCGGCGCGTCGGATCGGTTCCATTCCCAGTTTTGGCACGATGTCTCCTGAAAGATTTGTCAGGACGATATTTGGTTTTTTATTGACCCGTCAATCAATAAAAATATCAGACCTTGGTTTCATGCGACATCGGTGTGATTTCTCCGCGTTTCAACATCGCTTCGCGCCACGTGATAAACGTGACGGATCCCAAGATCACAAAGCCGCCAACAATGACCCAGATATCAACGGCTTCCCCGAATGCAAAATACCCGAGCGACACAGCCCAAACGAGCTGAATGAAGGTGACGGGCTGCGTCACCGTCAAGGGGGCAGCAGCAAAGGCCAAGGTCATTGTGTAGTGACCCGCAGTTGCGAAACAGGCCACCGCAAAGAGTACGCCGATTTCGTTTAATGTCGGTGTGATCCACACAGAATAGGCCAATGGGGCAAGGCCGATCGTCACCGTTATCGACAACATCGCAACCACAACAGAGGCTGGAATCGCGTCGGCCTGCAATTTGGCCGTTAGGTAGGACACGCAGAACATCATTGCCACAGCCAGCATTGCGATATGGCCAATGCTGAGTTCGCGAAACCCCGGACGCAAAATGATCATTGCGCCAGCCAACGCGCACAGCACCGCCGCAATACGGCGCATCGCAAGTTTTTCGCCTAAAAAGAGTGCGGCTGCGATGGTCACATAAACAGGCGTCAGATAGTTCATCGCCGTGACTTCAGCGATAGATATTTGTGTCATTGCGAAGAACCAGAGCGTCACGCCAACTGTATGAAATGCACCGCGTATTGCGAAAATCCGCCACAAACGCGGGGTAAATTCAACGCGTTTAAGCGCACCCAGAATCGGCAGTAGAAAGACGAGGCCTAGCGCGTAGCGCAAGAATGCGGCCTCTGCTGCGGGTATGCGGAATCCGTTCAGCTTGACCAATGCAGTGACCGTGACGAAACAGAGGCCCGTCACGACCATCCAGAATACTCCAACGATTGGGCGCTGCGCTTGTTTTTCCATGGGCCCGTCAGATCAAAACCGCGCCCCAAGCGCAAGGCTCAGATCAAAAGAGAGAGCGCAATCGCCCACATCGTCAGCGCAATGACTCCGTCCAGAATACGCCACGCAGATGGCCGCGCAAAAATCGGGCTTAGGAGCCGTGCGCCGTAGCCCAGTGCAAAAAAGAAAGCAAAGCTGCCCAACGCCGCCCCAGCGCCAAATGCAAAGCGATCATCATATTGGGCGGAAATCGACCCAATCAAAACAACCGTGTCCAAGTAACCATGCGGGTTGAGCCATGTGATGGCGAGCAACGTCAACAATGTCGGTCCGAGGGCGGTTTTAACGTCGGACTCGCTTTCCATCGCAGTTCCACCACGCCAAGCTGACCGCGCGTTTTGCAGTCCGTACCAAAATAGAAACGCAGCCCCGCCGTAACGCATCGCAATCTCGAACCACGGCACGGCTTCGGCCAGTGCGCCAAAGCCAGCCACACCCGCAATGATGAGTATCGCATCCGACGTCGCGCACACCAGAACAATCGGTAGCACATGCAAACGGCGCAAACCGTGCTTCAGCAAAAACGCGTTTTGTGCACCGATCGCAAGGATAAGCGAAATGCTCAAAACGAAGCCCGGAAAGAAAGATGTCATAAAGCGGTCCAGTTAAAACGTTTGTTAAGCCGTAACGGGACCACATCGAAATGAACAGAGACCCGTCAGACTATTGCCAAGTTGCAGGATCGG
>Ga0233426_10002680_pt1 | contig 14648 bp, 14 predicted proteins | sample SI_118_April2016_6_FD_179875 | JGI IMG/M metagenome (GOLD analysis project Ga0233426, IMG submission 179875) | Seawater microbial communities from Saanich Inlet, British Columbia, Canada - SI_118_April2016_10_MG | ecosystem: Environmental > Aquatic > Marine > Inlet | place: Canada: British... | reverse complement strand
TTTAAATTCAGCTGTATATATCTTTTGTTTTTTACTCATCTTATAGATCCCTAAATGGTGTAACTTATTTTAACTGTTTAGGAACTAGATGCTAAATTTTATTGTCTTAAAATGTATTGGCATTATAAGAAGCAACGTTGGTTGTTATCGTGGGATAGTGATGCTTAGCGGCTTGGAATTTATAGCGGATTTAATGATGTCATAGCCGCTTCTACTATTTGCTATGTAGATTAACGTCCAGCCACTAACCATTGAGCCATCACCAAATACACAGATGTCTGACTGTCCCTGTGGATTTGCAAACCCCCCGCTTGCTACAAAACCTATTCCTGTGCCACCTAAGTTCGCACAAACGTTATGGGATGGGTTGGGGTGCTTGCCTTTGAAAAGATTAGATTGGGGATCTATTGGTAGCAGGTTTTGAATATAAGTCGCTGCTATATTTGGTTTATCTGTTGCTAACGTTTCTAATCCAACTGCGGCAAAAAAATCTTCTCCAAAATAGTTGCAAAATGCTTTGGTCAACCCCTGCTCCATGCCCTTAGCAGTTTGAATCTCAGCAGGCATCAGTTGAACTACACCACCATTTTCTCTGCAGTAGGTTGCATAGTCATCTAGCTGACCGGCTTGGGCGCTATTAGCGGCGAGCTCTACTAGCCCAAAGCACAACAGAACAAAAGATTTAATATTTGTTGTCATGAAACTGTCCTTTTTATATTGAGATAGCATCCTTCCCACCCATGTATGGCCTTAATACTTCGGGGATTGTAATGCTACCATCTTTATTTTGGTAGTTTTCTAGTAAGGCTACCAATGTGCGGCCTACAGCCAAACCTGAGCCATTTAACGTGTGTACTAGCTCTTTTTTACCCGTTTCTGGGTGCTTGAATCGTGCAAGCATTCTTCTGGCTTGGAATGATTCCATATTGCTGCAAGACGATATTTCTCGATATGTATTTTGGCTTGGCAACCATACTTCAATATCATATGTTTTAGCAGCATTTGCACCCATATCACCGGTGCAAAGCGTAACAACCCTATAAGGTAGCTTTAACTGCTTAAGTACCTCTTCCGCGTGACTTGTGAGCTGCTCTAACGCTTCATAAGACTTGTCTGGCTCCGTTATCCATACCAACTCTACTTTTTCAAACTGGTGCTGGCGAATCATGCCTTTGGTATCTTGACCATAAGAGCCCGCTTCACTTCTAAAGCAAGGAGAGTGACAAGCATACCTAATCGGTAAGTCTTCATGCGCTATAATGCTATTACGTACCGTGTTGGTGACTGGAATTTCAGCTGTTGAAGTCAAATAATATGATTGCTCCCCCGTGAGCTTAAACAAATCTTCCTCGAATTTAGGTAATTGTCCTGTACCTTTGAGACTATCTGAATTTACTATGTAAGGTACATAAATTTCTTTATAACCATGCTGTTCAACCTGTAAATCCAACATATATTGTGTCAATGCGCGCTGTAGTTTGGCTAGCTTTGATGTTAATACAACAAAGCGGCTGCCTGTTATTTTTGCAGCCATAGCAAAGTCCATCATACCTAATGACTCGCCCAGCTCATCATGTGGCTTCACATCAAAGTCAAACGTTGGTATCTCACCCCATCGCCTTACTTCTTGATTATCATTTTCATCTTTACCGTCAGGTACAGAGGCGTGAGCAATATTCGGCAATGAGAGGCTAATGGTTTCGATTTGTTGTAGTACGTCATCAAGCGCTTTTTTATTGTCTTCTAGTGATTCGCTAATTTTATTAACGGCTTCACGCATCGGTGTAATATCTTCATTACGAGCTTTTGCTTGACCTATTGCCTTTGAGCGTGCATTTCGTTCATTTTGCAACGTCTGCGTTGACACTTGCAGTGCTTTACGTTTGGCCTCAAGTGATAAGAAGGCTTCTACATCTAATGTAACGCCTTTTCTAGCTAGTTCTTTTGCAACTTCTTTTGTTTGCTCTCGTAATAAATGCGGATCTAACATGTTAATTAACCTCTGCTAACCATTGTAATACTCTTCCACCGTCAATCTTCTCTTTAAATGTATGCAACACATCATCAACAACCTTCGGCTCATCAAAAAACTCTAATATCATTGGTAGTTCGTAGTGCATATCAATGAAGCGCGCTTCCCTGGTTGCACCGCTTGCACCAAACCCTTTAACACCTCTAAAAACCGTTGCGCCTTTTATTTTATTTTCATGTAAATAATCAAACAACTCTTGCAATAGAGGCGAATCTTCACTTAGATAGACTCGTGTCACTTTAACCTGCATCATGCCCCTCCAATCAGTCGACCAACTCGAATACCAATCATAACCATTAAAATCGTTATTACATTGTTTAAAAGAACGTTCATGAGGGCACTCCCCCATTGTCCACCATCAAATAAAGACACGGTTTCCCATGCAAAACTAGAAAACGTAGTATACGCGCCTATAAAACCAACAACCATAAATAAACGTAACGACTCAGCGCCAAACGAAACCCTTCCAATAAGTACGCTCATAACACATCCAATCACAAATGAGCCTAAACCGTTAACAAACAATGTACCAACAGGAAAGCGAGCCCCAAATAGTGGCTGAATAAGGGATGCTGAGGCAAAACGCGCTACTGCGCCCAATGCTCCACCCAGCGCTATCATCAATATACTCATTAAGCTCATTAGCGAACAATACCACGCGTTGCTTTTTTAAGCGCTTCTATCAAAGGTTCAATTTCAACACAATCTTCACTCATGACTTTAAGTTCTGTGACGGCATGTTCAACAGTGAGGCCTTTTCGGAAAATAACTTTGTAAGCACGTCTTAACGCATTAATCGAGTCAGAAGAGAATCCTCGTCGCCGTAAGCCAACCGTATTAATACCGCAAGCTGATGTTGTATGCCCTGCTATCATCACGTAAGGAATAACATCTTTGGTGACATAAGTTGCTCGCGCAATGAATGCATACGATCCAACGTTACAAAACTGATGAACTGCAGCGTAAGCACCTATTGTTACATAATCCTCAATAATGACATGTCCGGACAAGGCAGAATAATTTACCAATATGTTTTGATCGCCTACAATACAGTCGTGACCAATATGGGTATAAGCCATAAGGAAGTTATGATTGCCGATTTTGGTTAGTCCACCACCTTTAACAGTACCTCGGCTAATCATTGTAAACTCACGGATTACGTTGTTATCACCAATTTCAAGTTTAGTTGGCTCACCGTTATAAGTCGTATCTTGTGGCTCATCTCCAACGGATGCAAATTGAAAAATTTTATTGTTTTTTCCAATAACCGTCGGGCCTTCGATTACAGCGTGTGGCCCGACCCAGGTGCCTTCACCTATCTCCACACCCTCACCGATGACGGTTCCTGGACCAACGGTTACATTCTTGCCAAGCTTAGCTGATGGATGAATAATTGCTTGTTCACTTATCACTTTTAATTTCCTTAGCCGCACTTAATAATTCAGCCGAGCAAACCAGTTTATCTTCAACATATGCCTCACCCTGCATACGCCAAAAGTCTCTTTTTTGCGCCACCAATTTAACTTCTAAGCGCAGCTGATCGCCTGGGACAACAATTTGCTTAAATTTAACTTTATCTATACCTGCAAAAAAGTATAAAAATTCATGCCCTTCTGAAGCAGTTCGAGACAAATTAGATAAAATAGCACTAGCTTGAGCTAAGGATTCAAGCATCAAAACACCCGGCATGATGGGGTTTCCAGGAAAGTGTCCGGTAAAAAATGGCTCATTTACAGTAACATTCTTTATGGCCTTTAAATAATCAAAGTCCTTATACTCTAAAACCCTATCCACTAAAATAAAGGGATATCGATGAGGAAGATATTCAAGGATTTTAGCTATATTTATCGTTTCACTCATAAGTGTTCTCGCAAGTTGCAATCTAATATTAAGCTCCACCAAGAGCCATCGAATTTTCAAACTACCCTATAAACAAACTAGCCCAGTGTAAACTGGGCTAGTATTAAAGTCACTTAGGGCGTATCAATTAATTGCCCTATTATTTAATTTTCTTCATAACTTTATCTGTTATATCTAGCTTATCAGAGCTATAAGGTGCTGCATCTTTTTGTAAAACTACATCGTATTTATCATTTTTTGCAACACTAACAATGGCTTCGCGGATATTTTTGTAAAATTCTTCCATTTCTTTATTGTGCTTCGCGCTAAGTTCTTGTTGATACTGCTGGCCTTCTTGCTCAAATTTTTGTTGTGCCGCAACAATTTGCTTCTCTAATGCTTTACGCTTTTTCTCACTCATTACAGCGCTATCACGCTTAAATTTTTCCATGTCTTTTTTAAGGTTTTGTTCTGCTGTAACTAGCTTATCACGACGTGTCTTAAACTCTTTTTCTAATTGTTGTTGAATATCTTTCATGTGTTGAGAAGTTTGCATGATTTTTTGTAAATCAACCACACCAATCTTGGTTACGTCAGCAAAAACTGAAGTTGTGGCTACTGAAAACATTAGCGCAATGATAATACTTGTAAATCGCTTCATAATTTAACTCCAATATTTAACATCAAAAAAAACACCCCTTTGACCAATGCATTGGGACTTTACTGAAAACAAAACCTGTTAATCAATCACAGCTCGCTGCGACCATACCTACCCATAAACTAACGACTACAAATCCTAGCATACTTCCCTATAGGTTACGATAATTCAAAACCCTTAAAAACTTGAAGATAAAGTAAACTGGAAGATTTGTGTTTCATCTAGCGGCTGCTGATTAATTGGCTTCGCAACACTGAATGCCAACGGACCAAATGGAGAGCGCCACTCTACAGCAACACCACCAGAATATCGCATAGGTCCACTTTGAGAACCCGTTAATGGTGCTGATATCCCTTTAGCATACACATTACCCGCATCAACAAACAACGTGGTTCGGACATTGTCGCGGCTTAATGGGTAAGGAAGTATTAAACCTGCGCTACCATTGACCAAGAAATTACCCCCAAGGGCGTTCCCGACATTATCTAATGGGCCCAGTGAATAACTATCATAGCCTCGAACCTGACCTGGTTGAGCTATACCACCCGCGAAATAGTTTTCAAAAAATGGCAGTCCTGTGCTGCTGTTGAATCCATTTCCATATCCAACATTACCAAGCACTGTAAATACGAACCCTCTAACAATAGGGTAATACATTCTTGCTTGATAAGATGCCTTATAATAATTCAAAGACCTTTTATTAGCTGCCAACGCAACCACTGCGCCTGCTTGCTGGTTAACACCCTTATTCGGATAAGGCATCTGGTCATAGGTGTTTCTATTCCAGCCTGTATTTAGGCGAATTTCATCAAAGTTACGCCCTTCTAAATTTACAAAGTTTTGAATTTGTTGAACAGATCCTACTGAGTTAATCCTTAAACCCTGATACCCATAACCAAATTGCAAGCTATCATTTGCACTTAACAATAAATTGTAGCTTACTTCACCACCAAATCGGTCAGAAGAGTAAGCAGAGACATCTAGCTTTTTAGGATCTACTTTTTGGAAATATATATTTACACCACGCCCCACACCTGTATTCGTATAGAATGGGTTGTAGTAATTGAATGAGTAGTCTTGACCCCAATAGCTGGCATTGAAAGAAACGCCAACTGTTTTACCTGTACCCATAAAGTTATATTGGTTAAATGAGGTATTGAACTGCGGACCTGTTGTACCATAACCAAGAGAAGCGGTTGCTTCTGTAGATGGAGCTTCTTCAACCGAAACATCTAAATCAACCTGGTTATTTGCATCAGGAACTGGCGTCGTTTTTACATTAATGTTTTTCAAGTAATTAACGATGCGTAATTGCCGCTCAGATTCTTTCACGTTATGAAGTGATAATAATGCACCTTCATCCTGCCGAATCATGTTTCGCAGCACATAATCACCAGTTTTAGTATTACCATGGAAATTAATCCGGCGAACATACACATGACGACCTGGATCAATTACAAACGCTATGAATACGGTTTTATTATCTTCATTAATCCGCGGATCGGCATTAATAGCTGGGAAGCCATACCCTATATCACCAAGTGCTTCAGCAATTGAAGATATACTTTCAGTTACTTTTTTGCGCGAGAAAATGGTTCCCTTTTTAACTTGAACCAATGCTCGTAACTTTTCTTTTGAGATGATGGTCTTACCAACTAATTCAAATCCTGAAAAATGGTATTGAGGACCTTCTTCAATATGAATATTGATAAATACACTCTTTTTATCAGGAGATAACAACACTTGCGATGAAATGATTTTAAATTTTATATAGCCGCGGTCCAGATAAAAAGAACGCAAAGACTCTAACGACGCATCCATTGCTGCCTTGGTGTATTGATCTTTTTTTGTGAAGTAAGTAAATAGTCCACTTGATGATAGAGCGAGCTGAGATAATAACTCACCTTCTGGGTAGTCATGATTACCAATTATTTTAATGTCTTTAATACGAGACACGCGCCCTTCAGATATGGTTACATTAATGGCAACCCTATTTTCAGTTAATGATGTAACATCACTTTCTATCCGCGCGTTATATTTACCACGTGCATTATAAGCTTGCTTAAGCTCTTTCTCTAACCGTTCAAGTGCAGAGCGCTGGAACACCTGCCCTTTTACTAATCCTAAACCTTTCTGGATTTCTTTCATTTTTTCACTGGGAATTTCATTATTCCCAGCAACTGTTATTGAACCAATGGTTGCACGCTCAACCACATTAACAATAAGCGTATTCCCTTGCCGTTCAAGTAAAACAGATTGGAAAAAGCCGGTGTCGTAGAGTGCCCGAATTATTTTCGGTGTTGAGGATGGGCCAACTTCTTCTCCGACTTGGACGGGTATATAATTCAACACTGTACCCGTGCTAATACGCTGTAATCCAGTAACTTTGATATCACGTACGACAAAATTTCCAGCAGCATTGGATTGTGAGGACCAAACCAACAAAGCTGAACAACAAACACTTAAAACTTTTTTTCTTATTATTTTTTTCATTATATATAACTATCCAGAACTTCTGAGCCAAGCAGTATGCTTAGGATGTAGAGTACTTAGCTAGCAGCCGGCCATATACCACGTACAAATAGACTGACTTTAACCAAATAAACATTCAACTCACGAGAGAGTTGAATTTACTAAACCAAATGTCGGAACCCTTTTATCGGAAGTCTTTCGCTGTGTCAAGAAATGTAACACTTCCAAAAGCCCAGGGTTACCCGGCAAGACGAACCATATCATTTCCCAAGGCAATAATCATCAGTGACATTAAAATAAACATACCTACATACATTCCTGCCGTTTGTGTTTCCTCCGACAGGGGTTTTCTTCTTATCGCTTCAATCAAATAGTAAAGTAAATGACCACCATCTAATATTGGTATTGGTAACAGGTTTAGAACACCTAGGCTAATACTGACCATGGCAAGAAACGACAAGTAATATGACAATCCACCTCTTGCGGAGTCGCCAGCACCTTTTGCAATGCCAACAGGGCCGCTCAAACTTTGGATGGGTAACTTTCCAATAACAAGTCTTCCCATCAGCGTGAGTGTTGCCCCAGTCAGCCCAATGGTTTGATCAGCGGCTTTAAGTGCCGCATCAACAGGCCCTTTTCTCTGTGTACGCACCCATTCTTTTGGCCAATTTACCACCGCTGATTTCACGCCCAAGAAACCGGTGACGCTGCCATTTTGCTCAACTTCACCTACAATTACTGTTTTTGATATTGGGCGGTTATCTCGCAACAAACTTATTTGTATCGACTTATTAGGGATCTCACGAACAATACTTACAACTTCTAGCCAATCCACTATGGTTTTACCGTCAATTGCACTAACCTTGTCCCCCACTTCCAAACCGGCCTTATAAGCGGGTGAGTCGGCAACCACCTCACCAACAACAGGTGGTACTTTTGGTACAAAAGGTACGATACCAAGACTTTTAAGTACATCAGGTTGCTTGCCACTAATATCTAATTGTGAAATCGAAATCGTAACATCATGTTTGGTCTTGTCTGCTAAAGATTGAGTGGTAAAGGTTACAGGCTCATCACCACCTAGAAGTGGCAGCAGTGCATATTGAAAGTCACGCCAACTTCGGATTGGCGTATTGTTCAGACGAATAATTTCTTGCTCTGAAGTTAACCCCGCAATTGAGGCGATACTATTTGGTTTTACCTCGTCTATTATGGGTGCCAGCGATTTAAAACCAATAACCCACATCAACCATAGCGCTATAAAAGCAAAGATGAAATTAAAAACAGGACCAGCCAATACAATCGCTACTCGTTTCCATAAGGATTGGTTATTGAACGCAAGGTGACGTTCGTTTTCTGCTACATCCCCTTCCGACTCATCGAGCATTTTCACATAACCACCCAAGGGGAAAAGAGACCAAACATACTCTGTTCCTTTCTTCCCTTTATATCGGGTAATCACCTTACCAAATCCAAAAGAAAAGCGTAGTACCTTGACGCCACATAGTCTAGCAACTAAAAAATGGCCGTATTCATGAATCACTATCAATAAAACAAGCGCCAGGAGAAAATAGAAAATGGTATAAAGCATTCTATAGTCCTGCGGGCATATAAATGAGCCCGACATAAAAAAATGGGAGAGCGGCCAATAAGCTATCAAATCTATCTAGCATGCCACCATGACCTGGAAATAAGTTACCACTATCTTTAACATTTGCTCGACGCTTTAATACACTGATGAATAAGTCCCCCAAGACTGTGATTAATGCAGTTATGCCAGCAAGCATAAACCAAGGTACAACTTTAACAGGTGCAAAATACCAATAAGCTATTACAGACACACATAATGCCAATACAAAACCACCCATGACGCCTTCAATCGTTTTGCCAGGGCTAACGTTTGGAATCAGCTTTGTTTCACCCCAAGCTTTGCCAGCCAAGTATGCACCAATATCAGCAGCCCATACCAAACCAAACATGTACAAAATAAGCTGTTTACCTTGGGGAAACAAATAGATGCCTTCCAAACAAGCAGCGAACAAAGGTAATAGGAACAAAGACAATCCGCCAATTATGATGGGTTTGGCCCATAAGGATTGAGTCCTTGGGTAGCTGATAACCGCCACTAATATAAAAAGCCAAACGATGATTGCTGTCATAGCCCAATATTTCAGCCAAAGGGTTGCAGGCCACACCAATGCCAAGAGAGTCAATATAAAAGCGATTTTTAGAAGACGATGTTTAAGCGGTATCAAGTTTGTCCACTCAAAGCCCCCAATGGCAACCAAAATTAAAACCACCGAACACAATAACCAAGTAGGGCCATAAAAAATAGCCAACAAAGCCAATGGAACCAAAACTAATGTGGTAAGCAATCGCTGTTTAAACATGGTTTTTCTCTAATAGTTGCGTGGAAGTTTGGCCAAAACGCCGTTCACGATGGCAATAACTTTCTAAAGCGTCTTCAAAAGACTGAGATGAGAAATCTGGCCAGTGAGTGTCTGTGAAATAGAGCTCTGTATAAGCTATTTGCCACAAAAAGAAATTACTTATACGTTGCTCACCACTGGTTCTAATCAATAAATCAGGATCTCTTAAACCACTAGTTGCCAATGTGTTGTCAAACAGTGACTCTGTCAGATCCTCTTCTTTCATTTCACCCTCAGCAATTTGCCTTGCTATTTTTTTTACAGATTGAAGAATATCCCATTTTCCGCTGTAATTAACGGCGATATTTAGAATCAATTTTTGATTGTTACTGGTTCTAGTTTCAGCGGCTTCCATTTGGGCTTGCAATGGTGTTGACAGTTTACTGCGCTCACTGGTAAATCGTAACGCGATACATTGCTCATCCAGAGAGTCAACCTCACCCTCCAAGGCATTAATAAACAGCTGCATTAAAAATTCAACTTCCATCTCAGGGCGCTGCCAGTTTTCACTGCTAAAAGCAAATAGACTTAAAACAGAAATGCCTTTCTCCAAGCAGCATTGAACAACACCTTTAACTGCTTCGACGCCAGCACGATGACCTTCAATGCGAGGTAAGCCTCGACGTTCTGCCCAACGACCATTGCCATCCATAACGATTGCAACATGATGCGGTATATTCTGATTCAAATCGCAAATATCCCATAACAAAAAGGATTATAGTCTACCTGTTTTATTTGAAAATATTAAGTTAATTTATCAAGCAAATATTCACCTTACTTAAAACCCCAATCTATTCATTAAAAAAATGTTTACCTCCATCTTGATGGCTTTGCATAAATCCTATTCTGCCTAAGCGGCAAATACTATGAAATGCTAACTAACTCAGACGACCGATGCTTTATTTAAATCCTAAAAGTCTATAACATAAATGCACTATTTTGAGATTGGTGGAGATAAAATGCCTCAGGTTAAGCCCCTTGTTTTAATGATTCTAGATGGCTGGGGGTATCGAAAAGAGCGGGAGCATAATGCTATTGCGCAAGCGCATACGCCACAATGGGATAAGTGGTGGGCAACTTGCCCTCATCGGTTGCTGGAGGCCTCAGGTAAGCCCGTTGGGCTGCCTGATGCACAGATGGGTAATTCAGAGGTTGGGCATATGCACATTGGATCAGGACGTGTTGTCCCTCAAGATTTTACCCGTATCAATTTAGCAATTGAATCAGGTGAATTTGCTAACAATCCCGTTTTTATTTATCTCATTCAAGAAATGAAACAAAAGCAACAAGCAATCCACATTATGGGGCTGCTCTCTCCGGGGGGCGTTCATAGCCATGAAAATCACCTGTTTGCTTTCATTAAACTATGTGCTGAGCATGATTTTGATAAACTATGCCTTCATCTTTTTTTAGACGGGCGAGATACCCCACCCCAAAGTGCTATAGCCAGCATACGTCGTCTTGAAGCACTATTAAAACAATACCCTGTTGCCAAGATTTGCTCTTTGAGTGGGCGATATTACGCCATGGATAGAGATGCTCGCTGGGAGCGTGTTGAGCCGGTGTATCGTTTGTTGACTGAAAATGAAAGTGCTTATCAATTCGATACAGCTGAGTTAGCACTGAACACCTTTTATGATCAAGACATTTCGGATGAATTTATTCTGCCCACCCGAATTGGAAAGGGAAGTTCGATTCATAATGGTGACGCTGTATTTTATTTTAACTTCAGATCTGACAGAGCTAGGGAATTAACACATGCTTTAGTGGATGATGAATTCACAGCTTTTAAACGCCAGGTAAAACCTGAACTAAGTCAGGTTGTAACCATGACACAATACAGCTCTGACCTAGCTACTCAGGTTGCGTTCCCTCCGCCTACGTTTCACAACACACTTGGTGATGTTATAGCGCAGCATAGCCTTAGACAGCTTCGAATTGCTGAAACTGAAAAATATGCCCATGTTACTTTTTTTCTGAATGGTGGTGATGAAGTAGCCTATCCTAACGAAGAGCGGATTTTAATTCCTTCGCCTAAAGTTGCAACATATGATTTACAACCAGAAATGAGTGCTCCAGAGCTAACTCGCACTATGGTTGAAGCCATCAATCAACATCAATTTGATGTTATCATCTGCAATTATGCAAATGCTGACATGGTCGGTCATTCGGGTGATTTTAATGCCACAGTCAAAGCCATTGAATGTTTGGATGGTTGTATGAAAGACATTGGAGATGCATTGAAAAAAGTGGATGGGCGCATGCTTATCACAGCAGACCATGGAAATGCGGAAATCATGTATGACCAACAGTCCGCGCAAGTACAAACAGCCCATACCAACCTACCAGTACCACTGGTGTTTGTTGGTCAAGGCTGGGAATTTAAAGATGGCGAGGGTGGGCTAATTGATATCGCGCCGACGGTATTAGAGCTCTTAGACATTCAGCCGCCCAGTGAAATGACCGGCCGTTCTTTAATGGTGAAAACAAATGAAACGACTGACTAAACTACTTGGTGTGCTTCTTGCAATGTCCGCAACGATTTGCATAGCGGCACCCAATACTATTGAGCAAACAAAAACAAAGCTTAAATCGCTAAGCTTAAAAATAACCCAGCTAGAAAAAAAGCTAAGTCAAAGCAAGAACAAACAACAAGTCCTTGATAAAGAACTTAGCAACACAGAAAAACAAATTAGCTTAACGATAAAGAAACTGTATACCATTCGTAAGCAACTTCATCTAACACAGGAACAAGTAGACACTTTAACAAAACGTATTCATGACATTTCAGAAAAGCTCCATATTGAACAGCAAAAAATGGCCAAACACCTTACCACCCGTTATAAAATGGGGGAATATCAACCATTAAAGTGGCTGCTTAACCAAGAAAATCCCAATGATATCAGTCAGCTCTTGACGTATTACCAATATTTAATCCGCTCTCAACAGCAAGCCATTTCCAAAGTTAAAGCGCTGAAACATGACTTAGACGAAAACCAAGCCAGTCTAAATAAGGAGCTTGAAGAAAAGATAACGCAAGAGCAAGCCATTATAAAGAAGCAGCATCAATTAAATGGTGACAAAGCATATCAAGCGAATCTAATCAGTCGCTTGCATAAAGATATCGACACCAAACAACAACAATTAAGTGACTATCAAGTAAACAAAGAAAGTTTAACCAAGTTGCTAAGCCAGCTTGCACGGCGAAATGTCATGCTAACGCAAGTACCATTTTCAAGAATGCGCCATAAACTACCTTACCCAGTCAAAACAAGACGAAACAAAATAGACAAAACAAACCAAGGCGTTATGTTCTTTGTTAAAGAAGGATTGCCTGTAGGTTCAGTCTATCCTGGAAAAGTTGTATTTAGCGACTGGCTAAAAGGATATGGATTATTAATTATAGTCGATCATGGGCGAGGCTATATGACGTTGTACGCCCATAATCAATCCCTATTTAAAGAAAAAGGAGAGCTTGTAGAACAAGGCGAACAAATTGCAACTGTAGGACATAGCGGTGGAATTAATAAAAACGGTCTATACTTTGAAATAAGACACCGTGGAAAAGCTGTTTCTCCACTAGATTGGTTGTCGTAACTGTTTTCTTGCTGAGGCTTTTTGCAGCAGACAACAAGAAGAATAACAAATGTGAAGCGAGATACCGGCAGAAGGGACGCCGTGATTGCAAGGAGAATTTTTATGCTTTCAAATAAACTGTTGTCAACTACATTTGCTGGCGCCTTATCGGCTGCCTTAATTTTACCTGCTCCCGTATTTGCCGAAGCAGAAAGCAAACAACGTATCCCCATGGAAGAAGTACAGCGTTTTTCAAATGCCATCAGTCAAATCAAAAAATACTACGTTAAATCAACAGATGATAAAGAGCTTTTTGATAACGCTATACGCGGCATGTTAAGTGGTCTAGATCCACATTCCACCTATTTAGACGAAGATGCTTTTTCTGACTTACAGACCTCCACCAACGGTGAGTTTGGCGGGTTGGGAATTGAAGTAACCATGGAAGATGGGGTTGTGAAGGTAGTAACACCACTTGTTGACACACCTGCATTTAAATCTGGTGTTAAAGCTGGTGACTACATCATCAAATTAGGTAATAAATCCGTGCAGGGCTTAGAGCTGAAAGATGCGGTGCGCATCATGCGAGGGAAGCCTGGTAGCTCAATTGAGTTAACCATTCTAAGAAAAGGCGAAACCAAGCCATTGGTTATCAATGTTGAGCGTGAGAAAATTCAAATCAAGAGTGTTAAAAGTAAGTTGCTGGATAAAAAATTCGGTTATATCCGTCTAACTCAATTTCAGGCACTTACCAACAAAGATATGCTTGGTGCAATCAACCAACTGAAACAAGAATCTGGCGGTCATTTAAATGGCATGATTTTAGATTTGCGAAATAATCCAGGCGGCCTGCTTGATTCAGCCATTCAAATTTCCGATGCTTTTATAAATAATGATAAAGTTGGTGATGAAGAGAAAATTGTATACACAGAAGGTCGACTTCCTGGTACACAGTTCACAGCTTTAGCTAACCCTGGCGATGTGTTAGAAAATGCACCGATTGTGGTTTTGATCAATAACGGCTCAGCTTCTGCTTCAGAAATTGTTGCGGGTGCTCTAAAAGATAATAAACGAGCCATTATCATTGGAACACAAAGTTTTGGTAAAGGCTCTGTGCAAACAGTCCTTCCCTTAGATAATAAACGCGGCATTAAATTAACAACCGCTCTATATTTCACGCCATCAGGAACCTCTATTCAAGCTAAAGGCATTACGCCAGATATTATTGTTGAAGAGGTATCTATTAATAAAGAAAACGAAGATGGTAAATTTAAAGGGTTTAGTGAAGCAGAGTTACAAGGTCATTTGCTGAATAAAGCCGATGTAAAAGACGGGAAAGCGGCGATTAAAAAAGCAAGTGGTGATGATGAACAGAAACTCATTTATGACGACTATCAATTATACGCAGCGCTTACGATACTAAAAGGGCTCGCTGTCGCACATAGATAAATCCCTCTCCTGCATTTGGTCATATCTAATTTTTCCCATTGATACTGACCAAATGTTTTTTTGTGACCCACATTCCGCACCCAATTTTAAGAATAAATTCCCCAATATCGCTCCCCAAGGCAATCTAGAATTATTTTATGTCGCGGCATAATGTTAATAACGACTTGAGTCTCATTGCCAATAGTAAGCTCAT
>Ga0233426_10002675_pt1 | contig 14658 bp, 11 predicted proteins | sample SI_118_April2016_6_FD_179875 | JGI IMG/M metagenome (GOLD analysis project Ga0233426, IMG submission 179875) | Seawater microbial communities from Saanich Inlet, British Columbia, Canada - SI_118_April2016_10_MG | ecosystem: Environmental > Aquatic > Marine > Inlet | place: Canada: British... | reverse complement strand
GGTTAATGTGTAGGTCACCTAGAAAAGAAAGACGTGTTGGCATGGTTTGAGCCAAGCTAGCTTGGCCATGAATCAAATAGTGCCCAGAATCATTCGTTGCCGAAATATTTAGGTGGCTAACCGGCAACAACGCTCCATCCTTAAGATGAATCATAGCTGAAATATTTTTTACCATGATTTTTTGTTGCGCTAATAGCCACCCGAGCATAGGTAGCGCTTCACGAGGGTCAAACTTAACTTCTTTACCAAAACCTATACCATCAATCGACCAATGGTCCTCTTCTTCTCGTATGCTTAACTTTACGTCTTCGATAAAAAGGATGCCCGGCTGTATTTGCCAATGCCATAAAGAGCTAAAGATATTGATGCCAACAAGAAGCTTGTCTAGCTTAAGTACGGTTTTTTGATGTTCGGCAATAGTGATGTTTTCAAGCTTTAAAACCGGCTCAAACCAATACCAGCTTGTTTTCATCCCTGTAATATGGACAGGCTGGCCTACCATTTTTGATAATTGCTTCTCAACGGTAACTTTGTATTTTGCAGCAAATGGGGTCAACGCACGAAAACATGAAAATACGATGGCTAAGGTGACAAACACGATAGCAAAAAAAATCCAGCATTTTTTTAAAACATTAATCGCTCTACGCTTTATATTTATCATCAAGTTTCCGCAAAAAATCCATTTTTTCGCCAATTTTTGTTTCAAGCCCCCTTTTCACAGGCTTATACCAACTCACAGAATCCATGCCGTCAGGAAAATACTGCTCTCCTGCTGCATAACCATATGGCTCATCATGAGCGTATCTGTATTCTTTACCATGTTCCAGCTTTTTCATTAATGCAGTTGGCGCATTACGAAGATGAATCGGCACATTTCTTGATGCATCTTTTTTTATAAAGGCCATGGCTTGATTAAATGCTTTATAACCAGCATTGCTTTTTGCAGCAATGGCCAAATATAACACCGCTTGCCCCAATGCAAGCTCACCTTCGGGCGAACCCAGCCGCTCATATGTTGCTGCCGCATCATTCGTAATTTGCAATGCCCGTGGATCGGCAAGTCCAATATCTTCCCAAGCCATCCTAACAATCCGTCTTGATAGGTATTTTGGATCAGCTCCTCCATCTAGCATACGACATAACCAGTATAATGCAGCATCTGGATTTGAGCCACGTACGGATTTATGAAGTGCGGATATTTGATCGTAGAACGCATCTCCACTTTTATCAAATTGGCGAAGGCCTTTTGTTAAAACCTTACTTATAAAAGCATCATCAATGTTGGTTTCTTTGAGTGAAGCAGCAGCATGATTAATTTGCTCAGTTAAATTTAACAAACGTCTGGCATCTCCATCAGCATAATCAATCAATTGTTTAATGGCTGATGGCGTAAGCTGTAAGTGTTGAAGGTATTGCTGTTGTACTCGCTCGCTTAACTGTATGAGCGCATCATTACAAAGCGGCTTAAGAACATACACCTGTGCTCTAGATAATAATGCTCTATTGACTTCAAATGACGGATTTTCTGTGGTCGCACCTATGAAGGTAAATAAGCCCGATTCAGTATAAGGTAATAGTGCATCTTGCTGGGCTTTATTAAAACGATGGATTTCATCAATGAATAAAATCGTATGACGCCAAGCGAGTTGGAACGCTTTAGCCTCTTCAACTGCCGCTCTAATGTCTTTAACACCAGAAAATACAGCAGATAATGCAATCCATTCACAATCAAAGGCTTGCGCTGTAAGTCTTGCCACCGTCGTTTTACCAACCCCAGGTGGCCCCCATAGAATCATTGAGTGAGGATTTCCTGACTCAAACGCTAACCGAAGGGGTTTTCCCTCTCCGAGCAAGTGGTCCTGCCCTACTACTTCTCTGATGGTTGTGGGGCGCATCAACTCTGCTAGTGGCACTCCTTTGGAAGTCTGTGTTGATGTCATTGTTTTACAACGTCCACACCTTTGGGTGCTTTAAAGGTAAATAATGATTGGGATAATTTGGGATTAGTTTTGATTTTTTTAAGCTTCACTATGGTGTGCTGACCAAGTTGATCAAACATTTCCATTTTATTTAACGTCTCGCCATCAAAATATAGTTTTACGCGTTGAAAATTCTCTTTACTTGATTTTGCTGCCAAATCAAAGCGAGATTGCTTACCTTCTTTTTTTTCCACCACATCAAAATCCCTGGAGACTGTATTATCATAACCACTTAAAAATAAACCGGCAGTACCCCCAATACCTTTGTCTTGTTTTTTTACCGTTACTTGCTCAAGCTCCTCGTCATAGACCCAAAGCTTTTTGCCATCAGCCACAACCAGTTGTGGCATCGGATCTTTTGTATACCAGCGAAATCGCCCGGGACGTGATAGCGCCATCGTGCCGCTAGAGTTTGATAAATCTCTTTGCTTGGCTTTAATCACTTGGCTAAATGATGCTGTCATCGTCTGTATGGCATTTAATTTTTCTTGTAGAGTTGCGCTTGCCGAATCAGCAAGTGCGCTATGCATGATGATTAACATCAAGAAAGCTACTAGTTTTTTCATTACTTAATCCTTATTAAACGCATAGAAGCAATATTGCTGGCATTATAAATCACTAGCCCTCTTCTGGTGATGAAACCAAAACGTCTCGCACACCACCTTCCAAAGGACCTACTAGACCTGCTCGTTCCATTTCCTCAACCAAACGTGCCGCACGGTTATAGCCAATCTTAAACCGTCTTTGCACTGAAGATATACTGGCTTTTCTGGTTTGCAGAACGAACTCAACCGCTTGATCGTATAGTGCATCGCTATCTTCTGTATCTTGGCCTTCCTCACCCGGCATACCTTCAAGGGCTTCCCCAGCATTTTCAGTGATTTCATCAATGTACTCTGGTGTACCACGTGCTCGCCAATCATCAGCAACTCGATGCACTTCTTTATCATCTACAAAAGCGCCATGCACCCTAAGTGGAGCACCTGCACCCGGTGATAAGAACAACATATCCCCCCAACCAAGCAATTGATCAGCACCTTGCTGGTCTAAAATGGTTCTAGAATCTATTTTAGACGATACTTGGAATGATATCCGCGTTGGAATGTTAGATTTTATTAATCCAGTTAAAACATCTACTGAAGGTCTTTGTGTTGCAAGGATGAGATGAATGCCTGCAGCCCTAGCCTTCTGGGCAATTCTTGCAATCAACTGCTCTACTTTTTTACCGACCACCATCATCATATCAGCCAACTCATCAATGACCACCACGATATAGGGTAGCGGTTGGAGTTCAGGGGCTGATTCATCCATGGATGACGTCGACTTCCAAAGTGGATCGGTTAAAGTCTCTCCTTTGTCTTTAGCTTCTGTGATTTTGGTATTAAATCCTGCAAGGTTTCTCACACCAAACGATGCCATCAATTTATATCGACGCTCCATTTCACCCACACACCACCTTAAAGCGCTAGCGGCTTCTTTCATGTCGGTTACAACGGGGGATAATAAATGAGGAATGCCATCATAGACTGATAACTCTAACATTTTAGGATCAACCATGATTAAGCGCACTTGGTCGGGAGAAGCCTTGTACAAAAGACTTAATATCATTGCATTAATACCGACTGATTTACCTGAACCTGTTGTACCTGCAACCAGTAAATGCGGCATTTTACCCAAGTCTACAACCATGGGGTGACCGGCAATATCTACACCTAAAGCTAACGTTAAAGGCGAGCTGGCATTTTGATAAACGTCTGCCGACAATACTTCAGATAGAGAGACTGTCGCCCTATCCTGATTAGGTAATTCAAGCCCAACCACGGTCTTACCAGGAATAATTTCTACAACCCGTACACTGGTCACCGATAAAGAGCGTGCTAAATCTTTTGATAAAGATGAAAGCTTACTAACTTTAACCCCAGCTGCTAATTGCAACTCAAATCTTGTAATAACAGGGCCAGGATGAACAGAGACCACATCAGCCTGTATGCCAAAATCAATCAAGTTTTGCTCAACAACCCGGGACAACGTTTCAAGTTGCTGGTGGGTATATCCCCCCATGGGCTTGCCTGGCTTCCCTTTGCTAAGTAAGCTAAGTGCGGGAAGACCCTCAGCTACCTTAATATGCTTAGGCGCTTGACTCATTTTAGGGGTTGAGTCTGTTTTTTCCGGTTCACGGGTTTGTTTGATTAATTGTGTTTCAGCTTTTGGCTTTAAAACCAGAGGTTTTGTCACATTGGGTGCTTTTATAGGGCGTTCATCACGCGCCTGCTTTAAGCGCTTTAAACCGCTAACAAAACCATACGTGCACCAAATAAGCGTATTTCCAATCAACCTAATAGAATATAAAGTATAACGACCAATGCCCTCGGTTAATTTAACCCAAGACAAACCAGTCAGCCAGGTTACTCCACATAAAAAAAACGCTAAAAGTAATAAGCTCGTCCCTTGTTGATTAAGGGCAGGATTTAAGTATGAGACCATGAACATTCCTAAAACACCTCCTGATTGCTGCACAGGTATGTTAAGGCTTGGGCTAATATCAAATGACAACAATCCTGTACTGCCACAAAGCAACAGTAACAAGCCAACCCCTCTAAATAACAACACGGGTTTATTAACCGATTTAAATGCTCGGTGATCTTTTAAAATGACCCATGAAAGATAGGCGAAGCTAATAGGCAATAAAAAAGCCATATATCCAAAAGCCAAATATAGAGCGTCTGAAATATAAGCCCCCACTTGCCCTCCTGCATTTTTTATCTCTGAAGCATTCGTGGCGTGAAGAAGACCTGGATCAGTCGGGCCATAGGTCAATAGTGATAAAAGCGTATAAATAGCCAAGGTTAAAACTAAAATAAAACCACCTTCACTGATACGTTTTACCATAAATGGCGGCATGGCTGTTTTTGGGTCGCCGCTCTTTTTCCCTTTATTCTGTTTTGTCATAGGTATTTTAAAGCTTCGCAATTTGTCATATTATGCTCATCTTAACACAAAAATACGGCAAGAGAATGCGTGTTTGCTGGTGTCTAACTAGGCAATTCCAGCACAATGTGAATAATGGTTTTATACCTTTCTAAATTTATAATCATCTATACCCAAGCTGATAAGCTCTTAAGTAATTCGAATTAAATGGGTATGCAACCAAAGGGTGCAAATATGAGTGAAAAAAATCATCATCGTCTTATCATTTTAGGATCAGGACCAGCTGGGTATACCGCTGCGGTTTATGCAGCTCGCGCAAACCTTAATCCTGTTGTTATTACAGGCATGGAACCTGGTGGTCAATTAACAACAACCACCGATGTAGACAACTGGCCTGGAGATGTTGAAGGATTACAAGGGCCGGCTTTAATGGAGCGTATGCAAGCCCATGCCGAGCGGTTTGACACCAAGATAATTTTTGATGCCATTGTTGACGCTGATCTTAATCAACGACCTTTTGTACTAAAAGGTGACAGTGAAACCTATACGTGTGACAGTTTAATCATCGCGACCGGGGCCTCTGCTAGATACTTAGGCCTTCCTTCAGAAACAGCTTATCAAGGTCGAGGCGTTTCAGCATGTGCGACTTGTGATGGTTTTTTTTACCGCAATAAAGAAGTAGCGGTTATCGGTGGTGGAAATACTGCTGTTGAAGAAGCGCTTTATCTTTCAAACCTTGCATCCAAAGTGACACTGGTTCATCGTCGTGATTCATTACGCGCTGAAAAAATCCTACAAGACAAGCTATTTGAAAAAGAAAAAAATGGTAACGTAGAAATCGTTTGGGATCATACGTTAGAAGAAGTGCTAGGTGATGATATGAAAGTTACTGGTATGAAAATTCGCAATGTTCAAACAAATGATACAACTGAATTAACTTTAGATGGCGTATTCATTGCCATTGGCCACACACCAAATACTAAGCTCTTTGAAGGTCAGCTGGATATGAATAATGGTTACATCAAAATCCGCTCAGGACTTGATGGCATGGCAACTGCTACCAGCATTCCTGGTGTCTTTGCAAGTGGTGATGTTGCAGACCATGTGTATCGTCAAGCAGTGACATCCGCCGGGTTTGGTTGTATGGCAGCCCTTGATGCTGAGAAGTACTTGGATACTGGAGCGTAGTATCAAACCAATATTGCTCTCTGGCCAAACGCCGTTTCCTAATCCAGAGCATTATGATGATCAAGGCCTATTAGCCGTTGGTGGTGACCTTTCACCCCAGCGGCTAATTGATGCCTATAGTCAAGGTATTTTTCCTTGGTATGAGCCTGACCAGCCTATCTTGTGGTGGTCACCAGATCCTAGAATGGTGCTTTTGCCTTCTGAGTTTAAATTATCCCGGAGTTTGAGTCAGTCACTTAAGAAGCAATATCACATAACCATGGATAAGGACTTTAAGGCAGTCATTGAAGCATGTGCCAGTGAAAGTGGCCGCACCAATCAAACCTGGATTACGCCTGAAATGATTGATGCGTATACGCAACTACATCAATTAGGTTATGCCCACTCATTAGAGGTTTGGCAGCAAGATAAATTAATTGGTGGTTTATACGGTATTAGTTTGGGCAAAGCATTTTTTGGCGAGTCTATGTTTCATCGTGTTCGTGATGGTTCAAAGCTTGCTATTTATTATTTATGTGAGGCATGCAAAACGTGGCAATTTGATTTCATAGATTGCCAGTTACCAACTTCTCATTTAGAAAGTCTTGGCGCAAGCCCCCTGTCGCGTCATCAATTTTTACAAGACCTTAAAGCTGCTTTAAAACACCCTGCAAAAATTGGTGTGTGGAATTATCCAAGCTTAGAAAACTAGCTTATACTACCCACTAATTAGGCAGTAAAAGTAATAAAACAAATGAATTTGTTGCCATTTTTTGTAAAATAAGGCACTATTTGCAGCTATATTTAAGCTATACTAAATCAGCTGCGTTAATTTGCGGCTTTGATTTTGATAAAACATAATGAAACAGGAGCACCATGGCCAAAGAAGATCACATTGAAATGCAAGGTACTGTTATTGATACTTTACCTAATGCAATGTTTCGAGTTGAGCTAGAGAACGGTCACATCGTAACCGCCCACATATCTGGTCGCATGCGAAAAAACTACATTCGAATTCTAACCGGCGATAAAGTTAAAGTAGAGTTAACTCCTTATGATTTAACCAAAGGGCGTATTACTTTTAGAGATAAAAACTAATCTCTACTAAGAGTAATTTTACCTTTAGCTACGTGTATTGCCTTCAAATTCAGTAATTAGAGTACACTTTCTCCATTTTTTCGCGATGTCATGCGTAAATTATAAAGATAATGAATCAACTTAGTGCTGAACTCTATTTTAGCTCAGCACGTAGATTGCCTCATACTAAGACTCCTCACAATGAAAGGTTGTTTGTCATGGATTTGGCAACTAACCTCCTGCAACCATCATCTCTTCAACTAAGACCGAGCCACATCGCGTTGCGTGGTTAACATTCCAATCATTACTAACATCAAGTATTTGTTTAAATATCGATTTAAGGTTACCGGCGATGGTTATACCCTCCACAGGAAACTGAATCTCACCTCTCTCTACCCAAAATCCACTAGCACCTCTTGAGTAGTCTCCGGTTAAAATATTGGTACCATGCCCCATTAGCTCGGTAACCAATAACCCAGTATCCATTTTACGTAACATTTCTTTTAATCCGCCAGTTGTAGGACTAACGGTAAGATTATGAACGCCGTCACTGTTTGCTGTGGTTTGTAGCCCCAATTTTCGCGCAGCATAACTTCCCAAAACATATTGGTTTAATATACCATTTTGAACGATTTTATTATTACGGGTTGGTACGCCTTCCCCATCGATTGGTGTGCTACCTAGTCCTTTTAGACGGTGAGGCTCTTCATAAATAGAAATAAATTCTGGAAATAAAGACTGACCAACAGAATCCAATAAAAATGAATTTTTACGATATAAATTTGAGCCACTCACCCCTGCTATGAATGATGAAAATATACTTTGTGATAATCGAGAAGAAAATATCACTGGTAGTTTTTGTGTTTTTATTGGATTTGCGCCTAAACGGCTGGTTGTTCTTTCCACAGAACTTTTTGCAAGACGCTCTAAATCCATTAAGTCTTTAAAGTCTCTAGACGTCGTATAATCATAATCCCTCTGCATGCTGTCACCCAGCTTTGCTATTAACGAACAGCTTATGCTGTGTCTCGAGCTATCTAAAACGGCCATACATCCATTGGAGGTTGCATAACCATGCTTATACTCATAAGTGGACAAATTAACGCCATCGGAGTTGGTGATGCGCTTATCTAGTGATAACGCTATTTTTTCACAAGCCAACGCTTTTTCAATCGCATCAACTGGCTTTAGTGACCATGGATGATAAAGATCTAAGTCCGGCAGATTATTATTAATAAGTGATGACTCCGCTAAACCAAAACATGGGTCAGCAGCACTTACTTTTGCTATATCACAGGCAGCGGTTACCATTGCATCAATGGCACCAGGTGACGTATCGGTACTTGAGGAAGTCCCTTTTTGCTGACCAATATAAACGGTAACACCAACGCCCTTATCTTCACTAAATTCAACCGTGTCTACTTCTCCCACTCTGACATCAATTGAATATCCGCTATCATGATTAACAGAAACTGATGCATCTGTGGCACCTTGTTCTGTCGCCTTTCTTAAGACATTTGCCATTAAAGCTTTTAAATCATCTGTTGACTTAACCGGGGTTGAATTGCTATTTTTACATAATGTTCCCATGGTTGTTCCATTGGATTGTTGGTTTGAATACAAGGATACAAGATTAATATGCCAAGGCAAACCATTGGCTTAAAACGCTGCATAAAATTATTAGTTATGACCTTTGTCTTCTGCTTTTGCACAGGATATAGCTTTGCATCTGATTGGCGAACTGTAGCAAAAGGTATTGAATACCAAGATTTAGGGTCTAACTTGATGAATCCATGGTCGCATATCTATGTATTTCGCATCGATCCTAAAAAAAACAAGCTCGATATTGTTCTTGCTAGCGAATTATCAAGAGAGCACGCGTCTGTTGATGAATTTTCACAATATAGTAAAGCCTTGATAACCCTTAATGGCGGTTTTTTTGACAGACAGTTTCATCCGCTGGGCTTACGGGTAAGCAATCAAAAGCAATACAACCCCTTAAAGCGTATCAGCTGGTGGGGCGTTTTTTACATGAAAAACGGTAAACCCCACATTGGAACCCACCGGAGCTATCCTAGAAGTAATGCTGTAGATTTCGCGCTACAAAGTGGGCCAAGGCTTATCATTGATGGAAATATACCAAGCCTTAAGCCAGGTGTTGCTGAACGATCTGCTATTGGCATAACCAAAAAAGGCAATGTTGTTATACTAGTAACCGACAACACCCCGATGACCACTACAACGCTCGCCAACCTAATGAAACCCCCACCCCTGGCATGTATTGATGCCTTAAACCTAGATGGCGGAAGCTCGAGCCAACTTAAAGCCAACATGAAAAATTTAGAGCTGAGTGTTCATGGCTTTTCTCGAGTTAGTGATGCCATTCTTGTAAAACCTCGTATATAAAATATCATCGTTACAATGCATCAAGATTTACTACACCTAGTGAGCTAGATGCATACCTAAAAGAACACCACCAAGAACTTCTCGATGCTGCAACCAGTGGCGAGCCTCATGATGAAGCAGCTGCTAGCAATACTTCCCCACACATTCTCAGAGCGTTAACTCGCTATAACAACACTTAGATACAACTGAGAATAAGAGACAAAGATGAAGCAACCACAGTATTCTTTGAATGCCTTACAACAAGCAAAGAAGGCCGGAATTTCTGCTAGCTTTCCTAACTGAGAAAACTGAATATATTCAATTTATAAAACCCTAATACATACATGAATACCTACACAATACAATGCTCATTAACAACGGCAAATTAAACCAGCCATTTATTACATTGATTCAAACTTATGGCTCCCGCGCGCTAAAAGAACATGTCGATAGCATATCGACTCAAATAAAAAATATAATAACAAGATTCCGTCCCCCTAATCTAGGACAACGCTTTTTTCCTCCTGAAGAAAGGTCGAATCCAAAACCAGATGTTCAGACAGAAAACACTCGCACACCTGATGGTCTATCCAAACAAAAAAAATTTAATGTGGATAAATATTTTTTATCCACAACTACGATTCAACACTGGCTTGAACAATCGAATGTTATTCTCCTACATTCACATTTTATCCACAGCAAATTCCCAGAGTTATTAACTTGATAAAACAGCAATGACACATTATATTGTTATTCATAGCCGTTAGAATTACTACATATTGTGTTTTAGAACTAATCAACGTTGCCGGAATATTGTCATAAAAAATTGATAATATTCATTTTCCCTAGGAGAAAAAATGTCAGAGACCTTAGACCCGGTAAAAGATTTACCCCAAAAAAGCCAACTGGATTTGGATACCAATGCACCTGGTGTTATAAAAACCATCAAGCGCAATGGTAAAATCGCTCAATACGATGAGAATAAAATCAAAGTTGCACTGACCAAAGCGTTTATCGCTGTTGAAGGTGGGACCGCTGCCTCTTCTAATCGTATTCATCAACTTATAGATGATTTGACCAGTCAAATAACACAAGCGTTTAAACGTCGTATGCCATCTGGTGGTACCCTTCATATTGAAGACATACAAGATCAAGTTGAGCTTGCTTTGATGCGCAGCAGCAACTACAAAGTTGCAAGAGCCTATGTGTTGTATCGTGAAGACCGACGCAAAGCTCGTCAAGACGCAGTACATAAAGAAGCACTTGATAATAAAGTACCTCTAATCACCATGCCTGATGGTGAAATGGTTCCGCTTGATATGCAACGGGTTGAAACCATTGTTGCTGAGGCATGCCGTGATCTAGCTGACGTTAAAGCCGAGCCTGTCATTAAAGATGCTTTAAGAAACTTATACAACAAAGCCACACTAAATGATGTGCATAAAGCATTGATTATGGCAGCTAGAACTTTGGTAGAAAAAGAACCTAACTACACTTATGTTAGTGCCCGACTGCTCTTAGATAGCATGCGTACCGAAGCCTTAGTTAAGCTAGATATGCAAACAGAAGCAACCTTTGATGAAATGTCAAAGCTTTACCCAAGTTATTTCAAGCAATATATTGCACAAGGTATCGAGCAAGGCATATTAGATCCTAAGCTAAATGAATTCGACTTAAACAAACTTGCAAAAGCGCTTCTTCCAGAGCGTGACATGCAGTTTACATATCTAAGCTTACAAACCCTATACGATCGTTATTTCATCCATGAAAATGGCGCACGTTATGAGTTACCTCAAGCCTTTTTCATGCGTGTATCGATGGGGCTTGCGATTCGTGAAGAGAATAAAGAAGAGAAAACAATTGAGTTTTATAAACTACTCTCATCTTTTGATTATATGTCTTCAACGCCTACCCTATTTAACGCAGGAACAGTTAGACCACAGCTATCTAGCTGCTACTTAACAACCATCCCTGATCATCTAGATGGCATTTACGGCGCTATCAAAGATAACGCTTTGTTGTCTAAGTTTGCGGGCGGCCTTGGAAACGACTGGACACCTGTTCGTGCCATGGGTTCTCATATCAAAGGGACCAATGGTAAATCGCAAGGTGTTGTGCCATTCCTAAACGTTGCAGATGCAACGGCTGTTGCCGTCAACCAAGGTGGCAAGCGCAAAGGGGCTGTATGTGCTTATCTAGAATGCTGGCACCGAGATGTAGAAGAATTTTTAGAGCTTCGTAAAAACACCGGTGACGATAGACGTCGTACCCATGATATGAACACAGCCCTTTGGATACCTGATTTATTCCTAAAGCGTGTGCATGAAGAAGGTGAGTGGACGTTGTTCTCACCCGATGAAGTACCAGGTTTGCATGACGAAACAGGACAAGCGTTTGAAACACTGTACGCTGATTATGAAGCGAAAGCCAAAGCCGGTAAGATTCGTAATGTTAAAACCGTAGCTGCTACGAAGCTATGGCGTAAAATGTTATCCATGTTATTTGAAACAGGCCATCCATGGTTAACGTTTAAAGATGCTTGTAACTTACGTTCGCCTCAACAACACGCAGGTGTTGTACACAGCTCAAACCTTTGTACAGAGATTACACTGAATACATCTGATGAAGAAATAGCGGTGTGTAACTTAGGAAGTGTTAACCTGCCAGCGCATATTAAAGATGGCAAGCTTGATGAAACAAAACTTAAGAAGACCATAAAAACTGCGATTCGCATGTTAGATAACGTGATTGACATTAACTATTATTCAGTACCTCAAGCACGTAACTCTAACTTAAAGCATCGCCCTATCGGTTTAGGTTTAATGGGCTTCCAAGATGCGCTTTATAAATTAGCAATAGATTACACGTCTGATGCAGCCGTTGCCTTTGCTGATACCTCTATGGAGATGGTTAGCTACTATGCGATTGAAGCCTCTTGTGAGTTGGCTAAAGAGCGGGGCTGTTACTCAAGCTATGAAGGCTCGTTGTGGAGCAAAGGTATTCTTCCGATTGACTCTATCAACTTGTTGCAGCAATCTCGTGGTGACTATCTTGAGCAAGACCGTAGTCAAAGTCTTGATTGGGAACCATTGCGCGTTAAAGTACGTACGCAAGGTATGCGCAACTCAAATGTGATGGCCATTGCACCAACAGCTACCATTTCTAACATTTGTGGCGTATCTCAATCGATTGAACCGACCTACCAAAACCTGTATGTGAAATCGAACTTATCAGGTGAATTTACGGTTATTAACCCATATCTCGTAGCGGATTTAAAAGCATTGAATCTATGGGATGAAGTTATGGTTAACGACTTAAAATACTTCAACGGTAGTGTGAAGCCTATCAATCGTGTACCTGATGAGCTTAAACGACGCTATGCAAACGCCTTTGAGATTGACCCATCTTGGTTGGTTGAAGCAGGTTCTCGCCGACAAAAATGGATTGACCAAGCGCAATCGCTAAACATTTATATGGCACAGCCTTCGGGTAAAAAGCTTGACTCACTATATCGCTTAGCATGGACACGTGGACTAAAAACCACTTATTACCTAAGAAGTGTTGGTGCTAGTAATGCTGAGAAATCAACTGTAAACGATGGCGCACTAAACGCCGTAAAATTAAAAGAGCAAGAACCACAGGCCTGTTCGATACTAGATCCAGACTGTGAAGCGTGCCAATAAGGAGAAAATTATGTCTAGCGAACAACTAAATCACAATAAAAACAATCCGACTATCGGCGCTACAGGATTAGAAGAACTTGAAATGGGAGCTGGTCGCATCCACGTTGATGATAAGCAAATCATCAACTGTAGAGCGGACTTAAACCAGCTGGTTCCTTTTAAATATACCTGGGCCTGGGATAAGTATCTTACAGGTTGTGCGAACCACTGGATGCCAAATGAAATTAGCATGAGTGCTGACTTGGCTTTATGGAGTGATCCTGAAGGCCTAACCGAAGACGAGCGCATGATTATTAAGCGTAACCTCGGCTTCTTTTCTACAGCAGACTCGTTGGTTGCTAATAACTTAGTATTGGCTGTATATCGTTATATAACCAACCCTGAGTGTCGTCAGTATTTACTTAGGCAAGCGTTTGAAGAGGCGTTACATACGCATGCTTATCAGTATGTCATTGAGAGCCTTGGGTTAGATGAAGCTGAAGTATTTAATATGTATCGTGAGATACCATCTGTTGCTACCAAAGCGGCATGGGCGCTACCGTTTACACAAAGTTTAGGGGATCCTACCTTCCAAACAGGTACACCTGAAAACAACCAACGCTTACTACGTGACTTAATAGCATTTTACGTTGTATTTGAAGGCATATTCTTCTATGTAGGCTTTACACAAATCTTGTCTATGGGTCGTCGTAATAAGATGGTTGGTACATCTGAGCAGTTCCAATACATTTTACGTGATGAGTCTATGCACATGAACTTTGGTATCGATGTCATCAACCAAATTAAGATTGAAAATCCTGATATTTGGACTGCTGAATTCCAACAAGAAATGATTGACTTGGTTAAAGAAGGTGTAGAGCTTGAGTATCAATATGCCAAAGATACCATGCCACACGGCATCTTAGGTATGAATGCAGAGATGTTTGAAGAATACTTACATTACATTGCTAACCGTCGTCTAGTTCAAATTGGCTTACCAGAGCAATATCCTGGTGCTAAAAACCCATTCCCTTGGATGAGTGAAATGATGGACTTAAAGAAAGAGAAAAACTTCTTTGAGACCCGAGTCATCGAATATCAAGCTGGTGGTACATTAAGCTGGGATGATGAAGAAGAGAAGTAACTTAAAGCCTTACCTGTCTGGTGGGTGCAATACCCACTAGGCTCAACAAACTGCAAACACAGTCTTCCAAACTAAATTGCAGTCTTCCAAACCAAAAGCAGTCTTCCAAACACACCAAAAAACAGTTCTGCCCAACACATCACCGGCATGCGCCGGTGGTGTGTTTTTTTATGATTTCGAGCGACATTGTGTAAGCGCCAAACGAACCCCATCTACACAACTCAATTAACCTAGCCCAAACTTCCTAAACTTAAACTGATAGGGAGAAAAAGTGAGCACAAAAAGTAAACGGCTATTGTACTGGTCAAATCTAAAC
>Ga0233426_10002672_pt1 | contig 14677 bp, 16 predicted proteins | sample SI_118_April2016_6_FD_179875 | JGI IMG/M metagenome (GOLD analysis project Ga0233426, IMG submission 179875) | Seawater microbial communities from Saanich Inlet, British Columbia, Canada - SI_118_April2016_10_MG | ecosystem: Environmental > Aquatic > Marine > Inlet | place: Canada: British... | reverse complement strand
TACTATTGGCAATGAGACTCAAGTCGTTATTAACATTATGCCGCGACATAAAATAATTCTAGATTGCCTTGGGGAGCGATATTGGGGAATTTATTCTTAAAATTGGGTGCGGAATGTGGGTTATGAGCATTTAAAAAAGTGTTACAAATTTGCTACAGGCACTTTTTAAAAGTTTAGAATATTGACGTAAGTTCTTGATTAAATGGTGCGCTCGGAGGGACTCGAACCCCCGACACCTTGGTTCGAAGCCAAGTACTCTATCCAGCTGAGCTACGAGCGCAATGGGTGTATGTTTCAAGGATGGTGGGCCGTATAGGATTCGAACCTATGACACAGAGGTTAAAAGCCTCCTGCTCTACCAACTGAGCTAACGGCCCTTCGAAACAAATTGTATGATTAACTGCTATTACCTTGGAGCTAAAACCTAATCAGGCTTTATATGGTGGGCCGTATAGGATTCGAACCTATGACACAGAGGTTAAAAGCCTCCTGCTCTACCAACTGAGCTAACGGCCCCAAAGAGGATGAAATCATACCTTATCGGATTTAAATTTCAAGTGTTTTGTGCATATTATTTTCAATTAATGCGTGTCCTCGATACAATTCGTCAGGAGTTGCTAATATATGTACCTTTTTTTGAGCTAATTTTTCACATAACTGTAATCTTGTTGTTTTCGACGTCAACAGCAATATTACATCGGCACCCATTGCACCACACCCTTTTGCAGCCATCACTTCAGGCCATTGCAACAGTTCATCGGTCATATCTATCGTATGATTCGCTACTAATTTCAAAGAATATAAAGCGCTACGATATTCATTCACCGAGTCAATAAAGAGGGCGCTATCTCTATGGCAAAAAGCATCCACGCCCTGTTCGGTAATATCATGTAAGTCGTCTAGTTGATTATCCAAAGTAAGCGCTTGAAGATGATGATGGGTGGCTAGTTTTTTACCTGTATGAATAAGCACAAAATCAATGTCCTCAAAAGGCCAATCATAATTTACCAACTTCTCTTTTGACTGATTGATGTATACGCATGTCGTGCTCGCCTGTGCTAACACATCATAACCACTTGGTTTAATACCTTGCCCATCCCAGGCATAGTTATAATAGGCCTCTAACATCGAGGTTAAACTAGTCGCTTTTCCCAAAAAATGCTGCTGTGCCATATAAGCGCCAAGAAACTGTGCGCTAGAGGCACCTAGCCCACCCAATCCATTGAATGGATCGTCAAACTCTAGTCCAAATTGATTATTGGCATTGGTTTGCCAAAATTGCCCAGCAGGGGAATCAGGGTGAATGTTTTTTAGTTCTGGTTTACTGATTTGCTTTGCCGTGAAGCATGGATACGTTGTTAGCAGAAGTGAGGGCCCTGCTTTAAGTACAACATACTCACCCAACATAAAGGTTTTCGTTGGTATACGCCATGTAATCACGCGTGAGATGCCTGCCTGATTTCTGCAAGTAAATCACAGGCATTACTAAGGCTTACACGCTTTTGGGTACTCAGCCAATGCTGTAATCGCTCTTTTAAAATAGGTATTTCATCATCTGTTGCACCTGCAACAAGGAGCAAGTTATCAATATGAAGCTTCATATGCCCTTGAATAATACCTTCTGTTGACAGCGCTTTAATAGCACCTAGGTTTTGCACCAACCCAACTGCTGCAATCACTCGAGACAATTGATTCGCACTTTGCACCCCCATCATCCGCATACATAAGTTTGCTGTAGGGTGAAGTGCTGTTACACCACCAACTGTACCTACGATAATAGGCGCTGTAAGTGTTCCAGTAAGTGTGCCTTGTTTATAACGCCATTTTGTAATGGCTTTATACTGACCAGAGCTTGATGCATAGGCATGCACGCCAGCCTCAACCGCTCGCCAATCATTACCTGTTGCAATAAGAACCGGATCAATGCCGTTCATGACGCCTTTATTATGTGTGGCAGCGCGATAGCGGTCTGTTTCAGCAAATAAGGAAGCTTCTTCTAATCGCTCACCTAGTGCCGGCTCAACATCATGAATGGTGACCGTTGCAGTTGTTAGTTTTTCATCATTTAAATTCGACAAAATACACATGGTGACTTGCTCACCTGTTAAATTTTCAATGGGTGATTTTAAATACTCTAAAACTTGGTTAATGATATTAGCACCCATGGCATCACAGCTATTCATGGTTAAATGAATCACCGCCATGTCATAACTATCACCTCTATCAAGACGTCTTAGGGTAAGATCAACCACTCCTCCGCCTCGTTTAACCATACTGGCGGCAACATCTTCGTTTGCTTTTTCAATGAAAAATGGTTTGTTTTGATTGAAAATCGTTTCTAACCTATCAAAGTCTTTGACCTTAGCGATTTGAATTTGGCCTAAAATACAATCACCTTCAACCTTAGTATCGATAGAGCCTGACTGTCTAATCCATTTAGCCGTTTTAGAGAGCGCGGCAATGATTGATGTTTCTTCTACCGCCATGGGAATAACATAATCTTCATCATCAATGCGAAAATTTGTAGCAACACCCAAAGGCAACTGAAAGTAGCCAATCACATTTTCAATTAATTTATCAGCCAATTGATGATCTTGAACGCCACCAGCTTTCAAAAACTCAACATCTGTAGTCGTTAGCGCACCAAGATCCAATAACTTTTCAAATCGTTGCTCTCGGCTCAACTTAGAAAAGCCTTGGAATAGTTGGGCGGCATCTTTATTTAACGACATCCTTTCTCCTTCAAATCATTTAAGACCAAGCTGCCGGTACAAAACATCGCAACTTTTAGCTCATACTCAAAGGTCGCCATTTGTTGAAGCACTGCTGTTGATGACACCAAGGCCGCTTTTAACATAGGTTTTGCAAAACCAACGGTAGATGCGCCAAGCGCAAACAATTTTGCAGCATCCAGACCATTACGCACACCACCAGAACCCCACACTTCAAAGCTAGGGTTTAGTGAAATAGCATTTTTGACGCTTTGAACGGTATCAATGCCCCAATTTTTAAACGTCTCAGCTGCAATACTTCGGATACTATCCTCACCGGCCCGATGCCCTTCAATACGCCCCCAGTGCGTACCACCCAGACCACTTACATCAACCACACGCACACCAACCTGATTTAGCCTGTGAAGTGTTTCAGTTGAAAACCCACATCCAGTTTCTTTTACTATAATAGGAATCGAAAGCGCTGAGGCCACATGCTCAATGGCATCAAGCCCACCTTTAAATCTGGTTGTACCTTCTGGCTGAATACACTCTTGCAAAGGATTGCAGTGAATAATCAACCCCATCGCACCAAGTGCGTCAGTCAATCGCTTAATATCATCTACTGGGGAAGAAATAAGCTGCGCAATACCCAAATTGCTATAGAGCTGTACGTTTGGAAAATCTTTACGAATTAAAGACCATTCTTGAGCGGCATGATTATCTGTTAATTCTCGCCTTTGAGAACCAACGCCCATGGCCCATTCATTTTCAGAGCAGGCAGCTATTAGGTTTCGGTTTATATTTACAGCATCTTTATGGCCGGCAGTCATAGATGAAATGATAAATGGCTTTGATACCTTTCTTCCAAAACGACTACCTGAGATATCGATGTCTTCAAAATTGATATCAGGAAGCGCTTCATGCTGAAGTTGAATGCTATCAAACGGATTCAATTCAAGCGCTTGATTGGCTTGCATCAAGGCAAGATCAATATGATCCTGTTTACGTTGTTCAAATTGTTTATAATCTTGAGACATCAATTTACCACACACTGTATAAATTGGTTTGAATTTTACCACAACCTCATGCCTGTAACTATACGTTAGAAACAGTATTTTTATCGTTTATAATTAAGCATATCAAAAGCATGATTCAAATTAATATTTAATTGGGTAAAAAAATACATCAAACTAAAAAATCCCAGCGCATCACTTTCAAGGGAAGAGAAACGCTTAGGACAACGATTGATTTCATGTTGTAACAAATCAGATACATTGGTTACTGGTAGCAGCTGGGCACATGGTTTTTTTTCTAACAAATCGACCAATGCTTGGATGTTGTGCTCTGTTGTTTCCACAGCTTTTTTAACCATAGGTATCTCTTCGTCACACAGTCTGCAACTCAACCATTTGTAAGACTCAATGATATTAATAGTAAAATGCACACAAAACCCAACATACTGTAAAAGCGCATTAAATTGTTGAGCGTTTAAGCGGTGAAAAAGCAATTGATAGCGTATGGCCATCGCATCATGTTTAATTTCTTGAAAGTCTACCGCCAGTTGCTGGTTTGAAATAGGGCTTCTAATTTCACTTGGATGAATGGTTGCATCTAATGACGCTTTCATTTTTTGCAAATAAAGCACAAACATACAGCTGACGTTTCGTCTTAAAGGGAAGAAAAAACTACCAACAAACAATGCAACCCCAGCACCAACAATGGTGTCTATGACTCTCGTTTTTAGTAACAACCAATCCCAGTGGCCAATTAATGCAAATAAAAATACAACGAAACAAGTTAGGAAAAACACTGCAACCAGGTGATAAATGGGCATCATGTATGTGGTGAAAAAAATAAACAACAATAAAAACCCTAACACCAGGTTGTAATTATCCGGCAAATAAAAGTAAAGTGCAGTCCCTGCTATCCCACCTAAAATCGTCATACCAACACGCTCAAAAGAGCGCTTTACGCTCTCGCCCCAAGTTTGAGTTGTCAGTGCCATTGCCGAAAGGGTTATCCAATACCCTTTATCAGTAAACAAAAATAGGCTTAAGCACTCAGCTACACCTATTGCTAGTGCTGCTTGCAAAGCCATTTTTGTTGTGTTTCTAAGCTCCATTTAAGACCTTTATCATTTGGTTAAGGTTTTTACTCAACAACTCAAACCTAAGCTTCATATTGAGCAAGATCATAATTTCACCAGCACCTTTTACCGGTTTATCGCCTAAGTTCTTTGAATATTGACTCACAAATCGCTCAACATTTTTGGGGTTTATTTCTAAGGACCGATTGAAATACACAGGCAATAAAAAGTCACTAAATTCTTTGCAAATGTGTCTCAATGTGTCCTTGGTAGTTTGAGGTAAAAAAATCTCTTGTTTTAGTGCTTTTATATAAGCATCCACCAATAAACCAAATGCATTGTTAAGCGCAAACATGAACGTCGTTATCTCATACTCTTTATCATCATAAGATTTAAAGGTTGAGCTATTGATAATAGTTTGATTTGACTCAGCACATTGTAATAACGACTGGCTGGCCTGAACGCTGGGTAATTGCGATATGGCATAAATAGGGAGAGGCGAGATAACTTGTTGGCTAAAACCCTCAAGTGCATGCCTTAATGTTCTAAAGTACAAATTGGTATTCTTTCTAAATAATTTATTATAGTTGTCTGGAAATACCAGTAGCGTGACAATAGTTGCAACGATGAGCCCAACCAATAACCCATATATATGCCACCAAGCAGTTTCAATATTATCGAAGGGTATAATCGTTGCCAAAAAACAAATGATCCATACCATAAATGGGACGATGCTTTTTTCCATATTAAAGCGTCTAAAGTAGTTAACTGAAAAGCCCAACAATAATAAGGTTATAGCAGTTAATCCTTGAGATGAGCGAACATATAGCCCCAAACAAAACACCAAAAAATAAATCAAAGTAAAAACAAGAACGTGTATAACCCTTATGCGCCTTGAGCGAATATCAACGCCTTGCATGGCAATACCACTTCCAATCCCTGCCATCATTTGGGTCATGAACAAATCATCTGCTACAATCAAAAGCGAAATCACAATGGCAAGAACGGTCTTAAAGGCTCGCTTTAGGTTAAAGTAGCCCGGATCTATTTCCCAGAAAAAGATTTTAATTGAATGAATTACGCTCACTAACTTTGCCGAAAGATATGGTTTCGTATTATCCTAGGCTATTTATGTAGACAATGGCAATGATAATGGATAAGCCTTTAGCAAATTTAAACTATGATTCAGATGAAAAGCGCTATATTTGCGAAGGCAATTGGGCCATTCAAATGGTTAGTGAACTACAAAGCAGCCTAATACCTTCAACCCTTCCTCGCGCAACATCTCTTACTATTAGCGGGAAAGACTTATTACATTTTGACAGTGCTGGGGCTTTATGCTTGTTCAATTTTATAACAGACCTTAGGAAAAATGAAAACCAAGTTGAGCTCATTGACTTTAATGAGCAACAACAAGCCTTGTTATCTATCATTGAAGAAAAACAAGCGGATTTGAAATACATACCTTCCCCACCGGAAAAACATAGTCTGTTATATAACTTAGGCAAAGAAACCATCACCAAGCTTGGACAGGCGCAAGGTCTTACGGCAATGATTGGGGACATTGCCTATAAATTACTCTCAGCAATACACCATATTAAGAGGCTTCATGTTCCAAGTATTATTGCTACGGTATACAATACAGGTGTTACAGCCCTTCCAATCGTAGCTCTATTATCATTTTTAATAGGCGTTGTATTGTCTTATCAGATGGGGCTACAGCTTGAAACCTATGGCGCCAATATTTTTATTGCATATATATCTGGAATGGCTATATTCAGAGAGTTTTCTCCATTAATTACAGCCATTATCGTCGCGGGACGAACAAGCTCGGCTTTTACCGCTCAAATTGGTAGCATGAAAATCAATGAAGAAATTGATGCGTTATACACAATGGGGCTATCGCCTACAGAATTACTCGTCATACCCAGGGTCATTGGCTTATTAATCGTATTCCCTCTTTTAATATTCTGGTCTGTCTTCTTTGCTACACTTGGCGCCATGTTCATGTCTAAAGCCATGCTTGATGTAGGTTATTTTGATTTTTTAAGTCGCTTACAGGATTCTGTTGGTATTAAACAGCTCCTACTTGGCTTATATAAAGCACCGGCATTTGCTATCCTTATTGCGATTGTAGGTTGCTACCAAGGTATGCTAGTACAAGCTAGTGCGGACAGTGTAGGCAGGCAAACAACCAAAAGTGTCGTTCAAGCACTTTTTTTAATCATCGTTGCCGACGCCGTCTATTCCATCATTTACAGTTGGTTAGGTATATAACCCATGGACAAACCAATCATTGAAATCAGCGGGCTGAAAAATTTCTTAGGGGGCCAGTGGGTTCATTCTGATGTTAATTTAACGGTAAAAAAAGGCGAAATTCTCGCAATAATCGGTGGAAGTGGTAGCGGTAAAACAACCCTCCTGAGAAGTATATTGATGCTACAAGAACCAAGCGCTGGGCGCATTCATGTTTTTGGTGAGGATGTACTCTCTATCGATGAAGCCGATGCCAATGAGATAAGGAAGCGTTGGGGCATGCTGTTTCAACATAGTGCCTTGTTTTCTGCTTTGACTGTAGCTGAGAACATCATGTTTCCTATGAAAGAGCTTACAACCTTAGATAGCCAATTTATGCGTGAGCTGGCCATGCTTAAATTAGCACTGGTTGGTCTATCTAAAGAAACCGCTGGCAAATTGCCCTCAGAACTCAGTGGTGGCATGCAAAGACGAGCAGCTGCAGCAAGAGCCATTGCGATGGATCCTGAGCTACTTTTTCTAGACGAGCCGACATCTGGCTTAGATCCATTAAGCGCAAAGAAATTTGATGAGCTGATACTCTTTTTAAGAGACACATTAAATTTAACCGTGGTTGTCATTAGCCATGATATCGAATCACTGAAAAGAACTACGGATAGAGTAGCATTTGTCGGCAAAGGTAAAATCATAAGTGTTGAGCCTATTGAAGACTTAATGAACAATAAAAACCCATTAATACAAGATTATTTCAGTAAAGCTTAAATGCTTACAGCTAAAAGTTGACATTTGGCTAAGCTAGGCGAAAATAAGCATTACATGTAATAGGAGCTAGCGGCTTGGAATCAAAAGTAAATTACACACTCGTCGGACTAACCGTTATGATTCTGACCATTGGCTTAATAACAGTAGGCTTATGGCTGTCCGTAGGTTTTGAGCGTAAATCATACAACAATTATTTAGTCTACATGAAAGAGTCTGTAGCCGGCTTATCGGAAGAATCGGCTGTAAAATTTAATGGCGTCAAAGTTGGGCAGGTTACTAACATTGAGTTTAGTAAAGTGAACCCGCAGCAAACCAAGATTTTGATTCGTGTACAACAAGGTACACCCGTCACGACTAGCACTTATGCAACGCTTATAACCCAAGGCATTACTGGTACCACTTATCTTGGACTCACCCCATCTGGTTCAACCTTTATGCCATTACAAAGAACACCAGGGGAACCTTATCCTGTCATACCAGCAAAGCCTTCATTTTTTAATCAATTACAAAAAAACATCAAAGAAATCAGCGATGGCTTTAAGAGTTTCTTAACCAAGGAAAATGCCGCCAACTTAAATACAGCACTTAAAGAGCTGCCTAAACTGGTGAAAGACTTGAGATCTTCCAGCCATGAATTCAACCAGCTCGCAGAAAGCATGGCTGAAACTGGAGATGAAGTAACATCAACGATGAAAGCTGGCAAAGACAGCATTGATAAAATTTCTCAACAAGCACTGCCTCCAGCTATTATTCTTTTACGAAGACTTGACGTAATTGCTTCAAATCTTGAGAAAGTTAGCGAGCAAATGCGACAAAACCCTGGCGTACTGATTCGTGGTACAGCACCACAAAGACACGGCCCTGGAGAATAACCGTGAAAAAACTAGGTATTCTACTTATCTTAGGCTTACTATCTGCATGTGCTATTAAAACGCCTGTTCAAAATAAATATAAACTCGAAGCGTTTGGTACGTCCCAAGCAAAGGCTAAAAAAGAGAGCTACTCCATTTTCATCTCAGCCCCCATTGCAACGACAGGATATCAAACCGAACAGATGCTCTATGTCAGCAAACCATTTGAATTAAGTGCCTTTACTAAAAATTCATGGGTTGGTGATCCGGCTAGTATGTTGTCGCCACTTATCGTTCAAAGCTTACAATCTAGTAAATACTTTTTTGCAGTCACCTCCATCCCCTATGCAGACAAATCAGACTTTCGTCTAGATACGCAGCTCCTAACCTTACAACAAAATTTTCTAGTACGCCCAAGTGTGCTTGATTTCATTGTAAAAAATGTTGTAACCGACACAAAAAACAGCCAAGTGATAGCATCGAGAATCTTTACATACCACATGCCATGCTCTATTGACGCACCATATGGTGGGGTCCTTGCTGCAAATCAAGTTACAAAGCAATACACAAAGCAATTGACAGATTTTGTAATTGATGCGATATCTCATAGTCGGCGATAGCTAAAAATAAAAAAAATCTGTACAATGAGTACTCATAAAGATTGGTGAATCAACCAAACCTGAACAATGATTACAGAAACAGCCTTTTCACAAAAAAATTGTAGTACAACTAGGACTTTAAAGGAGAGAAACATGAGCTTGAGAACGACATTTAAAACTGTACTTTTCGCAGGCATCATCCTTTTATTAGCTTCTTGCTCCAGGGCACCTGGAAGTATGGATGCTGGCTCGGAAGCTGACGGAGGATTATCATCCCATGGACTTGGGCAACTAAATAGTCGATTTGCAGGCCAAGAAGAGGGCGAGGTATACACCACCAAAGCACCACACAATCAAATTTACCTTTTTTCCTATGACGACAGTACATTAGCATCTAAATACGTCCCATCCGTAAATGCTCAAATAGCTTATTTAAAACAACACCCAGGAGCAAAAGTCATGCTAACCGGGCACACCGATGACCGCGGTAGTCGAGAGTACAATATTGCCCTTGGTGAGAGACGAGCGAATACGGTTGCTGATTTAATGCGTATGGCAGGTATCAACCAAAGCCAATTGCGCGTTGTAAGCTACGGGAAAGAGCGACCAGCAAAATATGGCGACACCCCTGAAGCCCGTCACCAAAACCGACGTGTAGAACTAATTTATGAGGCAACCCGATGATCAAACTACATCGTATATTAATTGCACTGTGCTTTGTGGCGCTAATGCCACAAAGTGCTTTTTCTGAGGTACCTGTCGTTGACGACAGCGAAAACTTCACCCTGTTAGAACAACACCAAACAGAGTTAGAGTCGCCCGTAACCCGCTCAGATAACGACTTAGCCTTTAACGACACCCAGCCTTTTGATGTAGATGTTCCAGAACAAGGCGAGCCGATACTTGAATCAGAGCCTTTGGCGCAGGCAGAAGAGCCTCTTGTCGAGCCTAGCAAACCGCTAGCTTTTGATGATGAATCTTCACCTAATGCTCAGGACAATGCCATGTTGTTAGACAGAGTTCAAACCCTTCAGCAAGAAGTGCAAGAGCTTAGAGGTCAGCTAGAGGTTCAATCTCACGACTTGAAAATGCTACAACAGCAGCAACTAGCGTTTTATAAAGACTTAGACGCTAGAATCAGCGGCCAAGGCAACCAAGTCGCCGCATCAAGCCAAGAAGCCGCTGAGCTCGAAAAAAACCTTCAAGCAAAAACAAAAGCACGCAGCACAAGCGATACGGGTAAAAAACTAGCCACCTTAAGTGAAAACGCAAAATCTAACCCAGCCAATGAACAAATTAGCTATCTAGCAGCTTATGAACTGGTTAAAAACAAAAAATATGATGATGCACTGACTGCTACGCAAACATTTGTGTATCAATACCCTCAAAGTGGCTATGTTGCGAATGCTCAATACTGGCTTGGTGAATTATATATGGTAAAAAAACAGTACCCTGCTGCAATGGAGCACTTTGATACAGTTATCAATCAGTACCCTTCTTCCAGCAAAGCCGCAGCAAGCTTACTTAAAATGGGATACGCCCTAGCAGCTTCAGGTCAAAAAGAACAAGCGAAGCAACGTCTTGAAGATGTAGTAAAAAACTACCCCGATACCAGTACAGCCCAACTTGCAGCAGCTAAATTGAAGGCATTGGGTGCTTAAATAAACGACTTGGAAGTATATGCCTTGTTTGAAAGTTAACGGGTATAAATGGCAAAGGAGGGCCACTGAATAGTGGTCTATTGGCACCAGGAATATTAAATGAGTAGATTTACAAACCAGCTTAGAATTACAGAAATCTTTCACTCCATCCAAGGAGAGTCAACGACCATAGGTCTACCCACTGTTTTTGTTCGCTTAACTGGCTGCCCCTTAAGATGTCAATATTGTGATACGGCCTATGCATTTTCAGGTGGGGACTTGATGGCCCTTGATGACATAATCGAGCGAGTAAAGTCCTTCAACTGCAAACATATATGCATTACCGGTGGTGAACCTCTTGCGCAACCTGGGTGCATCGTCTTAATGAATAAACTTTGTGATGAAGGACTAATGGTTTCAATTGAAACCAGTGGTGCACTGGACATATCTACTATAGATAAACGTGTCATGGTAGTCATGGACATTAAAACCCCAACCTCTGGCGAAAACGATAAAAACCGCCTTTCAAACCTTCAACATCTAAAGCCAAGTGATCAAATTAAATTTGTCCTATGTGGCCGCGATGACTATGATTGGGCACGCCGATTGATTCAAGAGCATAACATGACGAGCTATTGCCACATTTTATTTTCACCTAGCTGGGATGAGTTAAATCCAACTGATTTAGCCAATTGGATAGTCGAAGACCAATTAAATGTCCGATTTCAACTACAATTACACAAGATTTTATGGAATGATACGCCAGGTCATTAATTTCAAGCAGTTATAGGCAGATGCAAAAGCTAATACGCTCCAACTTTCAAGGAGAAGACAACATGCCATGGTTCGCACAAGCACCATCCAATATTGCCTTAATCAAGTACATGGGCAAAAAAGACGACAAGCGAAATATACCCATCAATGCCTCGCTTTCTTATACCTTAAATAAACTACAAAGTAGCGTACAGCTTGAATCACAAACTGGCCAGCGAGATGACTGGGGGCCCCTCAACATACCTGGAGGCAGACCCTTTGAACTCAACCAATTGGCTCAGGATAGATTTTTAGCTCACCTAAAGCGTGTAAAAGAGCACTTTAATTATAACGGCGCGTTTATGGTGCGCTCTAGTAATAATTTCCCCCACAGCAGTGGTCTTGCAAGCTCAGCATCAAGTTTTGCAGCACTAACTAAATGCGCAGTACTTGCAATATGTGAGCTAACAAATCATCCTATTCCTTCTAGTGAGGAACAAGCGAAGCTTAGCCGACTAGGTTCAGGCTCCTCTTGTCGCTCATTTTTTTCACCTTGGGCAATATGGGAGGATGAGCATGTTGGAGGCATTGAGTTACCCTACTCGGATTTAATTCACCAAGTCATCGTTATCAGTCACGAAGAAAAGAAAGTCGGCTCCAGTGAAGCGCATGCAAGAATCCGCACCGGTCATTTATATCATGCACGAGCCAACCAAGCTGAAGATAACCTAAAGTTATTGCTAGACGCACTAAAAGTCAAAGACTGGCATAGTGCCTATACCATTTGCTGGCGTGAGTTCCACGAGATGCACCACCTGTTTACTAGCTGTACATCACCATTTACTTACATGACAGAAACCACACATCAAGCTCTCGATACATTACAAGACCTTTGGGCGCGAGAAGGAGATGGACCGATAGTCACCATGGACGCAGGCCCTAATATCCACTTGTTGTATCGTCCAGATCAAGCCGAATTAGCCCATCGATTTACCAAAAATCATTTGTTGGGTAATTATGACCTTATCTGATTTTAAAACCAAAACGCACGGAAAGTGGATTTTAGCAGGAGAGCATGCCGTACTAAGAGGTCATGGCGCTTTGGTGTTTCCTGTTCTTGAAAAGCACCTAACGCTTGAATACCGACCAACAGGTTCAGCGCCAACCGTTGAATATCAAGGTATTGATGGGCAAAATGCGGATCAATTGTTTAAGCGCATTTTAAAACATGGTGCCAACCTACTTAAATGCCCCGACCAAAACATCACCGGACACTTCATCATCAATAATACCATACCAATAGGTTTCGGTATGGGCGCATCAGCTGCACTTTGTGTTGCAATTGCTCGGTGGTTTGAAGCACAACTGCTACTTAACACCATTCCAGTTGAACACTTTGCGAAAGAGTTAGAGCATTTATTTCATGGGCAAAGTAGTGGCCTAGACATAGTTGGTGTTGCCGCTAACCAAGGGATGCATTTTAATCAAGGGCACGCCAAACCGATTACTCAAAACTGGCGTCCTCACTGGTATTTATCTTCTTGTGAGCAAGTTGGTGTGACATCAACCTGTATCGATAAAGTACAGTCGCGTTGGAGCGACACACCTGAAGTAGCTCGTAACATCGACATGAGCATGGCATCAGCTGTAGAGTTATCTGAGGCAGCCCTTCAAGACACATCCAATGAAGGCTTAGCAATGCTTGCTCAGTCAATCAATTCAGCTTGTGATTGCTTCAAAAACTGGGGGCTTGTTAATGAGCCATTAAAACATCACATGAACCAATTGCAGCGCGCTGGTGCAATAGCTGTTAAACCTACAGGCTCAGGGCTTGGTGGGTTTGTATTAAGCTTATGGGATAAGCCCGCAAATGGGCTTGTTGATCATTTGATAAGTATCTAAGCTTTCCAACCTGAATAAGAAAGCTGTAACCAATGAAGTTTTTTAGGCTTGGTCCAAAACCGGCCGTTGAAAACCAGCAAGATACCCTTGCGAAAATAGATAGACTCATTGAATTGACTCAACGCCATCTTCTTTATTTAAATGGCCAGCCTGTTGTTCGAGTGTTTGATATTCGTTAAAACAAAAAAAGAACAAAACCATGGAATTTATGTCTGCTCAGTGAGGGTAGTTATTTTATAACCAATGATATGCTTTAAAAAGCGCCGGTGGTCACACTTACTCTACAAGATGAAAATACACTTCACCTTCTTTTATCATGCCGAGTTCATAGCGCGCTTGCTCTTCTAAGGCCTGCTCAACGGATTTCAATTCTACTACATCAGCTTGCAGTGCTCTATTGCGCGCCATAAGCTTTCTGTTTTCTTTTTTTTGTTCGGCTAATTTTTCTTCCATTGCCTTCCATTGCAACACACTGCCATCCCCAAGCCACAATTTATATTGAAGCCCAAGCAACACAAGCAATAATCCTATAATGAACATTCTCATAATGTTTTACCATAATTACATAACCGACAAAGCCAAAGTTCTTTTAGCATTACTAAAAGCATAGCTGTATTTTTTAAAATAACCAAAAATATTCAACTAATATACCACACACCATAGAACCGATACTCAAAACGCACTCCTAACCCGACCAACCCCCTCGACTTTCCCCTACTTCTATGGGGGAACTCTGCCAGATGAAAGAGATGGCCTGAATAAATCAGGCCAAGTCGCTATAGGGCCGAACCAAGAATCATATCCGGTTTGCTTGCAACCAGGATGTCAAAGCACCGGATACAAGCAGCTACTTTTCCCATGGCTGATGGTAACCATGGACGCGTCTTAAGGTTTCAAGCTTAACACCACCCTCAATACCGCAAGCTATCAACTGCTCCGTTTGATGCACAACTTCTGCCTTACATAAAACCTCATCTATTAAGCCAACCGGAATAACCAACACGCCATTGTCATCGCCTACCATCATATCACCAGGATGAATGGTTACATCTTGAATCGTAATCTTAGTTTGTTCTTCGGCCATAAAAACCCGATTTTTACCGGAACGCATGTA
>Ga0233426_10002671_pt1 | contig 14679 bp, 10 predicted proteins | sample SI_118_April2016_6_FD_179875 | JGI IMG/M metagenome (GOLD analysis project Ga0233426, IMG submission 179875) | Seawater microbial communities from Saanich Inlet, British Columbia, Canada - SI_118_April2016_10_MG | ecosystem: Environmental > Aquatic > Marine > Inlet | place: Canada: British... | reverse complement strand
TTATAGTTTACCTTCATCTGCGAACTGAATGGATACTTTAGGATTTGTATATAATTGAGATGATTTCATTGTAGCTCTTTATGATTATGAAGAAGATTATTATACAGATTATGAAATATATATAGCTAGTTCTACATTTACAGATGGTAACATGATATTACCATTTGGTATTGGAAATGAATTGACTTTAGCTGTTACATGACTAGATACGAATAATATTACTGTTCATATAGAATATAATTGAGGTACTTGTGCTATTCAACCAAGTTATATAAATGCAAATTTTAACACATCTTGACCAATAGTTACTAATACTTCATGGCAAAATGCAGATAATAACTCAGCATGTTTCTATAGTTGTAATAATGGTTTTAGTGGAAATGATTGTAATACAGTAAATATATGTTTATCACAACCAAACTATCCTCATGCTACTTTTAATACATGACTTCCATTACTAAATGGAACAGCATGGCAAAATACTAATGCTAATTTATGATGTTACTATAGTTGTAATTCTGGTTATAGCTGAAATGATTGTAACTCAGTAAATACTTGTGTTTTACAACCAAACTATCCTAATGCAACTTTTGTTACTGGATCACCTCTTATAGCTTGAGAATCTTGGCAAAAATATAATTCAAATGCAGGGTGTTACTATACTTGTAATAGTGGTTTTAGTGGAAATGATTGTAATACAATTTGAGAAGACTTATTGTGCCCTGAAAATCCAAATCCTGATTCTGATTTTACATTTGATATTGTAAATCAGGAAATTACTCACTATAGTTGAGGATCAGATCTAGTTCTACCATGTACTATTTGATGAGTTGTTGTTAAAAAAATATGAGGATACTCTTTTGATTATGAAAACCTTACTTCAATTGTATTTCCGTGAACTATTACTGAAATATGATATAGGGCTTTTCAAAATAATCATCTAACATCAGTAAATATACCAGATAGTGTAACTCGTATATGAGAAATAGCATTTTCTGATAATGATATTTCTTCTCTAAATATTGGTACTGGTGTAGAATATATTGGATTTGCCGCATTTGAGAATAATCAGCTTACTTCAGTTACAATACCTGGAAGCACAACTAATATTTGAAATAGAGCTTTTTCTAGTAATCCTTTAAGCGCAGTTACAAATTATGATTGACATATTTCAAGTGATTATATTTATATACCTTATACTTGATGAATTGAAATAGTTAATTATTTTTGAAGTAATACAACTATGAATATACCGAATACAATAAATTGAAAAAATATTTTAAGTATAGCTTTTGATGTTTTGGGTCTTGATAATACATATGTAACAGATGTAATAATATCAGATACAGTAAAAAATATAAAAACTTCAGCTTTTGCTACATGAATTATCTGAAATTTACAGTTATGAAATAATATAGAAACTATTTGAAATACTGCATTTTCAGATAATAATATTACTTCTATAACATTACCAAACTCCCTTATTAGTATTGGTGATAAAGCATTTAAAGGAAACGATATATCGTCTTTGATTATACCAAATATAATTGATACAATTTGAGATTATGTATTTCAAGATAATAATATATCATCGGTTACTTTTCCACCTAATATTACAGAAATTAGTTGAGGAATGTTCGATTGAAATAATTTTACTTCAATAGTTATACCTGATACAGTAACAATTATATGATCAAGTGCATTTAATAGTAATGTGCTTACAAATGTTACACTTTCTAGTAATTTGGAAAGATTAGGCTCATATGCTTTTGCTTATAATAATATTACATCTGTCATTCTCCCTAATTCATTACAAACAATTAATTCTAGAGTATTTTATCATAATAATTTAACATCTATTCATATTCCAGAAAATGTTACAACATTAGATCAGACAGCATTCGCTTTTAACAATCTTACATTATGAAATATAACTATAGACTGTCCTTTACCTGAAATGGAATATGAGTGAGTTTTTTATAATAATTGACCTTCTAAAACAACAAATATTTCAAATTCAATAACTTGTACTCCTTAAAAGTAAGTGAATAACAAGTTTTAATCTAATAATTATTAATATTAATAATCATGCCTAAAAAAGCCTTCACACTTGTAGAACTGATTGTAGTTATTACGATTCTAGCAGTCCTTGCAACAGTAGCATTCATATCATTTCAATGATATGCTCTGAGCGCAAGAGATTCTACAAGATTAGCAGATCTCAATAGTATTACCAAAGTACTAGAACTGTATAATGTAAAACATTGAAAATATCCAAATCCAGATGCTCAAACAAATATCACGTATTCATGATCTACAGCTTGGACACAATGAGTATTTGGTATTTCATCATACTCAGACTGATCAAGTATGAGTAATATACCTGTTGATCCAGTTACAGGATTAGAATATCCATACTCTGTGACATCTTCAAGACAAGAATATCAACTTGCCGCAGTATTAGAAAATCCTATTTCTTCAAAATTATCACAATCAACATTTGCTTGAACTCAAGAGGCTCAAGTACATGTAAAATGAAATTATAACGGAAAATTCTTAAAAGTAAGAACTAATACATCTACTTATTTACTCTGAGTACCAAGTATTCTCGCTTCAGATATTACCAGTGCAGAATTAGAAACAATACTTACTAACGAAAGACTTGTTTACAAAGGTTACAAAAACCTTCCAGCAAGTTTTTCATGATCAGTTTATAATACCAATCCAACTGATGGTTTTCCATTCTGAACTTGATCATATGTAGCAAATGATCTCGTATTATTTATGTGAGATACAAATGACTTAGAAGTAGATTCAACTAAAAGAGTAGATTTTCTAGATAAACTCCAAACATCTTATTCAGGTTCAGTAATAGAAAGTGAATCAGATATTGCTGAATTATTATCAGTTGATTCAAGTTCATCAAGTGCTGCAAGTAACTATGTTGCAACTGCTTTGAATAATAGTTTGAAGACAGAGATTGCGATTGTAGAAGAAAAAAACACAATTAATACTTTGGAAATATTCTGAAATGGAGATTCATTTGCTTTATTAAAAGCAGATAAAACAGTGGTAACTTGGTGAAATTCCTCTAGATGAGGAGATTCATCTAGTGTAGCAGCTCAATTATTTGATATAGAAAAAATTTATTCCACTAATCTTTCTTATGCCGCAGTAAAGATAGACTGAACAGTAATTACATGGTGAAATTCTTCATATTGATGAAACTCATCTAGTGTTACAAGTCAATTAATTAATATAGAATCTATAGCATCTAGTAATGCTTCATTTGCTGCATTAAAAAATGATGGAACAGTAGTTACATGGTGAGCTCCTTCATATTGATGAGATTCATCTAGTGTTATAGCTCAATTAGTAGATGTAAAAACAATATATTCAAATGATAGATCATTTGCTGCATTAAAAAATGATGGAACAGTAGTTACATGGTGAGCTCCTTCATATTGATGAGATTCATCTAGTGTTATAGCTCAATTAGTAGATGTAAAAACAATATATTCAAATGATTCATCATTTGCTGCATTAAAAAATGATGGAACAGTAATTACATGGTGATGATTATGATGATGAGATTCATCAAGTGTCGCTGCACAATTAATGGATGTGAAAAATATAATTCCTGGTAGGTCATCATTTGCTGCATTAAAAAATGATGGTACAGTAGTTGCATGGTGAGCTCCTTCATATTGATGAGATTCATCAGGTGTTGCTATACAATTAATAAATGTAGAAAATATCGTTTCAAACAACTGGGCTTACGCTGCATTAAAAAATGATGGAACAGTAGTTACATGGTGATGATCTTGATATTGATGAGATTCATCTAGTGTTATAGCTCAATTAGTAGATGTAAAAAAGATATATTCAAGTGCTTGATCATTTGCTGCATTAAAAAATGATGGTACAGTAATTACATGGTGATCTTCTTCTTGATGAGATTCATCTAGTATTATATCACTTTTAGTAAATATAGAAAAAATATATTCAAGTAGTGGAGCATTTGCTGCGTTAAAAAATGATGGTACAATAATTACATGGGGAAACCCTTTATCTTGATGAGATTCATCAGGAATAATATGATCATTAATAAATGTAAAAAATATATACTCAACATCTTCAGCATTTGCTGCATTAAAATATGACGATAGTATAGTTACATGGTGAAGTTCTTCGTATTGATGAGATTCATCAGGAATAGATTTTAATTAGAAGTATTATTGTTTAATAAAAAAAGAAAAAGAGATTCTTATATATAAAGAGAAAAATATATTTATTTTGAAAAAACTCAATAAAAACTATACTGAATAAAAGTATAGTTTTTATTTTTATGTTGAGAAAATTTCTATGGAGAACAAAAAAACAATTGCATTAACTGGTGGTGGAACTGGAGGGCATGTATTCCCTTTATTGTCACTATATAAGTATTTTAAAGAAGAAGATAATTTTAATTTTGTTTGGGTTTGAGAACAAGATTGACTCGAAGATGAGATTGCTACAAAAGAAGGAATAGATTTTTATGATATTCCTGCTGGAAAAATTAGAAGATATTTTGATTGGAAAAATTTTTATGAGCCTTTAAAAAATCTTACAGGAATATTTTTTGGTATATATTATATTTTAAAACATGATATAGATATAGTATTCTCAAAATGAGGATACGTGAGTCTTCCTCTTTGTATTGCTGCATTTATTTTGAGAAAAGATATTTATATTCATGAATCAGATGTAGTTTGATGAGTGGCAAATAGAGTTATTTCAAAAATTGCTACAAAAGTTTTTTATTCTTTTGAAAATAAAAAAACTTATAAAGACGACGATAAAATAGAAGAAAAAAGAAAACATATATTCACATGACAAATTCTAAATCCTGAATTATTAGACTATATTACAAACTTAGAAGTAAAAGAAAATGATAAATTAGAAGTATTAGTGATTGCTGGAAGCCAATGATCTACTACAATATTTGAAAATATATTAAAAATAATTCCTGATCTAGGAGATATTAATATCACAGTTATTTTATGAGAAAAGAACCTACACTTTAAAGAGCAATTTCAAAAACATTTCCAGGTAACTGTACATGATTTTATAGATCAAAAAACATTATGAAAAATTTATAAAAAAACTGATATAGCTATTACAAGAGCTGGAGCTACTACCCTTTGGGAATTAAATAACTTTGGAATTCATTCAATTATTATTCCATTAAAAAATAGTGCGAGTAATCATCAACAAATTAATGCTGAATATTTCAATGAAAATTTTGGAAGTAATGTTTTAGATGAAGATAGTAACTTAAGTTTAGAATCTTTTCGTTTATTACAACAATATAAGGCATTACGTAAAAATGGACTCAATTTAAGTAAATTCTTTTCATCATTACAAACTATATAAAATAAAATTGAAAAATAATTCAATAAATAGAAATGAAAAAAAGCAAGGTGTATTCCCTGTTTTTTTTTGTGAGAGATTTTTTTATATGATATTATTATATAGTATATTATTTTTTTATAGAAAAATACAGTGAAAATAAATTTAGATTATTTTAAAAAGAGGGATTCATTTAAATATGAAATCAGTGCAGCAATTATCTTTGGTTTAATAGCTTGGGTATATTTTTTCCAATGAGGAAATGCAGAAGGATGAGTAGTATTACTCTTTGCTTGTTTCCTTGGGCTATATATGGCAATGAATATTGGAGCAAATGATGTAGCTAACAATATGTGACCCGCAGTAGGAGCAAAAGCAATCACATTAGGTGGAGCTATTATAATCGCAGCAATCTTCGAAGCCTCTGGTGCAATTATTGCAGGTTGAGATGTTGTAAATACTATTAAATGAGGAATTATAGATTCATCTATGATACCAAATGCAAATATATTAATTTATATCATGATGGCTACATTAGGTTGAGCTGCTGTATGGATTAATTTAGCTACATATTTAAAAGCTCCTGTGTCAGCAACACATTCAGTTATGTGAGGTTTACTATGAGCTGGTATGACAGCAAGTGCTTATATTTATATTACAACAACTTCAGATTGGACTCTTGCAGGAATGTTTAGTAATGCTTCAGATATAGTAACTTGGTGAGAAGTTGGTAGAATTGCAATTTCTTGGATTGTTTCACCACTTATGGGTTGAATTATTGCTGCTGCTATTATGTTTTCTATTCGTCATAATATTATGAAGAAAAAACATATGGATAAAGCTGCAAAACATTGGTTACCTATTTATGTTGGTATTATGTCGACAGTATTTTCTGTATATTTATTATTAAAAGGTTTAAAACCATTTTTAAAATCTCATCCAGATTTAAAAGAAATTTTAACACTCAATACCTCTATTTTTATATGAATTATAATTGGTTTTGGAATATTCTTTGCTGTAAGATTTTATCTTAAAAAACATAAATCATTATTACAAGATGATAAAAAACATATTAATAAATTATTTAATATTCCATTAATTTTTGCTGTAGCATTACTCTCTTTTGCACATGGTGCGAATGATGTAGCAAATGCTATTTGACCTTTAGTAGCAATTAATGATGCAATTAAATCTGGAGGGATGAGTATTAGTAGTGCTCAAATCCCATTTTGGATTATGTTTTTAGGTGCAACAGGTCTTGTAATTGGTTTGATGACATTTGGGAGTAGATTGATTACAACTGTATGATGAGAAATCACGAAGCTTAATCAAGTAAGAGCATTCTCAGTTGCATTAGCTGCAGCTATTACTGTTATTATAGCGAGTCAGCTAGGTTTACCAGTAAGTTCGACACATATTGCTATTTGAGGGATATTTGGTGTAGGATTCTTGAGAGAATTTATTAAAAAAATGAATTGAAAAGATAAAACTTATGTTGAAAAATCAATGATGAAAAATATTGCTTTATCTTGGATTATTACCTTACCTGCTACAGCTTGTATTGCATGATTATTATTCTTAGCATTTAATACTTTTATAGGATAATAAATAATAAAACTGTCCAGTCGTTAATTTGACTGGGCTTTTTTTGTGTGATAAAATTTATATATAAAGATATTTACTTGTTAATTGTGCAATTATGGCAACAGCTTTTGATACAACTCTTGATACATTTCAAGCATTAACTTTAACAGAATTAAATGCTCAAGCTAGTTATTTAAAAAGAATTGATAGAAAATTCTTACTAACTAAATCACAATTCAGTAATATCTTAGAAGATCTAAAAGAAGATTTTCAAGTATTAGAAATAGCAGGAAGAAAAGTATTTTCATATGACAATGTTTACATGGATACAAATGATTATCTTTTTTATAATCAACATCAAGATAAAGAAAAAAGAAGAACAAAAATCAGAACAAGACTATATAAAGATTCTGATATGGCATTCTTTGAATTTAAACAAAAAATTAACTGAATAACTCAAAAGTTTAGATATCAATTTCCAAGTGAAGAACATGGAAAAATGACAAAAGGGAAAACGAGATTTTTTGAAGGAGTTTGGCAAAGTATGTATAATGGAGAACCTATGGTTCCTCATATATTCCCTTCAATAAAAACAGCTTACAAGAGAATTACTCTAGTAGAAAAACAAGGAGGAGAAAGATTAACTATTGATTTTAGTGTAAAAACTCTAGATCTAAGAGATGAAGAAGCATCTGATATCAAGCTTAAAAATCTTGTAATTATTGAAAGTAAATCACTATGAGATGATTGCATCAGTATGAAAATCATGAAAAAGCATGGAATTGAAGAAGCAAGTTCATGTAGTAAATATTCTCTTTGAGTTGTTTATGCAGGTCTAGCAAAAAAACATGATACATTTGCTAATACAATAAGTGAAATTAAAAAAATTAAAGAAGATATAGAAAAATAAAAAATCCCAAAAGGGATTTTTTTATTTAATTCATCTATAACTCACCTGTATGTTTGTTGATCATCAATGAAAATAATCTTTTATAAATTGTGCTACAAAATTAGGATCATAAAATTTGCAACTGAATATTTCAAAATAAGCACTTTGACTATCATTTCTAAAGTGACCACTTATCAGCGAAGTTGTTATTATTTGAGTAAATTCAATTCATTTTTTTCAATGATGAGTTATATTATTTACTTGAGTGTCTCAATCTGTTACCATATCAATAGCTTCACATAAGTCAGTAACAAATCTTTTGATATATTCTTCAATAGTCATATTATTTTGAGATGAAATTTTCTCTATATAGCATTGATGAATATCAATTGCTGAACTCATTCACCATAAATTTCTAGACTCGTATTCTTTACGATAGTAGTCTATTGATTTTACTCAACCAATAGTCTGGATATCATTTGTATTATCGTTTTTGTTTATAGGTTCTCTATAGCTTACGTCTAATATAGTTTTTCACCCTTCAAAAAATGATTTTGAATATTCAGCAACAATATTTGGATCATAATAAGTACGACTATGTATATCTATACAAGCCCCTATTGTTAAATCTTTAAAATGTGCACTAACTATTCATTGATTAGTCCTTTGTTTAAAAGTGATTCCAGGGTCTTCGTTATCAAAATATTTCATATAAGTAGCTCAAATTTTTACCCATTTTAGTTCTCTGCAAAGTTCATCAATATACTGTTGGATATGTTGCTTAGATTGTATTAAATTAAGATTACAATCATAAATATCTATAGGAGAACTCATTCATTCTAATTTTTCATTTTCGAATTTTTCTTGATAAAAAAGAGAATCTTTAGTACCTCATACTGTTTCTACGCTACTATTATTAGTAATACAATCTATCTGAGCAATATTTAATATACTAGATGTTTCATGAATGTTTGTTTTTATAACTTCCAAAACCATATTCACATCTCATTTTAACACAGGAGAAGAGGTTACTATTTCTTTGTTTTCTTTTATACTAGATTGTTTGCTTAGTGTAAAATTTTCCATTTTAAATAAGATATTAAATATATAATATCTATTAATATACATGAGAAAAGTTACAAAAGAGTTATTTTTTAGATAGATTAATTACAAAAGAAAAAAAATGAAGAAAATTAATTTTCTTCATTTTTATAGTCAAAGTGCATATATTCTTTTCAGTAATGTTTGAAAAGTTTTTTTGAACCTCATAGGAATATTTTTTCTTCTGTAAGGTCTAATTTTCTCAACCAGAAATCAATATTTAATTCACTTTCTTCTTCTATTTCAAGAAGAGCTGGAATTTCATCATATTTATCGAAATCAAATTCTGCATTTACAAGTCTATACGATACTCTATGTTTTTTCTTTTCTCTAGTTTTCACCATTCCATATTTTTCTAATACTCCTGAAAAACTTTCTACATCAGTAATAGGCATTTCATGCTCATCTTTTGCAATAACAGCTTCATTTTCTTCTACATCAAATCTTTTATTTTTGATAGTATATATATGAGTCTCTCCTTTTGTTCTTACACGAAACATTCTATTGTTTTCTTGCATTTTAGCTTTTTTAGTATCACTTGGAAAATCATAATAGACGTCATGGATCATTCATTCAAAAGTCTTAATTGCTCAAAAATTTTCTAATTTTTGTATGATTTCACCTTGATTAATATTTAGAATTTTTATTTCTTTTTCTAGCATAAATTTAATTTAAATTATATATATAATATATTATCACATTTGTTTTATCTATGCAATTATTTATGTTTTTTTTAAGGTATATCACTCACCTCGCTTATTTTGTATCCATCAAGATAAATTTACTTCTTCTAATGATTTTTTTAATCGAAGCATATTTACTCTTAAGTTTCTTTCTTTGAAAGAATCCCTATCTCACCACAATTTTTCTCTAAGTGTTTCTTCTGAGATCAATTTTTCTGAACTTAGTAATAATTGAAATAATATAAATTTTGATTTTTTTGTGAGATTTATTTTTATATCTTTATAATAAAAATCATTTGTATCAAATTTATAGGTTAATTTTTTATATTTGATAATATCAGAATGAGAAAATATTACATTAAGGCAGTATGCCTGAAACCATCTCATAATACGTATTTCTAGTTCTTTTAAGCGAAAAGGTTTTGTTATATAGTCACTTGCTCAAACTGAAAAAGCACGGTCAATTAAATTAATATCATTGTATCAACTAATAATAACAATAGGAATGAGAATGTTTTTTTTACGTAACAACTCTACAATATCAATACCTGTATGAGTATCTAAAGTATTTAATTTAATATCAGTTAAAATAATATCATATCATCAAATTATCGGTAATTCATTAATAAAATTTTCATACGAAGAAATAAGAGTAATTTTATTAGTAATTACTCTCTTTCTAAATACTTTTTTTATTTTTTCTGATAAAAATAAGTCATCTTCTATAATAAGAATATTCATATTTTCTCCTTATTTATCAAGCTAAATATGAGGTATTTTAATGATTATCTTAGCTCATCATAATGTTTTTCAAAAAGCAGCTTGAATGTTCCCTCAATGTAGTTCTACTATCGTTTTACATAGATATAATCCCATTCATAGACCTACTGACGATCATTTACCAGTTGTATATTTATCAAATATTTTTTTTATATCCAAGTCAGTAAATCAAATTCCATTATCTTCAATTTCTATAGTAATCATTCACTTTTTTGATGTAACTGCAACATGTATTTTTCAACTATTAGGAGAAATAATTTTAATTGCATTACTGAGAAGATTATCAATAACTTGACGGAATTGAACTTTATCAAGTTGAACATATTTAATAGATTTATCAAAGTCAGTAGTAAATGTAATTCATGTATTTATCTTATGGAATAATGATATTTCATGTTTCAGTAAAGTTATAAGTTGAATTTTTTCTATAAATAAAGATTTAGAAGTAAGTTCAAACTGCTGAACAGAAAAAAGTTTATTTACTAATTCCCCAGTTTTAATTAATAAATCATTAAGAATATGTAATTCTTTTAAGAGACCCTTTTTGTTTAATTCATCATCAATAACTTCTTCTAAAATTGAGTCAATTTGAAAAATCGAACTCGAAATAGGTCATTTAACTTCATGAGATATATATCCAATAAATTCTTTTTGTTTGTTGATTAATTGATTATATTCTATAGTCTGCTCATCTACTTGTTTATCTAAATTTACAGATAATTCATGTATTTCTTTATGTATTTCTATATACTTTAAATGTCCTTCTAGAAATATTTTTAAATCTTCAAAAACAGCTATTTCATCTTTTGTATATTGTTCTTGAAAGGGTTTTTTTCAAATACTAAATAATCCTACCACGTTATCTTCATTATTTCTGAGAGGAAATATTATATAACTCTCTTCACCTAAAGATTTATAGATATTTTTTTCATTAAATTTATATTTATTTTCTTGGATAAACACAAAATCATTAATAAAAAATTTAGTTTCTTTTTCTTGTAAAAAATATTTATAAAGTTCACAAGAAACCAGTTTATTTTTATTTATTTGAGTAATAGATGCATTCTTTATTTTGAATAATTTATTAAATTCTGATTTAATATATGAATTTAAATCATAGATATTAGTGATATATGGAATATGTTTTTTAATTAAATTTATCTCGCGAATTAATTTGTTTAATTTATCATTTCATAAATACAATTTTGTCAAGAGAGTTCTTGTAGGTAAAAATATAAATAATCAAATAATAAAATCAAAAAAGTTATAACTTTTATTAATCTCCCATAGATTAATAAAATCGTTTCATAGGCTTACTGAATAATATTTTAAAAAATATAAAATTACCAACGTTTGTATTAATGCTAATAAATTTACAAATATATGGCCTGTTTTTATTTTAAGATCTGTAAAGTGATAGTTATGAATTGCATAAAATGAACCTATAACAAATGGAAGAAGTGTTAAAATCATTAAATTTTCAAAATATAATGTTCCTAATAATGGTAAAATTACAAGAAAAATTAATGCCAACAATATGAACAAAGTAAATCATAATATGATGTATTTTAATCTCATTTTATTGATATTTTCGAGAGATTTTAATTTTTTAAAAGATAAATATATAGATAATGGGTAAATTAATAAATATGATACAGCTAACAATGGATATGCATTTCAATATATTTCAAAATAATATGATTTTTCTGGTAAAAACTTTAAACTTTCTATAAAAAATGGAGAAAAAATGATCAAAGAAGCAATTATTCAAAATAGTATATATATTTTTTTGAATATATGATTCATTGTATTTTTTTGGCAATTAAAAAAATGAATAAACAATATCATTGAATATGAACCTAGTACTGAAAGAGCATACATTGATTTAATTATATATAATATAACTATATGTGAGAAAACATTAGAAAATATAAACATGTTTAAAATATGCCATAAACCATACATTGTTGTAAAAAATATAAAAAAAATACCACTTGAATTTTTATATTTTTTATAAACATTATTTCATAATAGAAATAAAAGAGAAATTATAATTACATTTAATATAATATAGAATGACATAAATTAGTAAAAAAAAATATTATTTCGAATTGATTATATAAGTAACCTGTTAAAAATTAAGTTTTTTTTAATTTTCTCATTTTCAAAATAGTAGAAATTGGAAGATTAAGAGCACTTGTGTAATCTTTATAAGCAGTAGCATGAAGTAGGATGTCACTTGTAGGTTCTCAAATATATATTTCTGGGTTTGTATTAATAAATCACATTTTCTCACCTCACATTAATTCATAAACTTTTTCAGTGACAGATCATACCATAAATTCAGCAGTAATAGGAATGTTTTGAAATTTAGTATCTAAAGAGTAAAAAACTGATTTTATTAAATCAAATATAATACTTAAATGAGAATATGCCTCATTTATACATGTGGCTGCTACTGTAAGATAGGTTTTTTCCATGTAATCTTTGAGTAAATCTCTTAAATTATCATTAAAGTATGGTTCGAATTCTCTATTGTAAATGTTTTCAAAGGTATCAGCATATATGAGACTAAATCCTTGAGTTTCTATATTATTTCAATCATGTGTTTTATATAAGACTAAGCTTGATCACATTGTATTTTCAAGTCTATCTCGTAAATCTTCGGAATCTTTATCTTTCCGAGGATGCTCTAATGTTGATTCACAATTGGTACAATTAATTCATATATTTGGATGTTTTTTTTCTAATGTAGATATATCTTTCTTTCCACAATTATGATCAACTTCTGAGAATATATCTGATTTTTTATATGTAGTATTACATGGTTTACAATTTGCATAATCAATAAAATATGACCAACAATCTTTCCTGATTGTATTAATTGTATCATAGATCTCAGGTGAGATATCACTAGAATCATCTATGCTTTCTATGTGACCTTTTCTAGTTTCAATAATATGCATAATGTATAAACTATTAATATTAAATCTTAATAATATTAATATAAAGTTACAAAAATGTATCAAGAACGGACTTTTTTTTAAAAAGTCTGAAAATTTAATGTTCTGTTAATGTATTGTGAGTATACTTTCAGTATATTTTATTTTTAAAATATATTTTTTAGTAAAAATAAATTGTTTTTTTTAGCATAAACGCTAGTATATATCAAAACAAATTCATTAATTTTCTTATAATATGAATATCTCAATAATAGATGATGAAAAAATTCTAGCCAATAAAACAAGTAAAAAATTAGAAAAACATTGATATTCTGTGAATGTTTATAATTCATGTCGAGATTTTTTCAATGTATGTTTTATTGAGTCAGACTTATATATAATCGACCTAGGTTTAGGTGATGGAAGTTGATTTGATATAATTAAGTGGTTGAGAATTGAAAAACAATCTAAAGCACCGATTATAATTACATCAGCATATTCTGACTCAGAAAAAAAAATTTATGGTCTTGATATTGGAGCTGATGACTATATGACAAAACCTTTTTTTCCAGATGAGTTGCTTGCAAGAGTGAAAGCTCAATTGCGTAGAAAAAATAATTTGGTAAATGATCAAGATGAAAATATTTTTTATAAAAATATTGTTTTTGAAAAGAATAGCGGTATAGTAAAAGTATGAGGAATACAAGTAACAGTCACAAAAAAAGAAAGACAATTAATTCATCTATTTCTATCTCACGCATGAAAGTTAATTCCAAAAAATAAGATTATTTTTTCAATATGGGATAGTACAGATTTTGATTCAGTAAGTGACAATACAATAAATGTAACTATATCTAAAATCAGAAAAAAATTGGGTGAAGAATTCAATTTAAAAACAAGAGTGAACGCATGATATATATTAGAATTATAATATATCTAGAGGTTGTATCTGGTAAAAAAATAATATGATTTTAGAAATAAATAACAGTATTGGGTTTCAAAACGAAAGTATTGAAACAACAACAAGAATTAAGCAAATAATAAATGATGTTAATATAGAAACATCAGATATTTTAGATATGAAAATTTTGATTTCAAAGATACTAGAATTTACCTTACCTGAATTCCAAAAAATTTACACTAGTGATTTAAAATGCTTTCTTACAGAAGCTTTAGCTAGACCCAGTATAGAAGTTATGTGAGTTAAAAGTTTAAAAGGAAATCTTCAACAAGAGGCATTATTTCGATTTTTAGATTTAGCAGAAAATCAAAAAATTACATTTCCTTTGTATAAACATATGTTGTCTCT
>Ga0233426_10002670_pt1 | contig 14679 bp, 19 predicted proteins | sample SI_118_April2016_6_FD_179875 | JGI IMG/M metagenome (GOLD analysis project Ga0233426, IMG submission 179875) | Seawater microbial communities from Saanich Inlet, British Columbia, Canada - SI_118_April2016_10_MG | ecosystem: Environmental > Aquatic > Marine > Inlet | place: Canada: British... | reverse complement strand
TATTATGTTATCAAATAATCTAATTTTTTGTTACCATACATCGCCTCTTCTTGTTCTAATATTTCTTGTTTTTCTAGTTTTTGTTGCATTTTGTAGGCTTGTTTTTCGTCTTTCTCTTGTTTGCGCATCTTACCGCGTTTGTCTGTTCCATTTTCCCATTCTTTTTCGTTTTTTTCTTTTTGCTGTTCCATGATTCGTTGTTTTTCATTTTCCTCTCGTTTATTTAGTTTCTTTTGCTCTTTGGACGGCATACTAGTATATCAAAATATAATATTATACTATCCTTGCAAAAGCAAGAATCATCCAAATGGAACACATATTCTAAATCTTCAATGGTGTAAAATACATATTAGATGTAATATGTATTTTACTAAATGAACAGCGAAACATAAAACACGGAGTTATTTACATTCTTCTGGTCTTATTTGCATGCTTTGATTTTTTACCTTTTTTTGAACGAGTTTTCTTTCCACCTCCTAGATATTTCCCTATTTCATGTCGTAGTTCATAAGGCATTGTTCCATCACCTCTATTCCCTACATCTTTTTCACTCATAACCATAGCTAGGTTTTTCCTATCTTCTTGTCTTTCCAAATGTTTTGGCAATGTTTGTGTGACAATAGACTGTTTTAATAATTTGACAATTTCTTTGTTTCCACGTCTATTTGCCAAAAAGAAAGCCGTATTGCCAGCGTAATTCTTCGCATTCACATCAGCTCCCTTCTCCAGTAGCATTCGCACGATTTCTGTGTGTCCGTTCAAACTTGCCTTAATGAGAGCCGTAGAACCATTCGCATCCTTCGCATTTACATCAGCTCCCTTCTCCAGTAGCATTCGCACGATTTCTGTGTGTCCAGTTTCACTTGCCGAAATGAGAGCCGTAGAGCGATAACCAGTCTTCACATTTACATCAGCTCCCTTCTCCAGTAGCATTCGCACGATTTCTGTGTGTCCGTGCAAAGTTGCCTTAATGAGAGCCGTAGAGCCATTATTATCCTTCGCATTCACATCAGCTCCCTTCTCCAATAGTATTGACACGATTTCTGTGTGTCCGTGCAAACTTGCCGAAATGAGAGCCGTAGAGCGATAACCAGTCTTCACATTTACATCAACTCCCTTCTCCAGTAGCATTCGCACGTTTTCTGTGTGTCCGTGCAAAGTTGCCCAAATGAGAGCCGTAGAGTCATTATTATCCTTCGCGTTCACATTATTACCCCCCTTCTGTCGTGTTGAACGAGTTTTCTTTTTTCCTCCTAAATAACTATCAACTAATCTGCTTACATCACCAGGGTAAAGAACTTTCGCAGCTGCTGTTCTACCTTTTCTAGGGAAGTTGTCTATATCACGTTTTATTTCATCTTGTGCAATTTCAAAACTTTTTCTCAACATTTTAGCTACGTTATCACATCCTCTAGAAGTGGCAGTCATCATAGCGGTATTACCAGTTTTGTCCTGTATTTTGATATTAGCTCCTGCCTCAAGCAATATTTTGACCATTTTACCACTACATTTATAAGCGGCCATTATAAGTGCGGTTTCACCGCCGTTGTCCTGTGTATTGACATTAGCACCTGCCTCAATTAATATCTTCACTAATTCAGGATTACCTCTACGAGTGGCCGTCAGAAGAGCGGTATAACCGGTATCGTTCTGTGCATTGACATTAGCCCCTGCCTCAATCAATATCTTGGCTATTTCATTCTGATCTCTATCACTGGCCAATATAAGAGCGGTATCACCATAAGAATATGGCTTATTAATAATAGAGACAATATCCTCATTGCAAGTTTTAATCAAATGTTTGAGTTCCATTTGGTCACCAATCTTAGCACTTGATATAATCAATTCATGAAGCATATCTGGAAAATACTGGCAATTACTAGAATCATCCGGATTCTTGGGAATGCTAAAACCAGTTCCTCCTCCGTTCTTACGCATTCTCCTAGACTTTTTACCGGTTCTTCTTTTTGAATGAGTTTTTCTTAAAGACTTTGTATTTTTGTGGTTACGTGTCGACATTATATATATACTAGGATTATATTTCAAAAAAAAATATCAAAATAAAACGTATATTTTATTGCACTAATGAAAAGGTGTAAAATATTTTTTCTTTTTAGTCGGTTTAACATTTCCATCTATTACCGCATTCTAGACAATTTACAAAGGTTGTCATAGGCTCATCCGCCGAACGTGTTTGCAACTGATAATAGGTACACTTCTTTGATTTACATTTCCAACATGTAAAGTCGTCTGTAGATGCCTCTAACTTTGGTTCATATTTATTTTGATCACGAATACGCTTTTCTTCAATTAAACTATCCCAATTTTCAGGAACCATTTGTTGATGAGTCATAAATGCTAATTCGTGTGATTTAATTTCTTTATTCAACAGCATATTTTTTACTGAATCATACTTTAAATTATTGTAAATTGTTCGCAAACGCCCCAAATAAATAGTTACAAAATAACTATTATCCCATTTTTTTACAATGTTTAATTTAGTTGCTGTTTCAATGGTATAATTATAAATTCCTTTTTCCAAATTAATACACATATTTGGATCTTCTAATGATTTCTGAAACATTTTCTGCATATTTTTTCTAAACACAGATGCATTTTCTATTCTATGCATGGCCATGATAACTATATAATTTTGTTATTTTTATATAGTTATCATCAACTTTAATTTTCATTTACTTTGCTTTTGTCTTGCTTTAGCAATATTCTTAGTTTTCATCACTATACATGTATTCTTCAAAATCTAAATCAGATGTGTTGTCCCAATCTTCATCTTCATCATCCTCGTCATCCACGATAAATCCATCTTTTAAATATCCGCTTTTGGTCTTCATTTCACTAGGGATTTCATCTAATTCATCAACTTCTAATTCATCTTCCTTGGCCATGTCATCAAGATTTTCAAATCCCCCGAACAACTCTTCATAGTATTTATTCCATTCATCCTCATTTAGATCCACCAATTCATGATTATCGTTTTTAGCAACTGCTACACATGACCCAAAATACAATTCATTATCAATTGGTGGTGGAAAATCATACTTGTTCTCCGTACCAGCCTTACCAGTATTCCTAGCCCACACTTCAACATACTTAAAGGAATACTTGTTCTTTGCAATCCATGTATTTCTCAACTCGAAATTCTCGTTTTTTCTAAATTTGCACTTTTTATATAGTTCATCCTTTCCAGGATGAAAATCAGAACTTTTTATTTCACCGGTCTTTTCAAATATAATTACCGTTGGCATTTACATATTAGGTATTGCTCGGTTTAAACTATTTTTACATAATTTATATTAGTTGTTTTGTTTAGGGTGCAATCTGTAATACCGGGCTATTCTATCATCATCCTTCTCCTGTGTATCACGCATTTTTTTTTCATTACGAAGCCTTATATGTTTCTGCTCCAAGGCTAATTGATTGGATACTTTAGTTATCGTATTTTCATATCGGAGTGATGGAGGTAATGATTTTTGATAGGCATTGTATTCTTTGATGTCTTCAAAATGTTGGTCTATTGCTATTTTCCTTACATTTTCAGGAACCAATGATAAATCCAAATCCATAATTCCTTTGTCTCCTTTTACAATCATATTCTTATTTTTATTTTTGTTCATATTAGGATTCATAAATTATATTTAGCCCACATTTTTATTTCAATTATTTTTCGTAAGTTTCACTCACTTTTTTATGACCGTTCGTTAGATAATCAAGAATAGTTTAGAAGGGTAATATAATTACAATTTATGTTGCCTTGGATCATTCAAATATCCGTTATATCATTAATATTAATCGCATTGGTTCATTATTTATTCACATTTTTTAAAACTGCACTTACCGTTCCCAAAGTAAAGGATTTAGTAGATAAACCAAAACACCAATATGAAGTATTATTCAATACAGTACATGTAGACAACAATGCGAATAAAAAAAACGACAATATATCTCATAATAATAATGATAATAATAATAATGATAATATAATTCCCAATACGAAAACAACACAGGAAGAACGAAGTATCATGAAATCAGAATTAAAAAATTATCTTAAAGAACTTAATAACCCATCATCTTCTGCATTCCCATCGTCTTTAAAAAAATCTACTCTTGAAAATACACCCCCATCTTCTTATAATATGGACGCAATACCACAACGTCAAAACACTAGTAATCCATTTCAATCTCAAATACAAGACGATTCGCAAAAACAGGAACAGAACAACAATTTGAATAATTTAGAGACTCATAGTTTTGGTAATAGTATGTATTCGTCTTATTAGACACTACGTATTTTCAGAGATTACATAATCGATTTTTTACACCATTGAACATTCAAAAACTTATTTAGTATAAATTAAATGGTATTAAAGACCATATGTCATATGTAAATATAGTTATGTTATTGACACAAGAGCATAAAAATAATTTGTTACAGCGTTTACCTAGATTTAAACTTTCTTATGAAAATATCCATAAGAAAGTTTACGAAGATTTATTTTACCTAATACCATACGGACCAAAGTATCTAGTATGGTTTACTTATTTAGAAGATAAAAAGGTTTGTGTTTTTATCGAATTAAATAGAGGTAGCAAGAATTTCGTTAAAAACATTTTTATTTCTCCACAGAAATTTGAAAAAAAAATCGTTCTTGGAACCATGTTTTATGGTACAGTAGTAAAAGTAGGTCCCAAATCTTTTTTTACTATTGAAAATATACACCATTATAAGGGTAAATCGACGGAACACTTGAGTGAAATGGATAAGTTAAAAACAATCCATCATATTTTAGAACATGAATTAGTACAACATCGCAATCCAACTAATCAAAATATTTGTATCGGTTTACCTATTATTACAAATACGATTGAACAAGCAATTGAATACGCAGACAAAAGTGTATATAATATTTTTTCTATCCAATACAGAAATCTTAAAAACACTACATCAAAATATTGCAGTACCCTCTTTAAAAATATTCATGATACACCAGTAAGTAATTATGATACCAATGAAGTTGTTTATCATCCACAAAATGATAACAATAAACAACAACATCCACAAAATGATAACGATAAACAACAACATCCACAAAACACAACACATCGTAAATTGAACGATATTGTAAAAGCACCAAATAACCATATGAAAATGACAAATAAAATTTTCGCGGTTAAAGCAGATGTGCAAAATGATATCTACAATTTGCATTGTTTAGATAGAGATGAACTGGTAATGTATGATATTGCGAATATTCCTACTTATAGTACAAGTGTCATGATGAACTCCATTTTTAGAAATATAAAGGAAAATATTAATCTAGATGCTTTAGAAGAAAGTGATGATGAAGACGAATTCGAAAATATTAATGATGATAAGTTTGTAAAATTAGACAAATGCGTATATATGGAGTGCTCTTTTAATAAAAAACACAAACAATATGTTCCTATTAAAGTTGTTTCCAATACATCTATTGTTTCCTCTAAAAACGAACTATATGCAAAGCAGAGTTCCTTGAAATATTAGAAAAAAATAATCACAAACAATATATATATGACAAGTATGATAGAAACAGTTGGATTAATTAATCCTCAAAACGCACATTTCCGCGACCCAGGTATGTCCAGCAAAGTTGGTGCTACAACCGGCTGTGGTGGATCTACCACCAGTAAAGAAGCATTACAAGGCACAGGTATTTACAGAGCCATGGCTACCCCACAAAAAGGTGGCTATGGTTATGGTGCAAATAAAGTTCAAGACAATGCATCTTTAGTTGGAAATAATTCCCATTATATGGAAGTTTCCCCCTACAAAAAATATGATAGTGTTTCTGATACTGGTTTAGGTGCCAGTAAACAACATGGTGGAAAAAAATATAAGCGTAGAATGGTTACAAAGAAGTCTAAGCGCACACATAATCGTTCTCACAAACGTTCTTCTAAAAAGATGACCAAGAAGAGCAACAAGCATGTAAAAAAAAATTCTGCTAAAAAGGGACGCACAGTAAAACGCATTCGATTTCACAAGAAAGGTGGTGCAAAAATGAACAAAAGTCGCAAGCACAAAAAGCAACGCGGTGGTTATAACCAATATATGAATAATGTTGCCTATAGTCACGTCTATGCAACTGGCGCACCCCCATCACTTTCATCTTCTGAATCTGCATTGGCAAGTCCAGTTCCATTCACACCAAAAAATACTTGTACTGATAATTACAAACACACTGGCTCCGAGTAAGTATGTAAGCAAATGTGTATTCAAAAATCATAATATTTATCGTAATATTATGATTTTTATTCGATTACAAATTGTAATTTTTCATAAACGTGTTTGTTGTACTACTTCTCTATACTCGAGGTATCGATTGTGATTAGACATTTGCCACGTAATGGTTCCTCCTTCTTTTTTATTTTTTTTAGTGATTCTTTACTATTTGTTGGGTCATATTCTGTATCCCATTGTTGAGTTTCATATTTATTATTATCAGTTGATACAATCTTATATTTTTGTTTCATATAATATTGTCTTCGTTTTTGCCACTGTTTTATAAATATATCATGATTGTCAACTATATCAATTACCATAGGTGTACTATGTTTTTCACGAAGAATACGACCAACTGATTGACATACATCCGTTTTCGGAGATGCCATAATTAATGTCGTGAGTGATTTGATATCTAGCCCTTCTGACGCCATTGCGTAAGTTGCTATGATAATTTTTTTCGACTCACTTTCTTTTAGTGCTGCTTCTTTCATACCACCTACATAATAACCAACTGTTCCTATATTTCGATGTTCGATTGCTTTGAACAAATACGTAATTAGTGTTTTATTGTGTGCCAAAATCATGATTTGTTGGTCTATATTTATTTCCAATTCTTTTTGCAATACACTCAATATAAACTCTGACCTGTGATTATAATTGCATAATTTAGAAATCATTGTGCTATATAAGGGATTTCCTCTATAATCATATTTTATTTCGTTAAATTCTTCGTCGTCTACCTTATATCGTATTGATTTTACTAACACCTGATGTTCCGACGTATCCGTCTTTTCTTTATGCACGATATCGCCCAAAAACATTTTAAATACTTTTGTTAATCCGTCCTTTCGTTGCATAGTTCCTGATAGACCGAGTGTATAATTTGTTATAGTTTTCATCATACATCGGCTAAACACTTCTGCACCTAAATGGTGTGTCTCGTCATAAATAGATAGTCCAAAACTGTCAAACATGTCGTCGGGATAATCTTTCATAGATAACGATTGTAACATACCAATAACGATATCTTTATCATCTATATCTATTGTTTGGCCTTGTATTTTACCTACACGAGCAGTAGGGAGAAATTGTTGGATACGTTCTATCCATTGGTTTAACAAGAATGATTTGTGAACGATTACTAATGTCTTTTTCTTTAATTTTGCTACAATATTTAGAGCCATTACTGTTTTTCCTTTGCCAGGATCAACATCCAATAATCCACCACCACTAACGGCCACAAAATTAATATATTTATTTACAATGTTATCTTGATATGGACGCAATGCACCCGCAAATTCTACACTTATATCGTCTCCTAAAGATAGTTTATTCTCTGATGCCTTGCCAAAGTGCTCTTCCGCAAAATAACGAGGCATATAAAATTTCTTTAATGATTCTCTATATATTGAAAATGGTTCTGGTTGTACCGGTGATTTAGGAAGATAAGCCTTGACCGATAATTGTTCTCGTATAAATAGTTGCTCTTTTAATGTTAATTCTTCTTTATATAGCGTATATCCTTTTTTTCCAATATACGACATTCTATGGTAACTATATTAGTAGAACATCTATTATTTACATTCTTTCAATTTTAATATTTGTATTTAGAAATACACGCTTGTTTTTTCTTATACATAACAATACAAAATATAATCTATCAATATGATATATGGAATTAATTAACCAACTTCTTAAAAAGGGGAAACAACATGAACTTGCTTTACTTGCTATGTTTGTAGTATATATCTTATTTGATACAAAAATGCCACATGCTATTGCTTCTTTAGTAGATAATGTTTATGGTAATGTTGTTGTATTAGTACTTGCATTTTATGTATTACTTCAAATGAATTCTATTGTAGGCGTTGTTGCCATGATTGCTGCATATGAATTAATTAGACGTTCTAGTATTGCTACTGGCACTGCCGCTGTCAAGCGCTTCTTACCCTCCGAATTAAAGAAGGGTAAACACTTTAGTGCATTCAACCAATTTCCTGTTACTTTAGAAGAGGAGATGGTTGATAAAATGGCTCCTTTAGTAAAACACTCTGGTGCATCAAATCTTGATTATAAACCAGTAGAGGATGATAGTATCAACTCTTCTAGTATTCATTCTGAGTAAGTTGTTTTTTTGTAAATGCTTATTGAATACAAAAAATAATTATCAAAAAATAATTATTTTTTCGTTTTATGTATTTTATGCGTTTATGCGTTTATGCATTATTAGTACCGCCTGATTTTGATATCAAATAATTTATTATTTTTATTATTATGTAACCTATAATTAATCCAATTATGATCATACCCGCTGGGCTAGATAATATCCCTGAAATATTTATATTAGGACCTTCGTGATGTTCAACATTTAAACCTTTACCGTTATTTTCACTCACCAAGATACTACCATCTTCGTTTACAGGTTGACAATCTATGTAAATTTCATCGCTTCCTGTGCTGTTAGGACCGGTTGAATTGTAAAAAATCTTTGTGTCTTTTACTGCTATATGATTTTCCGTAATAATTTTTTGTAGTTTCTTTGCATTGTTTGGCTCTATATGTAATCCATTGTCTGTATTGTATGCTACATATTCATATGTTCCATCGCATGAATCATATGGTAATGTTGCTGTATATGAATAGAATGGTGACTGAGAAACAAAGTTATCTAATGTGAATTTATTCAACGATAAATTTATTGCTTCGCCATTATTTGGTATGCTAGTGGATGCTTCCGAAACAATGCTATTTAATTGTGTAGAACCTTTTGAAGAAATATTGCCGGATAATATAGGAATAGACACAATAAATTTTTTACCAGTATTAGTACTATTATGTAATATTATCATTTCACCAGTAACCTTATTACCATTATATGTATTTAGTGAGGGTTGATATATGCGTACTTCGTTAACATCGTATTTATCGTTATTAAATGTTACTGGTTCACTTCTCCCCGGATTGAGATATTTTAGAGATAAATGATCGTTGTTATTCGTAATATAACATGCCGTAATACCATAATTATATTTGTAATTGCATTTTAAAAAACAATCTCCTTGACTATTATTACTTGATATATTTACTGGTGCTGTAGATTTAGAACAAGCCATTAATATTAGTATAGAATAAAAATATATATAATTATTATATAATATGAAATTTTCTAGGAATAGATTAACTAAAATTAAAAATAAAAAGGATACTAAAAAAATCAAAATATTAAAACGTTTTAAGGCTAAAGGTGGTATTAATAAAACAAATAAAAAGAGAAAGCAGAGTCATTTAAAACACAAAACACTAAAATATATTGGTGGCGATAAAGCAAATGATACTAAAATGACCCCTGTTAAAAAGATAGAAACAAATGTGCCTATAAAGAAGGATACCAAGCCTGTTGTTGCTCCTAAGCCAATTGTTGCACCTAAGCCTGATGCCAAACCTACTGTTGCATCTAAACCTGATGCCAAGCCTGTTGTTGCTCCTAAGCCTGATGCCAAGCCTGTTGTTGCTCCTAAGCCTGATGCCAAGCCTGTTGTTGCTCCTAAGCCTGATGCCAAGCCTGTTGTTGCTCCTAAGCCTGATGCCAAGCCTGATGTTGCACCTAAGCCTGATGCCAAGCCTGTTGTTGCGCCTAAGCCTGATGCCAAGCCTCTTGTTGCTCCTAAGCCTGATGCCAAGCCTGATGTTGCACCTAAGCCTGATGCCAAACCTGTTGTTGCTCCTAAGCCTGATGCCAAGCCCATTGCACCTCCTAAGCCTGATGCTGCTACCAAGCCTGTTGATAAGCCTCCTGCTGCCGGTGATGGTCTTACTCTTCCACCTAAACCATCTGATAAAGATATTGCAGCCAAAGCCGCTGCAGTAAAAGCAATCGCTGATAAAAAACAATCTACTGAAAAAAAAGAACTAGACACACTAAAAGAATTACAAATCAAACAAGAAGCACAAATAAAGGAATTACAAAAACAATTGTCTGAAAGTAAACCTTCTACGTCTACAACTACTAAATCTACTTCGACAACAGACACGAACACTAAGACCGACGCAAAAACCAATGTTGAAAAACCACAAAAAGATGTTGAATTAAAAATCACTGAGAAACAAACATCTATGGCAAAAAAAACAGTTGATGTATCTATTGTCGTTCCTAATGACAGTAACGTCGTAGTTAAAAATTATGCACAGAATACTACAAATGAAGTCATGCAAAACCAGTAAAAATTGAAGTTTTATCACTCTATTACTATAGATGCATCATGAAATACTAAATTATAGTATAAACTTAATATAATAATGATTACGTTTATACTTTCTACACCAAAATTAATCACCAACTTTTGGACAGCATTGCGTAACGATGCTATACAAATTATACAAACAATAATTCCATTTTGTTTTAAAGATATTAATAACAATAATAATATGATTAAACATCAAATTGATTCTTTCTCTAATTTACAACAATATTACAATGGTAATAATGACGAATTATACGGTAATATATCACCAAATGATTATTTTGATGAATATTATAATGGACCTGAATTTAAACATCATGTTAATAAAATACAACGTTCTATGAGTGATAATATTTACGGCAGTTTATATACATATAAACATTGTTCTCACTGTAATAACGACATAACTTCTAGAACGCATATTTATGCGTATAATGATAATATATATTGTACATCACACTGTAGAAGTAAACAAATTCAACATGACAATGAAAGACGTGCTATAACACGCACTAGTCACAGTTACAGTATCTAAACAAACGGTAAATATTTGTTAATTGCATTATCATATAAAGTCACCGAAAACGCATCATTTATTCCCTCCACATAAACAGTATCTCCATTAGAAACATCGTCACATCCATATTCATTTGTACAACTTTTTCCTTTGAAAGATATTGGTAATTTTAACATATTGTTTTTATCACTCATTGTATAAAACTGCCACTTATCACGGTTTGTATATAAGGGTCTTCCCATTAATGGGAGCATCATTTCCGGTCCATTTAATCGCTTTAACAGTCCAACTTGTCTGTAGTTTGTATCTACTGCACGAGTACTAACATTAATAGGAATACCACCTCTCACATCATATGATTGTTGTTGCATATAACGTGTATCTCTTAATGGTGGAGCATATGGATTTAAAAGAACGTCTTGTTCTGTATTCGTATATGAAAACCCTGGTCTTGGAAGTAAACCAAATAAATTATTAGGCATATCCATCATAAAAGAACGTCTTTGTGAATTATCTTGTTCTCTATATTGTGGCTGATACGAACTGTTATTATTTGTTGTATTTGTTGTAGTAAATGTAATTTTTTTATTGTATATCAAATATGCTAAGTACATTATTAATAAGGTAAAACACATAATGTATATTAAAGTATGGTTTTCAAAGCACACTATACCTGGGGGACACTTTTTCGGCATAATGTATATTATATAGTGCTATAATATATATTTTCTTTCCGGATGGTCTAACATTATCATGTATTGGTTATTACATGTTATACTGGTTATTGTTTACTGTTTACTTTTTAGCACCAGTCAAACCTCCTAAATTACCCATGATTTTATCTAAACCACCGAACTTTTCTAAATCTAATTTACCCATAAAACTCTCCGCTGTCTTTAAAAATGGCTCGATTGTTTTTATATTAGACATTAATGCATTTTGTTGTTCTAATAAGGCTCCTGTTTGTTTTGTTAAACCTTCAATTCCTTCTTTACCAACAGTTTTGTCTAATTGACTATATGCCTCCTCTAATGTTTTGGCATAATCAACATAAGAACCATTTTTTGATCCTTTTTTGGGTTTTTCTTCGGCACCTTTGACATCTTCCTTAGAATCATCATCGGATGAACCGGTATGCTTGTAATTTGTTTCGTCCTTGTCGGATTTCTTATCATCTTCCTTCTCACCATCTTTATCTTCTTTATCGTCTTTATCGTTCTTTCTCTTTGTACCGAAACCTTCCTTTGAACCCTTGTTTCTAACAGCCACAAATAAATTGGTGCTTACCATAGCAACCAACAATATGACAATCATGTTTTTACTAAAATAACTGGTTAAAAATCCAACCATTAATAAAAATACTATTGCATCAACATTTGACATTAATAAATAACCTAATATATTTAATATTGCCATTACGAATACAATATATAATGCGTTCTTGTCTTTTAGTAATGAATTGAAATTTGGCATTTTCATCTATATACTATAGGATGCTAAAAAAAGTTGAATTCTATTTTCTATTTTTTTCCATATCATAAATTAATCAGTAAGTATTTACTATCTCTTATATCTAAATGTCTAGACAATCAACTAATCGATACACATTAGCCTTAACGGAATTATATATTCCTATCAAGCATGGAGTACTGGAAAAACAATACCACCATTTATACAATCAATATATGATTATTGATAAAGTAAAGACTAAGGAATTTTATAAACAGTATGATAGAGTTAAAGAAGACGTATATATTCTAAATAAATTATATCAAGCATTCACCCAACAAGTAGAAGCGAAATCAATTGATACGATGCGCGTAAATCCATATATCTCTAATATTATAGATATTTTGTCTAAACCTAACTATGTTAAGATTGAATTAGTCGAGCGGGTTTATTTGGAAACTGGTGAAGCCGTTGCAATTATTAAGACACATTGGATTCGTTTGATACAACGTAGATGGAAAAAATATTTACGCGATCGTAATGCAAACCTACGCAGTATTTCGCACATTCGAGAAAGGGAATTACGCGGTAATGTTCCTCAATACACTAGGTTTACTCTTGGACTACTTGCTTGAAATTTCAAAAAACTAATACAAAAAAATACTAAAAATATTATGAATTTACTTGTACTTTCATAATATTTTTTTTTACATTATTGAATATTTAACGACGACCATTGCGCTTATTTTTTTTTGTGTGATGTTTCTTTCTCTTATGCATTTTTCTAGATTTCTTATAGCCACCTTTTTTATTTGCAGGATTTGCTGGGTCAGCGGCATCAGGTATCATTGGTCCGTCACCAGCAGCAGGAGGCTTAGGAGCAGATACAGGTGCAGAAGTAGGTGTAAATGGTTTTGCAGAAGCATTTAATGTACTAGCAGGCTTAGATTCAGGTGCAGGTGCAGGTGCGGGACCAGGACCAGAAGAACCTAATGCCTTGGCTGTTAGATTTTCAATGTCTTTCTCTAAAGTACTAATATTTGTTTGTAATTGATCAACATTTGATAATTCCTTAATACTATTCTTAATAGATGTTAATGATTGCTTTTGTTTATCATTTGCACTTTTAATAACAGTGATTATACTAGCATTTGCTTGTGCACCCTTATTTTTAATAGCATCTATTTGATCACGGACTTTACTGATATCATCTGCCATCTTTTTTATTTGTGACAACAATTGACGCTTATTTGCGACACTTGCTGTGCTTGTTGCTGCTATAAATTGGGTTAATTCATCTAAACCAGCCATTCTATTTAGTGTTGCATTATAATCAAATTGTTCGGTAGACATTATATAAAATATAAATATTATTTTTTTCTATTTTTTGGAGTGCCTCTGATTATGTCAGATAACGACGTCTTTATTATACGCATATTTTCTTGTACCTTTTCAATACTGATTTCTAATTTTTTTTGCTCTTCTTCCGCTAAAGAAACACTAAATGTATCAACTACATTTACTAATTGTAGTAACTGCTTTTCTTGTTCATCCATCAGTGTGTGAATTTTTTTGATTCGATCGACGTTTTTTTTTGTAATGGTCGACATATTTGTTATTTGTGTTTGTTTTTTTTGTAAATCCTCATGGATTTCTTTTTCTAAATTATTATTACTCATTTATACTATCATTAGAATTTATGATTTCATCTAAATCGTTCTTTATATTGTCTATTTCGTGTAATAATCTTCTTTGCTCTTTCTTTGATTGGTCTAATGCGTTATCTGTCATGTGAAGACCAGCATTAATTTTGGTTATATAATCATTTATATCATATAATGCATTTATCTTTTTCTTTTTCTCTTCCATAATGTAATTATTATACTTATTGTAATCATCTACGATATCCTTCAAATAATTGTTTTCATTTACATATTTATGTAATTGCTTTCCTTTGGTGCACAACATTTTTTTTCTATTTTTTAATTCACATTGCATTCTATATATTTGTTGATCTCGTAATGCTAATTCCATAATAGTGTATATTACAACGACCGAAAATAAAAATCATAAAATAATTCATTTATGTGATTTACCTACATCATGTAGTGAGTTTATGGATTTTATGTAAATTGACCTACTTACATAAAATGTGCTCATGTAGGTAAGGTTCTGATTTTCTAATTCTA
>Ga0233426_10002668_pt1 | contig 14687 bp, 12 predicted proteins | sample SI_118_April2016_6_FD_179875 | JGI IMG/M metagenome (GOLD analysis project Ga0233426, IMG submission 179875) | Seawater microbial communities from Saanich Inlet, British Columbia, Canada - SI_118_April2016_10_MG | ecosystem: Environmental > Aquatic > Marine > Inlet | place: Canada: British... | reverse complement strand
TTGCGCCACTGAAATCAAGTATGGCGAGCGCAAAGCGCCATTGGTAAACGGCCGTCGCCTCAGCTGTCATACCCTGTTGTTAGATGATGTCGTCATCGATGTGCCACCCGAAAGTCAGGTGCATCGGCAAATTGTGCGCAAAGAGGCCGAGTACCGCGATATTCATTTGGATCCGGCTACGCGGCTCTATTATGTGCAGGTGGAAGAAGCCGATATGCATGTGCCCAAGGGGGATTTGCAGCGTCTGATCGAGGCCTTGGAGGAGCAGTGGCAACTGCCCAATCTAGGTTGCGACAACGGACTTCTCAAGACCCTGCAGCCAGCTCTGGCCAAGGGCAAGCGCGGCATTACAGTGGCGGTCTACAACGATCAACAAATTATTGCCCTCTGGCCCGGCTTCCGCGACAAAGCCTACGGCGTGGCGGTAGATGTGGGTTCAACAACCATCGCAGCCCATCTCTGTGACCTCTCCAGTGGTGAAGTGATGGCCAGCGCCAGTCTGATGAATCCGCAAATTCGCTTTGGCGAAGACCTGATGAGCCGTGTTTCCTACGTGATGATGCATCCGGAAGGGGCGGAGGAGCTGACAGTGGTGATCCGCGAGGCCCTAAACAGCCTGTTTGCGGAAGTGGCAGCGGCCATAGACGGCGCAGTTGAGGATATTCTAGAAATCACGTTGGTCGCGAATCCGATTATGCACCACATATTACTCGGGATTAGTCCGGTGGAATTGGGTGGCGCACCCTTTGCACTGACTACTGATGCGGCGGTTGAGGTAGCGGCTGCTGAACTGGAATTAAACATTAATCCCGGTGGGCGCATCTATATCTTGCCCTGTATCGCCGGTCATGTGGGCGCCGATACCGCCGGTATGATTCTCTCGGAAGAGCCCCAGGAACAGGATCAGATGACGCTATTGGTAGATGTTGGTACCAATGCAGAAATTGTTCTGGGCAATCGCCAGCGACTACTGGCCTGTTCCAGCCCCACCGGCCCAGCCTTTGAAGGGGCGCAGATTAGTTGCGGTCAACGGGCGGCCACTGGAGCCATTGAGCGGGTGCGCATAGACCCGCAAACCTTGGAGCCGCGCTTTAAGGTGATTGGCTCGGACCTCTGGTCCGATGAAGCGGGTTTTAGCGCAGCTATCGAGGGTCACGGTGTCACCGGAATCTGCGGCTCAGGTATTATCGAAGTGGTTGCCGAGATGTATCTGGCAGGCATAGTCACAGTGGACGGTATTGTCGACGGCGATCTGGTTAATCGAACGGAGAGGGTTATTCAAAATGACCGCACTTGGTCCTATGTTTTACACAGATCTGAAACCGATGAGGCCCAAGTACTGGTAACACAGAATGATATTCGCCAAATTCAGCTGGCTAAAGCGGCACTCTATGCTGGCGTGAAGCTATTGATGGATCATATAGGCACTGACCGGGTAGAGCGTATTCGTTTGGCTGGGGCTTTTGGCAGCCATATCAATGTGCAACACGCCATGGTGCTGGGATTAATTCCTGACTGTGTACTTAATGAGGTGTCATCGGCGGGGAACGCCGCCGGCACAGGTGCGCGCATTGCACTGCTAAACCGGCAGTCTCGCCAAGTGATTGAAACTCTAGTGAAAAATATTGAAAAAATTGAAACTGCGCTGGAACCAAAATTTCAGGATTATTTTGTCGATGCCATGGCCTTTCCCAATAAAACTGATCCCTTCCCCAATCTGTTTTCTCTGGTGTCTAGACCTGCGGTAAAGGCGGTTGCGGATATGGCTGGTGGCAGAAAGCGTCGGCGGCGCTAGCCTCTATTTTGTTTGTAGGGGAAGTGCTAGTAAAGGGGCTAATAAAGGGGCTAAAAACGCTTCATAAAAATCAACTTATTGATCTATACTCCTGAGATGCCCCTCACAAGAAGAGGCACTTATAAGAAGGCGTTTTAAAAATGTCCGATGATGTTCCTCTGGAGCAGGTTGAACCTGTCATAACCCTGCATATTGGGTTTCTGTTAATGCCCGAATATACCCTCAGCACCTTCTCTAATGCAGTGGGCATACTGCGCATGGCAAACCGTTTAAGTGGCCGTGAGCTTTATCGCTGGTCTACCTATACATTGACAGGCGAGCCCGTCATATCAAGCTCTGCACTGGAAATTCGTCCTGATGGCCCTCTCCATAGTGCCGCTGAGCTGAATATATTGGTGGTCTGTGGTGGTTACAATATCAAGCAGCATTGCACCAAGTTACTCAGTGAACGCCTGCGTGAATTTGCCAAAAGAAAGATTCCTCTAGGTGCTCTGTGTACCGGTACCTATGCGCTTGCCTACGCCGGTTTATTAGACGGCTATCGCTGCACCATTCACTGGGAAAATCTCGCCAGCATGCGTGAAGAATTTCCCAAGCTGCAGTTGTCCTCTAGCCTGTTTGTTATCGACCGTGATCGCTACACCTGTTCTGGTGGTATTAGTTCCATTGACCTGATGCTTAATTTGATTGCCAGTATTCACGGTCACCAGTTAGTTCAGCAGATTTCGGAACAATTTACCTGTGATCGCGTGCGCACTGAAAAAGACGCTCAGCGGGCGCCACTTCAGTATCTGATTGGCGCCAGTCAGCCGCGCCTAGTGGATGCGGTAACCCTGATGGAAAGTAATGTTGAAGAGCCGCTAACTCTGGATGAGGTGGCTAATTATGTGGGCATTTCAAGACGTCAGTTGGAGCGTTTATTTAATCGCTATTTGCACTGTGCTCCGTCGCGCTATTATCTTGAACTGCGCCTGTCTAGAGCGCGACTCTTGCTGCTGCAAACCTCAATCCCAGTGATCGATGTGGCGATTAGCTGTGGCTTTTCTACTGCCCCCCATTTTAGTCGCTGCTACAGCGAACTCTATGGCAAGCCGCCGAGCAATGAGCGCAGTGTTAGAGGTTAAAATGGCGGGCTTTGTCAGCGACATTCAGTGGGCTTTTTAGCAAAGGCTGCGCGAAAAGCCCGGGAGAAATGCGCTGTATCCGCAAAGCCGGTTTCCTGGGCTATATCGGTGATCAAACGCTGAGTATTCTGCAGCAACCAAAGGCCGTAATTCAAACGAATTTTGCGATAAAACTTTTGCAAACTATCGCCAGTTTCAGCGATAAATAAACGCTCTAATTGTCGCTTGGAAATATTTAACCGGCTGGCAATTTCATCTGTAGAAAGTGGGCGGCTAAGGTTTTGCTCGAGTAATAACAGCGCCCGTGCAACCCACTTGTTATTTACCTGATAGTCCGATGCCGGTTGCGGTTGCGGCGCGCTGGCCGGTCGCGGGTTATCCATCTGTAAAATACGCAGACTTTTGCGTGCCCAACTCTGGCCAAGATGACGCTCAATAATATAGCCAGCAAGATCCGCAGCCACAGCACCACCGGCGCAGGTAATGCGATCGCCATCGTCGACAAAGAGTTGCTCAGCTACCGGGATAACATCAGTGTAGTGGTCAGCCAGATCCTTGTAGTGAAACCAGCTGACACAGCAGCGGCGCTGGTGCATCAGCCCAGCGCGGATCATTGCAAAGGAGCCGGTGCAGAGGCCGACAATGGGAATATGAGCTCGGTCCGCCTGCTGTAAATAATCGATTACATGCTGGCTGCCATGCAAGGTTTTTTGCAATAGTCCACCGACCACCACTATGTAGTCAAACTCCACCGGATCGCGATAGGTTTCCCAGGGCTTAACCTGGACCCCGGAGCTGGAAGAAATCGACTTCAGATTAGGTCCCATAACTGTCCAGCGGCAGTTTATTTGCTGGCTCTGATCACCCTCATCCGCAGCCAAACGCAGCGCGTCAATAAAGGCGGAAAAGGGCAGCAGGGTAAAGCTCGGCATAAGCACAAAGCCCACCGATAAACTGGGTGATAGTGTGTTTTGACCGACTTTTTTAGGCATGCTTATGGTCTTTTTTTACAATTAATTTTTATCGTTGCAGTGTAGAGTCGACGGCATTTATATACAACATATCTGACCTATAGCTTGAATTTAACTGCCATTAACGGGGTTTTATGGCCAACTGTCGTTTTTGGGCCCTGAGATTGTCAGTTTTCTTCTAGTTGCCGGTGCCTGCAACTTGCTCCAATGGGAGCCAATAAACGCTATTGGATCGACCGCTGCACATGAAAAAATATTCCGCCTTCAGCCTATTGAAAAATGCCCTGAGTTATCACGAAAACTGGCAGAAAGTCTGGCGCAGTCCAACGCCGAAAAAAGACTATGACGTGATCGTTGTGGGCGGCGGTGGCCATGGATTAGCCACTGCCTATTATCTGGCCAAAGTTCACGGCATAACCAATATTGCAGTGATCGAAAAAGGCTATTTGGGCGGCGGTAATACAGCTAGAAATACCACTATTATTCGCTCCAATTATCTCTGGGATGAAGCGGCGCAGCTCTATGATCTGTCGCTAAAACTCTGGGAAGGATTGAGCCAAGAGCTTAACTACAACGTTATGTTCAGTCAGCGCGGTGTGCTCAACCTAGGCCACAACCTGCAGGACATGCGCGACATAGAGCGGCGGGTCAATGCCAATCGTCTCAATGGCATAGACGGTGAAGTCGTCAGTCCCGAGCGGATTAAAGAAATCGCTCCGTTAATTAATATTTCCCCTGATAGTCGCTATCCGATATTGGGTGCCTCGTGGCAACCGCGCGGCGGCACTGCCCGTCACGATGCTGTGGCCTGGGGCTATGCCCGTGGCGCCGATGCCTTGGGCGTAGACCTTATTCAGCAAACTGAAGTCACAGGTATCCGGCGCAAAAACGGCGCAGTGGTGGGTGTTGAAACCACGGGTGGCTTTATTGGCGCGCGCAAAGTGGCCTGTGTAACAGCGGGTAATTCCAGTGTGGTAGCCGCCATGGCGGGTCTCAGATTGCCGGTGGAATCGCGGCCATTGCAGGCTTTGGTTTCTGAACCGGTTAAACCCTGTCTGGATACAGTGGTGATGTCCAATGCGGTACACGGTTATATCAGCCAGTCCGACAAAGGTGATCTGGTGATTGGTGCCGGCGTTGACAGTTATAACGGCTATGGCCAGCGTGGCTCTTTCCATGTGGTTGAACACACCATTCAAGCTATCTGCGAGCTATTTCCTGCCTTTAGTCGAGTGCGTATGAATCGCCAGTGGGGCGGTATCGTTGACACCTGCCCCGATGCCTGTCCGATTATTAGTAAGACCTCGGTTGAGGGGCTCTACTTCAACTGCGGCTGGGGTACCGGCGGCTTTAAAGCCACTCCTGGCTCCGGTTATGTATTTGCTGACACCGTGGCCAATGACCGTCCTCATCCACTGGCTGCGGCATTTAATATTGACCGCTTTAATACCGGCGCGCTGATCGACGAACACGGCGCCGCTGGTGTGGCTCACTAAACATGATTGCTAAAATCGCGAGAAAAATATGTTACTAATCCATTGCCCCCACTGTCAGGAACACCGCGAAGAGGAAGAGTTTAGCTATGGCGGCGAAGCCCACATAGTTCGCCCTCTGGAGCCTGAAGCGCTAAATGACCAAGAGTGGGGTGACTACCTGTTCTTTCGCACCAATTCCCGAGGTATCCACCATGAGATGTGGTATCACTCGGTGGGTTGTCGACGCTATTTTAATGCCACGCGCAATACCGTCACTTACGAGATTTTAGAAACCTATAAAACCGGCACGCAGCCAACTATCGCTGGAGCTAAGTTATGAGCTCTAATCGAATGCGCCCTAATCGAGAGCGCCCTAATCGTTTGCCGACTCATACCGGCTCCGCTATCGACTTTACCTTTAATGGTGTGGCGCTGCAGGGCATAGCGGGCGACACTCTGGCTTCGGCGCTGCTGGCCAATGGCGTAAATGTAGTCGGGCGCAGCTTTAAATATGGCCGTCCCCGGGGAATCTTTGGCCATGGTGCCGAAGAACCCAATGGCATTATTCAGCTGGGTTTAGGGGCGGGCACTGTGCCCAATTTAAAAGCCACTCAGGTAGAGCTCTACCAGGGCCTTGAAGCGTCCAGTGTCAATGGCTGGCCCAGTGTGAACTTCGATGTAATGGGCCTAGTTGGCGCCTTTGGTCGTCTTATGCCGCCGGGGTTTTACTACAAAACCTTTATGTACCCGAAAAAACTCTGGATGACCTACGAACACTTTATCCGCAAGGCTGCCGGTTTGGGCGCCACGCCAGTGGAAGCGGATCCCGACAGCTACGACAAACTCAACCAGCACTGTGATGTGCTGGTGGTGGGAGCGGGCCCAGCGGGATTAGTCGCTGCCCGGGAAGCTGCGCGCACCGGCGCCCGAGTGATTATTGCCGACGAGCAGTCTGAGTTTGGTGGCAATTTGCTGGCTTCGAAGCAGGCTATTGATGGACTGCTGGCAACGGATTGGGTCGCCAGTCTGGTGACTGAACTCAAGGCCTGTAGCAATGTGCAGATGTTGCCGCGCAGCACAGTGTTTGGCTACTACGACCATAATTTTTTAACTATCTTAGAGCGCCGCACAGATCATCTGGGCCTGACCTCTGCCCACCAGGTGCGGCAGCGTATACATCGGGTGAGGGCAGCTCAGGTAGTGTTGGCTACAGGTGCCTTTGAACGTCCACTGGTGTTTGCTCACAACGATATCCCCGGCGTTATGCTGGCCTCGTCCGTGTCTACTTACGTCAATCGCTATGGCGTGGCCCCGGGCAATAAGCTAGTGCTCTTCACCACCAATGACAATGCCTATCAGACTGCCTTAGATTGGCATCAGACAGGTCGTGAAGTGGTTGCAGTAATTGATACCCGTGCAGATCCCAGTGGCGATATTGTCGCCGCGGTGAAAGCACTGGGTATAGATGTGATTGCCGGCCATGGACTTATTGAAGCCCAGGGGCGCAAGCGAGTTAAGCGCGCCCTGATTGCTCCGATTAATAAGGCGGGTACCGAAGTAAGCGGTGCAGTGCGAGCTTTGGACTGCGACTTGATTGCCTGTTCTGGCGGTTGGAGTCCAGCGGTTCACCTGAGCTCCCATACAGGTGCCAAACCGATTTGGGATGAAACTATTGTTGGCTTTAGACCGGGCAAATCCATTCAACAGGAGCGTTCAGCCGGAGCCTGCAGAGGCACCTTTGATCTGGCGGGATGCCTTGCCGAGGGCGCCAGTGCCGGTGCTGTTGCGGCCAGCCTATCTGGTTATGGAGAGGGTAACAGGCAATTTCCAGTCTGCGAGGTGGAAGAGTTTGCCGAGCAGCCGCAGCAGGCCTTATTTTTGGTGCCCCATACCAAAAGCACCAGTCGAGCGCCGAGTCAATTTGTCGATTTTCAATTAGATGTCAGTGCCAGTGCCATCGAGTTGACGGTGCGAGAAGGCTTTGAATCCGTTGAGCATGTGAAGCGTTACACCGCTCTGGGTTTTGGTACAGATCAGGGCAAACTGGGCAATATTAACGGCATGGCGATTTTGGCCAATGCCCTTGATCAGAGTATTGCCGAGACTGGTACGACAATCTTCCGTCCCTCCTACACACCGACGACCTTTGGCGCGATCGCCGGGCGCGACGTCAATAATCTATTCGACCCTGAACGCTACACCGCCATGCATCGCTGGCATCAAGAGCAGGGTGCCGAGTTTGAAAATGTCGGTCAGTGGAAGCGCCCCTGGTATTTCCCGCAGCAGAGCGAGAGCATGCAAGATGCGGTTAATCGTGAAGGGCTAGCAGTGCGCAACAGTGTCGGTATTTTGGACGCCACGACTCTGGGTAAAATTGATATTCAGGGGCCGGACGCGGCAGAGTTTATTACCCGCATGTACAGCAATTCCTATTTAAAATTAGCGCCGGGAAAATGTCGCTATGGGGTGATGCTCAAAGAAGATGGCATGATCTTCGACGACGGCGTCTGTGCCTGTCTGGGTGAGAATCACTATCTGATGTTTACCACCACTGGTGGAGCTGCTGGGGTGCTGGCGTGGCTCGAGTTGTGGCAGCAGACCGAATGGCCGGATCTGCAGGTTTACTTTACCTCGGTGACCGATCACTGGACTACAGCTACGGTCACCGGTCCCAATGCGCGCAAGGTAATCGCCAAAGTCTGCAGCGATATAGAACTGTCGAATGAAAATTTCTCGTTTATGGATTGGCGCGATGGCACAGTGGCTGGGGTCAAGGCGAGAATTTTCCGCATCAGCTTTACCGGGGAACTGTCTTACGAAGTCAATGTGCCAGCCCATTATGGTCGCCATGTTTGGGAGGCCTTAATGGCCGCTGGTGAAGAGTTTAATATCACTCCATATGGCACAGAAACCATGCATGTTCTGCGCGCCGAAAAGGGCTTTATTATTGTTGGTCAAGACACTGATGGCTCCATGACCCCCGCAGATATGAATATGGATTGGGTCGTGGGTAAGAACAAAACCTTTAGTTTTATCGGCAAGCGCTCTCTCCAGCGCAGTCATATGCTGCGGCAAAATCGCAAGCAGCTGGTGGGTCTAAAGACCTTGCAAGCTGAAACGGTTTTGCCCGAAGGGGCACAGATTGTCTTTGATGATAAGCAGGCAATACCCATGTCTATGCAGGGTCATGTGACGTCGAGTTATTACAGTGCCAGCCTGGGACATTCCATCGCCTTGGCGGTGGTTAAAGGCGGTCACAGCAGGTTGGGGCAGATAGTCCATTGCCCTCTGGCCGATGGTCGTAGTATTGCAGCAGAAATTGTCAGTTCGGTATTTTATGATCCCCAGGGAGAGCGTCACCATGTCTAATGCTATCAAGCTTGAATCGCCGCTGAATTATTTTCATCGGTCATTTAATAAAAGCAGCGCCCCTGAGAGACTGTTTAATGATCAAATCGATTGTGACCTAGTGATCAAAGAAGCGCCGCTGAGTGCCCACTTAAACTTGCGTGGGGATACCGGCGACAGCTACTTTTGCTCCGCAGTGGCCAAGGTTTTAGATGTGGCTCTGCCACTGCAGCCCGGCACCTATCAGCGCAATGCTAATACCAGTATCTATTGGCTCGGTCCCAGCGAGTGGCTGATTGTGCAGGAGGGCGGCGATGCCGCTGCCATAGAGAAGAGATTGAGGGAATCTCTAAAAGGCCATATCTCGATTGTCGACGTCAGTGGTGGCCAGACCTGTATTAATTTGCGCGGTGTTGCTGTCGCCACCGTGCTGAAAAAATCCAGTATCTATGACTTTGAAGGCTGGGCTGCGGCCACGCCAAACTCCGGGCGCGTCGCGCAAACCCCCTTTGCCAAGGCGTCGGCGGCGATTAGTAACAGGTCAGATGGTTCCTATGATCTGGTGATTAGGCGCAGCTTCGCCGACTATTTGGCCCAGTGGTTGTTGGATGCGGGTGCAGAGTTTGGCGTTCGTATAGAGCAAGGTTGACGGAATAAGGCGCTGTGGCCAAGTGCTGATGGCCGCTGTCGCTCTATGAGCGCTGTTTATATTTGCCTTATCTCCTTATAATGGCGTTTTTGCATACTAAGCCGTCGCTACTATGAGTTACCAAGTTCTTGCCCGCAAATGGCGCCCGCGTATTTTCGCCGAAATGGCTGGTCAGCAACATGTGTTGCAGGCGCTGATCAATGCTCTCGATCACGATCGATTGCACCATGCCTATCTGTTTACTGGGACCCGGGGAGTGGGTAAAACCACTATTGCTCGGATCCTCTCTAAATGCCTCAATTGTGAAGCCGGTGTCAGTTCGGTTCCCTGCGGTCAATGCTCCTCCTGTAATGAGATCAGCGAAGGGCGGTTTATCGATCTGATTGAGGTGGATGCTGCATCTCGCACTGGCGTAGATGATATGCGCGAGCTGCTGGACAATGTTCAGTATGCGCCGTCTAGAGGTCGCTACAAGATCTATCTTATCGATGAAGTGCATATGCTCTCCAAGTCGAGCTTTGCTGCGCTGCTGAAAACCCTCGAAGAGCCGCCGCCTCACGTAAAGTTTTTGTTCGCCACCACGGATCCGCAGAAATTGCCGATCACGGTGTTGTCTAGATGTTTGCAGTTCAATCTTAAAAACCTCAGCGCTGAGCGTATTACCGAACATCTGCAATTTGTTCTCGGTGAAGAGCAGGTGCCCTTTGAAGATGCCGCACTCTGGTCTCTGGCACGGGCTGCCGACGGCAGTATGCGCGATGCTTTAAGTCTTACAGATCAGGCTATTGGCCATGGCGGCGGTCAGGTCAATGAGGGCGAAGTCAGCGCCATGTTGGGCACGATCGAACGCAGTTATGTGGTGGATATTTGTCAGGCATTGATCTCCGGTTCAGGTACAGAATTACTTGCTGCAATCGGCCGTATGGCTGAGCAGGCGCCGGACTATGATGCAGCCCTAACCGATATATTATCGGTCTGGCATCAGGTGGCCATTGTGCAGACTGTTCCCGAAGCGCTGGATAAAGGCGTGTCGAATTACTCTGAATTGCTGGCTCTGGCCGCGGCGGTGAGTCGCGAGGATACCCAGCTGTTTTATCAAATCTGTCTGTTGGGACGCAAAGATTTACAGCTCTCTCCGGATGCCAAGTCTGGCTTTGAAATGGTTATGTTGCGGGCACTGGCGTTTCGCCCCCAGACCTCGCCGCGAGTTGGCTCTGTGGCAACTGCTGCTCCTGTCACTGCAACGGCAGCACCAGCGGCTGCGGCAAGCAGCGGCACTGGTTCTGCTAACCCTGACAGCGCCTCTGCAGCAATTCCTCCGCCGGAGGTGGAGCCAAGCGTAAAAAAGTCTGAAGCGGTAGTCTCGGCGGTTGCCGATGACAGGCCGCCCTGGGAATCTGATGTCGAAACTGTGGTAGCTGCGCAGGTTGAAGAGGCTGTTGTCGCACCCGTTGCTGTACCTTTTGTTACAACTATTGATGCAACTGTTAATGCAGCAGTTGTCTCAGCAGCTGTCGCAGATGAGGGCCAAGCCATTGTTGAGCCAGTGGCGCAATCGCCAGCGCCATTAGTGGTTGAATCACCGGTCGAGCTCTATCAAGACGCTGTGCAACAAACGCCCCAAGAGACTACTGACCAGAGAGCACCATCGCAGGCGCCAGCGACCATAGAGGCACCGGCCCCGATCCCGCTGGAGCAATTTACATCCGACAACTGGATTCAGTTGCGCCGTCAGTTAAGCATAGGTGCGTCCCTGGGTGAGATTGCTAGCCACTGCCTCTATTTGGGTCGCAGCGGGCAGCAGCTGAATTTTTTGATCGATAGCGACCACAATAGTCTCTATGACGATCCCCATCAGCAACAGTTTAGTGAGGCCTTGAGTGACTATTTTCAGCAGCCAGTGACTGTTGACATCACATTGGGTGTCGCGGAGAAAGAAACCCCTCGTGCGGCGACCACTAGGGAGAAAGCCGAGCGCTTGGTTGAGGCCGTAGAGAGTCTTAACCGTGATCTCGCGGTGGAAAAATTTAAACAGCTTTTTGATGGCGTGCTTGATGAACGCTCGGTGCGCCCGATAGATTAACCTTGAAATGATTGAATAGAGAGCCCCATGGATATCAATGAATTAATGAAACAGGCCCAGCAAATGCAGGGCAAGATGGCGGAGATGCAAGAGCAGGCTGCCAATATTGAGGTCACCGGTGAGTCTGGTGCTGGCATGGTTACGGTAACTATGACTGGTCGTCACGATGTGCGTAAGGTCACTCTGGACCCTTCACTGATGCAAGAGGATAAGGAATTCCTTGAAGACTTACTTGCTGCGGCAGTGAATGATGCTGTGCGCAAGGTCGAAGCTCAGAGTGCCGATGCCCTGGGTAAGATGACCGGCGGTATGAACCTACCCGCCGGCTTTAAGATGCCTTTTTAAAAATCCTGCTCAGTTAGAAAAACCCATAACCATAAGGCTAGACCGTGTACGGTAATGTAATTGATCAACTAATTGACGCTCTGCGTGTACTGCCAGGTGTCGGCAATAAATCTGCTCAGCGTATGGCTCTGCATCTGCTGGAGCGGGATCGCAGCGGCGCAACGCGCCTTGCCGAGTCACTGCTTGAGGCGGTAGAAAAAGTGGGGCGCTGCGGTCAGTGTCGAACCCTAACCGAGCATGAGGTTTGCGCTATCTGCCGCAATGAGCGCAGACTCTCAGACCAGATTTGCGTGGTGGAAACTCCCGCGGACCTGTACGCCATAGAACAGGCTGGTAGTTTCCGTGGCAAGTACTTTGTCTTGCTCGGTCACCTGTCGCCCATCGACGGTATTGGTCCCGAGCAGCTGGGTATAGATCAGTTGGTGGAGAGGCTTAAAAATGGTGCCGTCAGCGAACTTATTTTGGCAACCAATTTAACTGTTGAAGGCGAGGCCACGGCCCACTTTATTGCCGATAAAGCCAAGGTCCTTGGAGTCGCAGTGTCACGAATTGCCTATGGTGTACCCATGGGTGGTGAGCTGGAATATGTCGATGGCGGCACCTTGAATATGGCCTTGCAGAGCCGTAAATCGCTCTAAAATAAGAACTCTGGATTACGAACTCTGAATTACCAACTAAAGATCATGGATCTCAAAACCACAATGACGACAAATAACCACTGGATCGACAATAGCCAACAGCTCGCCGAACTCTGCGAGCAGCTGCAGAGCGCCACCGAGCTGGCAATTGATACCGAATTTATGCGCAGCGACACGTTTTTTGCCAAGCTGGCGTTGATTCAACTCTCCGATGGAGAACAGTGCTGGCTGATTGATACACCAGCTATCGATGAGTTGCAGCCGCTGACAGAATTACTTAGCCAGCCGCAGTTAACTCTGGTATTCCACTCCTGTGGTGAGGATTTGGAAGTGCTTGACCAGGTGCTTTCTGTGCGTCCCAAGAAACTCTTTGATTCACAGGTCGCCGCTGGCATTGTCAATATTGGCTATTCCATGGGTTATGCGCGCTTGGTGGAAAATATGCTGCAGATTGAACTGGGTAAAGAAGATACTCGCTCCGATTGGCTGGCACGCCCCCTCAGCGACCGTCAAAAGCTCTATGCCGCAGACGATGTGCTCTATCTGTTTAGAATCTATAAGTTATTGCTTGAGTTGCTTGATCAACAGCAGCGCCAAAGCTGGTTTGCTGAGGAGATGTTAGATCTTCAACGGATTGCCGCAGATCGTCGTGAGGCTCTGGATTATTACTTGCGTGTCAAAGGGGCCTGGCGCTTGAATCCCCTTTCGTTGGCCGTGTTAAAGCGTCTCTGTGAATGGCGCGAGCAGGTTGCGCGGGCCCTGGACAAGCCGCGCTCCCATATAGTGAAAGACAATGTGCTGCTGGACCTGGCGCATAATAAACCAACCCAGATGAGCCAGCTACATCAGCTGGATGACTGGTACTCCCGCTCAGTGAAACGTTTTGGCGAGCAGGTACTGCAGGAAATCGCCAATGTAGATCACAGTGATTTACCTGGAGAATTGCCCCAGCCACTGTCTCGTGCGGTCAGCGATGTAATGAAAAAAATGCGCCTGAGCATCAATGAAGTGGCCGAGCAACAGGCTGTTCCCAAAGAGTTGATGTGCAACAAAAAAGAGTTGGAGTCGATCCTGCGCAGTGCCTCCGAGGGCCAGTGTCAGTGGCCGGCACGCTTGGTAGAAGGGTGGCGGGGCAGTATGGTTATTCCAGCTCTGCAACTGGTGCTAGACAATAGTGATGCCCTATGAAAATTGCCGGCAAAATTCTCTGCGATATTTACAAAACCGCGACCAAAGAAGAGATGTATCTTTATCTCTCTCGAGACGAGGGCTTTAAACGCGTGCCTGAGGTGCTGCTGAAGCAGTTTGGCAAGCCGGTATTGGTTACTACTATGCTGTTGGCTGCGTCGAAAAAGCTGGCGAGGGCAGATGTGATCAAAGTAATGGATGAGATTACTCGACAGGGTTTCTACTTACAGATGCCGCCACCGCCGATTCCGTTGAGAGAGCAGCTCTAGTGGCCAGCCAACCCTGGTGGCAGACCAAATCCCTGGATCAGATGGATGACGCTCAGTGGGAAGCACTCTGTGATGGCTGCGCCAAGTGCTGTCTGGTAAAGCTCGAAGATGCCGATACAGAAGAGATTTACTACACTAACGTCAGCTGTCAGCTACTTGATACAGAGTCCTGCCGCTGCTCAGACTATGAGGGCCGCCACAAGATTGTCGATGACTGTATAAAGCTCGATCGCAGTAACGTCAATAAGTTGGAATGGTTGCCGCAAAGCTGTTCTTATCGACTTGTGGCTGCAGGTGAATCTCTGCCAGAGTGGCATCATTTGATCACCGGTGATCGCGAGGCTATGCACAATTATGGCGCATCCCTGCGCGGCAAGGTAACCTCCGAACTAAACGTGCATGACGATGATATTGAAGACCATATTATTAGATGGATTAACTGACTATGTATACCGCTGAAGATTATCTCCAGGGCTGGATTGCCTATTCCATTGGTGGATTATTTTTACTGTTTTTTCTCTGGTACCTGCTGCGCAATATTCGCTATGCCGCAGTGCGGCATATTTTTATGCTCAGCTGTGCTGTCGTGCTATTTACCCCAGTAACTGCTTATCGAGATGACGCCCATCTGGCGCCAGCGTTTTTTGTTAGTCTCTACGAAGGGGTGCTGCTCTCAGGTGCCAACGATGGTTTTCAGCGGGGCTTGGCACCGATTATTGCGCTGCTGATTTTTGCACTATTGATCTATGCAGTGGGACGGTTTTTGTGGGCTAAGGTCTTTGATTCATCGATCTCAGTTCCA
>Ga0233426_10002666_pt1 | contig 14692 bp, 15 predicted proteins | sample SI_118_April2016_6_FD_179875 | JGI IMG/M metagenome (GOLD analysis project Ga0233426, IMG submission 179875) | Seawater microbial communities from Saanich Inlet, British Columbia, Canada - SI_118_April2016_10_MG | ecosystem: Environmental > Aquatic > Marine > Inlet | place: Canada: British... | reverse complement strand
GGTTTTGTAATTATGATTTTGGCACTCTCTATTGAAAACTTTGCAGTCGTAAAATCAGTCCATGTTGATTTTCGTCATGGCCTCTCTGTCATCACCGGTGAAACCGGCGCTGGTAAGTCAATAGCAATAGACGGCTTAAGTTTATGTTTAGGTGCTCGAGCTGATGCTAATGCAGTACGAAAAAACTGTGATAAAGCCTCTGTCATCGCAGAATTTGATATTGCTGCATTGCCACATGTGCAGCAATGGTTAAGTGAATTAGAATTACATCAAGAAGAATCCCCACATGAATGTGTCATCCGCCGAGTGATATCGGCTGAGGGACGTTCTAAAGCGTTTATCAATGGTAAAACCGTTACCCTTGCTCAGCTTAAAACCTTAGGTCAATGGCTGGTGAGTATCCATGGTCAACATGCCCATCATCAATTATTAAAACCGGAAGCACAATTATCGTTACTCGATCAATTTGCACATCATCCTGAGTTGATGCAATCGGTTAAAACCAGTTTTCACGCATACAAAAAAACCAAACATCATTATGAAGGCCTGTTAGCATCACAACAACAACGCCAAGACCGCTGTCAGTTATTAAGTTATCAAGTGGAAGAACTCGATGTGTTTGGCCTGCAAGAAAATGAATTTGAACAATTAGAAATTGAATTCAAACGTTTATCTAACTCACAAACCTTATTAGAAGAAGCACAACTGAGTTTCTATCGCTTGTACGATAATGATGACAGTAATGCGCTTTCCTTAGTTCAAAAATGCGTCACTGAATTAGAGCATCTACAAGCCCATGATGCGACGTTGCAACCCATTGTTGATATCTTGAAAGACAGTGCAATTAATATTGAGGAAGCCGCGAACGAATTACGTAACTATTGTGATGAATTAGATATTGATCCGATGCGAATGCAACAAGTAGAGCAACGCTATCAACAAGTCATGGAGTTCGCACGCAAGCACAATGTCATGCCTGAAGAGCTTTTTGCTACACACCAAGCCTTAGCGGCTGAGTATGCCGACTTACAACAAGATTCTGGCTCCCTTGAAGCATTAGCTAACGAAGTCAATACTTGCTATCAAACATACATGCAGTTCACACAAGCGTTAAGTTCATCAAGAAGTAAAGCCGGAAAACAGCTCGCAGATAAAATTGTAGCATCCGTTGCACAAATGAATATGCAATACACCCAATTAGAATTTTCGGTAAATTATAATGCCCAAGCTCCAATAAATGAACTTGGCTTAGACGCGATTCAAATTTTAGTGACCACTAACCCTGGCCAACCCATGGATGTCATTGAACAAGTGGTCTCTGGCGGTGAATTATCACGAATAGGCTTGGCGATCCAAGTCATCACCTCGCATTTGAATCACGTTCCGACCTTGATTTTTGATGAAGTCGATACAGGTATCAGTGGTCCAACAGCTTCAATTGTCGGCAGTCTGTTACGCAAACTCGGGGAAACGACCCAGGTTATGTGTGTAACTCACTTACCGCAAGTCGCTGCACAAGGACATCAGCAATTGTTTGTTAATAAACTAACCGATGGTTCGACCACAGAGACGACTATGCGCGCACTCGATGGTGAGCAACGCGTAAGAGAGCTTGCTAGGTTGTTAGCTGGTGATACTTTGACCGATACCGCCATTGCAAACGCTCAAGAGTTATTAAAAAAAGTCAGTTAAGCCTATTTTGAGTAAATAAACGGTAATTGAACCAATAAACGGTTGAATGGTCATAAGCACTAATATAGCATTCAATTGTCAAAAAAATACTAACTAGGCTTTTAATGAAACTGACTCCCCTAATATTGTGTCTTATCGCAACGATTACGTTATCTGGTTGTTCAAATTGGATTTTTAGAATTGATATACCGCAAGGTAACTATCTTGATGATCGTGATGTTAAAAAATTACGCATCGAAATGACCAAAGAACAGGTACAGTTTGTGTTAGGTCAGCCAGTGATCAAAGACAGCTTTGAACCTGACACTTGGTATTACGTGTATGAAATTAAACGTGGTATGGAAGGTCTTGGTAAAGACTTACGAAAAGAATTGATTATTACCTTTAGTGATAACAAACTCACTCAAGTAGACGGTGATTTTGAGCTTCATCCAGAGTTTAATACTCCTTTAAGCTAGTTCAGTTAAGTAATTATTGGCTATAGCACTGCTTCGCTATAGCCAGATACACTACTAATTATTTATCTTGTTCACCTTGTTGCTGACGCGTAGGCTTTTTTCTGTTTGGATTAGTACGCTTAGGCTTAGCACCTGTCTTGACACTAGGCTTTTCACTCGGTTGTGCATCACTTGTTCCTGCACGAGTTCTGCCAACATTAGGCTTACCTGGTCCTGATTTACCTCTATTCCCTTTACCCTTGCCACTATTTGTTCCAGGACGTCCACCGTTAGGTTTGCGTTCATTTGGTTTACGAGCACGTTGACCATCACTTCCCGTTGCTTCAGTACCATCAGGGTTAGGTTTATTAGGTGTGCCTGTACGCTCTTTGTGCTTTTTAACTGAACGGCGCATACGCTGCAATGTCACATGGTCAAGTTTATTATCACCAATACCCACGACGGTTTCAGTTTCAACAGGCAGCTGAACTTGTTTGCGTAATGCGTTAACATCATTCAACTCTAGTTCAATCCACGCACCTTGTGGTAAACGTTTTTGCAATGATAATGGACCGTATCTAAGACGAATTAAGCGTGATACTTGCACTCCTTGAGATTCCCATAAACGGCGTACTTCACGGTTACGACCTTCGGATAAAGACACGTTAAACCACGAGTTAATGCTTTCTTCTTCATTGGGACGCGCGATGATGTCGGTAAATTTGGCAATACCATCATCTAACTCAACACCCTTTTGTAACGTTACCAATGTCTTGGCATCCACTTCACCAAATACACGCACGGCATATTCACGTTCAACTTCATGACGGGGGTGCATCAAGCGATTAGCCAGTTCACCATCATTAGTAAACAATAATAATCCTGCGGTATTTAAATCCAAGCGACCAACTGCAATCCAGCGGCCTGAATTAATATTTGGCAGACGATCAAACACAGTTAAGCGTCCCATCGGATCGGTTCGAGAACATAACTCACCTTCGGGCTTGTTATACATTAATACACGACACACAGGCGCATTTTGATCACGTTTAAGTAGATTATTATCAACACGAATTTGATCTGTCGGTTCTACTCTATCGCCCAAGGTGGCAATTGCGCCGTTGACAGAAACTCTGCCTTGTTCAATCCATGTTTCCATCTCACGACGTGAACCAACACCGTTGTTGGCTAGGACTTTTTGTAATTTATCTGACATTAATGTATTTGCTCAGTTGAAGGTAAATCAGTTTCATCTGCGGCTTGAGTGTCCACCGTTGATGAAGGGTCGGATGATGATTCATCCAACATTATTGGCTCTTGTGCTTTATCCAGTGCTGATAAAAAGTTATCGGCATCGGGTAATTGTGCAAGGGAAGCCAACCCAAAATAATCTAAAAATCCTTTTGTGGTTGCATATAATGCGGGTCTTCCTGGCACTTCTTTGTGCCCGACCACGTCAATCCAATCTCGCTCGGTCAACGTTTTAATGATATTTGAACCTACGGCGACACCACGAACTTGTTCAATCTCACCGCGGGTAATGGGTTGTCGGTAAGCGATTAAAGCTAAGGTTTCTAAATACGCTCGAGAATATCGAGGTGCACTTGCTTCCCATAATCTACCTAACCATTCGCTTAAGCTATCTTGGGTTTGAAAGCGATACCCACTACCTAATTCTAACAAGTTAATCCCGCGAGGTTGGTAGTCTAACACTAATTCGTCAATCACATGCTTTATTGATAGTTTAGATAGGTTAAAATCCATCAGCACGGTTTGCTTCAACCGGTTAATTGAAATCGGCTTATCGGAGGCAAAAATAGCGGCCTCGATCAGTTGTTTCAGCTGCTCATGTTTAATTTTCACCATGCTACTCCTGCTGGGCTAAGCGGACATGTACATCGCTGTATGCTTTAACCTGAACGCATTCTAACATACCTTCTTTAACTAACTCTAATACTGCTAAAAAACTCACGACACAGCCACTGCGCCCTTCTTCAGCTGTAAACAACGCAGTTAGTGGCATAAAGTCACTATCTCGCAGCATATTTAATATCCGTGACATCCTCTCCCTGGTGGATAATTGCTCACGCTCGATGTGATGATGCGTTAAGACAGCACTGCGTGCTACCGCTTTTTGAAATGCCAACACCAATGCCTGCAGCGATACTTCTGGTAACAATGGCTCTGCGGCGATGTTTGGGGCAGCCACCGCTTTAGCATGAAACATATCTCGCTCTAAACGCGGTATCGCATCTAATTGCAACGCCGCATCTTTAATAATTTCATATTCTTTTAAACGACGAATGAGCTCAGCTCGAGGATCATCTTCTTCATCAATTATCTCTAGCTTGGGCAATAACAGTCGGGATTTAATTTCCGCTAACATCGCCGCCATTAACATGTAATCCGCGGCAAGTTCCAACTTCATATCGACCATAACTTCGACATATTCCATATATTGCTTAGTAATATCGAACACAGGCAAATCTACGATTTCTACTTTTTGTTTGCGGATCAAATACAGCAGTAAATCCAAAGGCCCTGAAAATGTCTCTAAGATGACTTCTAGCGCATCAGGTGGAATATACAAATCAATCGGTTTTTCGACTAACGCTTTACCATTGACAAAAGCTAACGGTAGCGGTTGTTGTACCATATCTGGCAGCAAGGGTGGCCCTGATGGTGAAGAGTCACTCATACTTAATCCAATCGCTTATACAAAATGGCTAATATCGCCAGAGCCTTGACGTAAAATTTGCATCTCATCTTCCGATAAATCAATCACAGTGGTCGGTTGTTCACTCAGATAGCCACCATGAATAATCAGACCAACACGACGTTCTAACTTATCCCTAATGATTTCTGGATCTGATTCAGCCACGCCTTCACCTGGCATAATTAATGTCGTGGACATAAGTGGTTCACCAAGCTCCTCTAGAAGCGCCAGTGCTATCGCATTATTTGGAACACGGATTCCAATCGTTTTACGTTTTGGATTTTGTAAACGCTTAGGCACTTCTTTGGTGGCTTTAAACACAAACGTGTAAGGCCCAGGTGTGTTATTTTTTAATAATCGAAACGCGACATTATCAACGCGTGCATAATCTGATAGTTCCGATACATCACGACACATCAGGGTAAAATTATGGGTTTTGTCTAGTTCTCGTATCTTACATAATTGTTCAAGCGCATTTTTGTTATCCATTTTGCAGCCAATTGAATAGCCTGAATCTGTTGGATAAACGATGACTTCACCTTGTTTGATCAGTTCAACTGCTTGTTTGATTAGTCTTGTCTGAGGGTTATCCGGGTGGATATAGAAAAACTGACTCATATCAATTCCTTATTTAATGGCGCTATCTGGCTCCAATTACTCCAAATTGGAGTCAACTCTGCACTAATATCTAAGCGCTTTCCTAATTCAGTCCAACGGCTAGGAAAATGAAAATCAGAACCTACTACTGCTTTAAGGTTGTATTCTACCGCAAGTTTAGCCAGAAGTGCTTTTTTTGTTGATTGCATATTAGGGTGTGTCACTTCCATGCCATCCCCGCCCCATCCACTAAAATCACTTAACAACTTACGCAGCCATTTGGCTTTCATGTCATAACTAGCCGGATGCGCAATAGCCGCTACACCGCCGGCTTCGTGGATCCATTCAATTGCCGTCTTAACGTCAATCCACTTTGCATTGACATAAGCACGCTTGTCCTTACCTATATAGCGGGTAAAGGCTCCTTGAAATGAGCTGACCTCTCCGCGATCCAGTAAGACTTGCGCTATGTGTGCACGGGTTATTTGCCCTTGTCCTACGCGCTTCATCGCTTCATCAAACACGCCCTCAATACCACACTTAGCAAGCTTATCACACATTTGCTGGGCGCGATCCACACGTGTCTGCTCTTGCTCAGCTAAGCGAGCTGCTAAGCTAGGATGTTGCTCGTCAAAATTCAGCCCTAATATATGAATATCAAAACCATGCCAGCGAGTAGTTATCTCAATTCCTGAGATAATTTGCAGTGGCCTTTTTTGCGTGTGTTGGTATGTTCGCGCTTCGACCAAGGCTTGAGTCGTATCATGGTCGGTAATAGCTAAGACATCTACTTGCATTTGATGCGCGCGCATGACTAATTCTTCAGGCGACAAATGCCCATCGGAATAGTGTGTGTGAGTATGTAAATCAATTTTCATCGGACCCAGCTTGGCGACTTATTTGCATGCGTTACGTCATTGTCACACCTCGCTTTTAAAATAAAGGTTGACATGCGCGCGCAATTGTTAAATTCTATACGCCATTATACACCAATACGCAAATGATAAACGATTGGTATTTAAACAATATTTAAGACGAGAGCATTAATGATTTCATTAGCACAAACAACTACAATTAACATCTGGTGGTGGCAGTCCCTATAGGGCTGTTTGTGCGCATGTGTGTCACAAAAAAAGCCCGGTAATACGGGCTTTTTTTATGGTTGAATTTTATGCATTTTTACTATGGTTTTTAAACAAATACAGCATTAACACAAGGTATAGCTTGCGATGACCGATAATTTACATCTCACAGGAAAAGTACACAGTGTCACTAATGTGATTGACTATGTTGCCGATCCCCTCTCCAGTTACTTTGATGTTACCCATGACACTTCGCATACCTTACTGCTTGAATCCGCTGAAATTGACAGTAAAGATAATTTAAAAAGCATCATGTTATTAGATGCCTGTGTCCGGTTTGAATGCAATGGTTTAGTTGTCCGTGCCGATGCCTTAAACGCAAACGGTGAAAACGCACTCAGGGTATTAGTTTCGGCATTGGGCCTATTTGTTACCAAGCAGTCATCAAATAGCACCGAATTTACGTTTAGCTTGCCAAATGACCAATGCGATGAGGATACCCGCTTAAAATCCACAGGGGTGTTTGACGTACTGCGACATTGTGTTAATGATATAGAGCATGACCGCAATTTGCCCTTTGCTATATTTTTAGGGGGATGTTTTGCGTATGACTTATTGGGCACTGTAGAAGCATTACCTGAGGTAAAAAACGGCGCTAACACCTGTCCAGACTTTGTTTTTTATCTTGCCCAAACACTCTGCGTTATTGACCACAAAGCGCAATCCACAGCGCTTATTAGTAATCTCTTTACTGGACCTGATTATACGACAACGCAAACGCAACAAGCACAGCGTATTGAGCAATTAAGCGCGGCATTGCACGTTGCACCGACACAACTTGCACAACAAACCTCATGCATTGATTTGTCCGTTAACGATGCTGATGTGCAAGTGGATAAATCAGATGAGCAATTTTGCAATGATGTGACATTTTTGAAAGAACATATTCTAGCCGGTGACATTTTTCAAGTGGTGCCATCTCGTACATTTAGTTTACCTTGTCAGTCCCCTATTTTGGCATACCAACAATTAAAATTGTTAAACCCGTCGCCTTACATGTTTTTTATGCAAGATGCAGACTTTGCTTTATTTGGTGCATCCCCTGAATCGGCATTAAAATATACCACGACCTCCAACCAAGTCGAAATATACCCGATTGCCGGCACTCGTCCAAGAGGCAAACGCCTAGATGGCACTATTGATAATGATTTAGATAGCCGAATTGAATTAAATTTACGTGAAGATCTAAAGGAAAAATCAGAACACATTATGCTAGTAGATCTAGCTCGAAATGATGTTGCTCGAGTCTCTCAACCCGGCACTCGGTATGTCAAAGAACTACTCAAAGTTGACCGTTACTCGCATGTAATGCATCTCGTGTCACGCGTTGTAGGTCAATTAAGAACCGACCTCGATGCGCTCCATGCCTATCAAGCGTGTTTAAATATGGGTACGTTAGTCGGCGCACCGAAAGTCAGCGCTGCCACTCTGATCCGCCAAGTAGAGCAACAACGCAGAGGCAGTTACGGAGGTGCCGTCGGTTATCTGGATGGTCAAGGAAATATGGATTCTTGTATCGTGATCCGTTCGGCATTTGTGCAACATAATATTGCCCACGTTCAAGCCGGTGCCGGTGTAGTGTATGATTCAGTGGCGCAAAGTGAAGCCGATGAAACACGTGCCAAAGCCCAAGCGGTCATAAAAGCGGTGATCCTCAGTCAACAACTTCAGGAGTCGAGCTGATGAAAAACTTATCCGTTGTGATGCTCGATAATGTCGATTCATTCACGTACAACTTAGTCGACGAATTACGCACGTTAGATATTGATATGCACATTTACCGTAATACCGTGCATGCAGATACCATAATGCAGGTATTAAACGATCTAAGTGCGACTCGTAACGTATTACTCTTATTATCACCTGGTCCTGGTGCACCACATGAAGCAGGCTGCATGTTGGAGCTGTTAAAAAAAGTATCCGGACACTTTCCTGTTTTAGGGATTTGTTTGGGACACCAAGCGATTGTCGAGCATTTTGGTGGTACAATATCGCGCGCAGAAGCCGTCATGCATGGCAAATCATCTGACATAACCCATTGTGGTGATAAAATGTTTAGTGGTTTTGCACAGCCTTTACCGGTGGCAAGGTACCATTCTTTAATGGCCTCATCGGTACCAGCGTGTTTATCCGTGTTAGCTCAGGTCAATGACATCCCGATGGCGGTATATCATGAAGCACATAATATGCTGGGTTTTCAATTTCACCCAGAGTCAATTTTGACCCATCAAGGGAGTCAATTATTGGCACAAAGTATTGAATTTTTAATTGCGCAAAGTTTGTTAATACAATAACCGCACTCTGGGCTGTACAATAAAAGGAACTCAATTGATGAATGCAATAAATGAAACATTAACAAGCTTGTACAGCCAACAAGATTTAACTCAGGCTCAAGTTACGGCTATTTTTGGTGAAGTCATGCAAGGTAACCTTGATGACATTCATTTAACCGCATTGTTAATTGCATTAAAAATCAAAGGTGAGACACCCAGTGAAATCGCTGGTGCGGCACAAGCGATGGTCAATCATGCTACGCCATTTATACGCCCTGACTACGCATTCTCGGATATTGTAGGAACCGGTGGCGATGGTCATAACACCATTAATATATCTAGCGCTGCAAGTGTTGTCGCCGCAAGTTGTGGTTTACCTGTAGCAAAACACGGTAATCGTAGTGTGTCTAGCCAATCTGGCTCAGCGGACTTATTTAATGCCTTCGGGGTAAAATTAGATATGTCTCCAGCAACAGCCAAACAGTGTTTAGACGCTAGCAAACTAAGCTTCTTGTTTGCGCCGGTTTATCACGCAGGTGTGAAACATGCCATGAATGTCCGCACGACACTCAAAACGCGCACTCTATTTAATATCTTAGGTCCTTTGGCTAATCCAGCCAAACCGACCCACTCCGTCATGGGTGTATATACGCCAGAACTATTATTACCATATGCCCATACGTTACAGCTACTCGACCACCAACACGTATTAGTTGTGCATGGTTCAGGTCTCGATGAGTTTGCATTACACGGTCCAAGTCATGTGGTTCAAGTTAATGGCGAAGAGCTATCAGAATATGAAGTGACGCCAAGTGATTTTGGCTTATCTAGCTATCCGTTAGTCGCCATTGTCGGTGGCTCGCCCCAAGAAAACAAAGAGGCTATTGCTAACGTTTTTGCCGGTAGAGGAGCCCCTGCTCATACTGCTGCGATTGCCATGAATGCAGGTGCACTATTACATATATCTGGACTAGCAGCATCATTTAAAGACGGAGCAGATATGGCGCAAGAAGCCATGAGTCAAGGTAAGCCATTAGCAACAATTGAACAAGCTGCAAAGCTTAGTCAACAATAATATATAAAATAGTAATTAAGAGATAGGAACCAAGATGCAGAACGTCCTTGCTAAAATTGTTGATGATAAACGAATTGAAATCGCAAAACTCGAAGCAGATTTTCCGTTAACTGCGTTTAAAGAACAGTTAACCCCATCAACCAAAAGTTTTTATGATGCTTTAAACCAGCCGAATGCCGGTTATATTTTAGAATGTAAAAAAGCGTCACCTTCTAAAGGTTTAATTCGCCCCATTTTTGATTTAGATGAAATACTGGGGGCATATAAAGAGATCGCAGCGTGTTTATCCGTGCTGACAGATGAAAAATATTTTCAAGGTACCTACGAGTACTTGTCCTATGTGACTAGTCACGTCGATATTCCGGTTCTTAACAAAGATTTCTTTGTTAATGAGTACCAAGTATATTTAGCCCGTTATTATCAAGCAGACGCCGTGTTATTAATGTTATCGGTGTTGGAAGACGCTACTTACACGCAATTAAGCCAATGCGCTGAGAGCTTGGGTTTGGACGTATTAACCGAAGTTAGTAACGAAGAAGAAGCACACCGTGCCGTTGCCTTAGGTGCTAAAATTATTGGTATCAATAACCGTGATTTACGCGATTTATCGACTGATCTAGCGACCACCGAGCGCTTAGTGCCTTTACTCACTGAACTGGGTCATAACGGCTTAATGATATCTGAATCAGGTATTTATACCCGCGCTGATATCGCCCGACTAGCCCCGCTCGTCAATGGCTTTTTAGTTGGCAGTGCCTTGATGGGGCAAAATGATTTAACTCGTGCTGTTCGTCAATTAGCTTACGGCACAGTCAAAGTTTGCGGCATTACTCAAGCACAACAAGCATTGGTGATTAGTCAGCAACCCGTATCTTATATGGGACTTATTTTTGCAGCACAATCCAAGCGCAGTGTCACATTAGTAGAAGCACAACACATCGTTGATGTTGCACCGTTTAATTATGTTGGTGTGTTTGTAAATGAAACCATTGAGACGATTGTTGCGTATGTAAAAGGATTACAATTATGTGCTGTGCAATTACATGGCGATGAAGATCAAGATTTTATCACGCGTTTACGTGGTCAACTCCCAGAATATTGTCAAATTTGGCTAGCTTTAGGCGTCAGCAAGGCACTTCCTTCTTTGTCATATACAGATGTTGATATGATCTTATTGGATTGCCAAGTGAGCAACGCCGGTCAAATTGAAAAAGGCGGTACTGGTCAGCAATTTAACTGGTCTATATTGGCCGATATCGAAGATAAATCTCGCATTGGTTTAGCCGGCGGATTATCTCCAGAAAATATTACACAAGCGCTAGCTACAGGCGTTAGTCTGCTAGACGTTAATTCAGGTGTCGAAAGTGCACCGGGTGATAAATCACTTTCACACATCACTCAATTGTTTTCACAATTGCGCACCTATTAATCGAGTGAGAAATTATGAACCATTTAGAAAGTAAGTTTGGCGATTTTGGTGGTATGTATGTACCAGAGTTATTGATCCCAGCATTAGACCAACTAGAACAAGCATTTATCGATGCTCAAACCGATCCGGAATTTCAACAAGAATTCATGGGGTTACTCAAAGATTATGCGGGCCGTCCTACTGCGATGACGTTATCGCGTAATTTAGTGTCCAATCCGTTAGTTAAATTGTATCTTAAACGTGAAGATTTATTACACGGTGGCGCACACAAAACCAATCAGGTTTTAGGTCAAGCGTTACTCACTAAACGTATGGGTAAAACCGAAGTCATTGCCGAAACTGGCGCTGGACAACATGGTGTCGCTACTGCCCTAGCATGTGCATTATTAGGCTTAAAAGCCCGTATTTACATGGGTGCCAAAGACATCGAACGTCAGTCTCCCAATGTATTTCGTATGCGTTTAATGGGTGCCGAGGTGATTCCCGTTAATGCCGGTTCTGGTACGTTAAAAGATGCCGTTAATGAAGCCATGCGTGATTGGTCAGCTAACTATGATAAGGCACACTATCTATTGGGTACCGCAGCTGGACCTCATCCGTTCCCAACCATCGTACGTGAATTTCACCGTATGATTGGTGAAGAAACGCGTGCGCAAATCATGGAAAAAGAAGGTCGTTTACCCGATGCACTTGTTGCTTGTGTCGGTGGCGGCTCCAATGCCATAGGCATGTTTGCTGATTTCATAGATGAGCCTTCTGTTCGCTTGATTGGCGTAGAGCCTGCGGGTAAAGGCTTGCATACGCATGAGCATGGAGCCACTATTTGTACCGGCAGCAAAGGTATTTTACACGGTGCATTTAGTTATATTATGCAAGATAAAGATGGCCAGATCGAAGAATCTTATTCTGTATCAGCTGGATTAGATTATCCAGCAGTCGGACCACAACATGCCTATCTATCCGATATTGGTCGTGCTGAATACGTTGCAGCGACGGATGATGAAGCATTGAATGCATTTAAATTACTTGCACGCAAAGAAGGTATTATTCCGGCTCTTGAATCATCTCATGCGATTGCACATGCATTAAATATGGCGGATGAAGCAACTGAAGAAACCATTATCGTGGTGAATTTATCAGGTCGTGGCGATAAAGATTTAGCGCACGTGACCAGCATTTTAGGAGATGATATCTAATGGCTCGTTATGAAACTATGTTTAGTCAACTAGACGCTAAAAACGAAGGGGCATTTGTTCCGTTTGTGATGCTTGGTGATCCCGACCGTGCTACGTCCATTAAAATCGTACAAACGTTAGTAGATAATGGTGCCGACGCATTAGAACTAGGCTTTCCGTATTCTGATCCCATTGCCGATGGCCCAACGATTCAAGCCGCAAGCATACGCGCTTTAGATAACGGCAATACGCCGGGTGAATGTTTAGAAATTATTGCGCAAATCCGTCATGATAATCCAGAAATCCCGATTGGATTATTACTTTACTCTAACTTAGTATTAGCGCGTGGCATTGAACATTTTTATGCCCAAGCAAAAGCTAGCGGTGTGGACTCAATTTTAATCGCCGACGTACCATTACGTGAAGCACAACGTTTTATTGACGTGGCAAAGGCCTATGAAATTGATCAAATATTAATTGCCCCTCCAAATGCGACTGAAGAAACCCTCACCGCGATAGGCAAGTTATCTAGTGGCTATACGTATTTACTGGGTCGTGCAGGTGTGACGGGTGCTGAAACAGCGGCAGAAACACCAGCAAGTGAACTGATTGAAAAATTAGCTAAATATAAAGTTGCACCACCATTATTGGGTTTTGGTATTTCCACACCTGAACAAGTAGCACATGCGATTGCATCAGGTGCAGCTGGCGCTATTTCTGGTTCAGCAACGGTAAATATCATCGCTAAATATCTAGATGACACCCCAACAATGTTGCAATCATTAGGTGAATTCGTCCATAACATGAAAGCCGGCACTGCTAAATAATAGCAACCGGCATGTCCCAAATAAGGAAAATAAGCCATGTGGTACAGCATAGTTGCAGAAGATAAACCGGGGACGTTAGACGCACGTTTAGCAGCTCGTCCAGCACATATAGCGCGTTTAGAAGCCCTTAAAGCTGACGGAAAATTGTTTGCTGCGGGTCCGAACCCAGCGATTGATTCAGCAGATCCTGGTCCCGCTGGTTTTACCGGTTCATTAATCATTGCAGAATTTGATTCATTGGTTGCTGCGCAAGCTTGGGCAGATGTTGACCCCTACATTGAAGCGGGCGTGTATGCAAAAGTGGCGGTTAAACCCTATAAAAAAGTGCTGCCTTAACACTACTTAAGACAACACTTTTGGCCTCTCATATCAAGCGCTAGCTCACTACTGCATAGCGCTTTTTCTCCTGTAGCTCGTTCGTGTCATTAAGTCTACTCTAAGCCTTAACTAAACTTGGAACTGGTTCATCAACGTTTTATCAAATAATGTGACAGTTTGAGCTAAGGCTGTCTGATTTTGTGTGATGTTAATGCCTTTGGCAATAAACAGCATTTCTTTCGACATTTTTTGGGTCAACATATGCTGTTAACCCGATTGATTGAGAATGTTAGCGTAGTCTTCAGGTTTTTTGGCAAAAGCTTGAGTAGCGAGTATCATTAAACATAAATCCCTTTTTCCTTTCGTATGCAAAAAATCTTGCTATGATATTTATCTTCAAAGTAACGATTTACTGAATGATTATTTACCGTTTTTTCCTTACTATTGACTTTCTATTGAATTTTGTTGAACCATGGCACCACAGGAACTGAGTATTAATGGACATTTTTATTGAACAAGGCGTGTATTTAAGTGATAGCAGTATTGAATTGCAAGCCATGCGTGCACAAGGTGCTGGCGGGCAAAATGTGAACAAAGTTTCCTCTGCCATTCATTTAAAGTTTAATATTCATGCTTCAAATTTGCCGTTTAGGTATAAGCAAGGATTATTAAAGAGACAAGATTCGCGCATAACAGACGAAGGTATTCTAGTACTAAAAGCCCAGAATCATCGCACCCAAGAAGCCAATAAACGTGACGCGATTGAACGCTTGGTCCACTTGATCCGCAACGCTGGTGTCGTGCAGTTACCGCGTAAAGCGACCCGACCGAGTCGTTCTTCCGTACGTAAACGCCTTAATACTAAAACCAAGCACGGCTTACAAAAGCAATTACGTGGCAGAATTGCTATGGACTAGGCGCACTGCCTAGCCCACTGTTGGTTGGTATTGTGCATAAACATATGTGTTACGACCTTAGCGCTTAGTCGCCACTTCAGGTAACACAACCACC
>Ga0233426_10002660_pt1 | contig 14707 bp, 10 predicted proteins | sample SI_118_April2016_6_FD_179875 | JGI IMG/M metagenome (GOLD analysis project Ga0233426, IMG submission 179875) | Seawater microbial communities from Saanich Inlet, British Columbia, Canada - SI_118_April2016_10_MG | ecosystem: Environmental > Aquatic > Marine > Inlet | place: Canada: British... | reverse complement strand
TACTCACGAGACAATTTCAAGCTCAATCGAACCGCCGCTCTTACTGAGTGGCGCCAACTATTGAGCGCATAGATTCAGGCTGCGCTCGCAATCTGATGCGGGTTCTCATTCTTCTGACAGCACCCATCGATCTGGTTGCTGACTGATTGAGTGCGGATTAGCTGACCTCTGGGAGCAAGTTGTCGAGATGCCGTAATTTTGAAGACCAGGTTATGAACAAGATAGCATGATTTGAAATGCCGTTGAACTGCAGTGAACTTACCAAGTTATCGGGTTGGCATGATAAAGTGATCTGTTCCGGCGTCTGAGCATGTGCGACCACGTCGATAGAGATGTGTTTTGCGATGCCAGCAGTTTTTAGTTGCGTGACAATCTTCTCCGCTGATCCGATACCCATGTAGACTGCGACCCGGGTTCCAGCCTGCAGCGTGTTTACCCAGGTGGGCGCTTTGTTGGGGTCCTCAAACTGCCCTGTTGCCAAAATCAATGTGTCGCAGGTACCGCGTTCTGTGAGGAAGCCCCCTAGGGCTGCAGAAGCCGCGCTGGCTGCCGTCACGCCGGGTACAATCTCATAAGGAATATTGGCCGCGCTCAATGCGTCAACTTCTTCACGGCCACGTGCAAAGACGCCTGGATCACCACATTTCAGGCGTACTACGCGTTTGCCCTGTCGGGCTGCAGACACGATGACATTGCTGATTTTCTCTTGGGGCCAGTGATGGCATCCTGGGGCTTTCCCCACGTAAATTCGCTCTGCGTCACGGCGTGCAAGTTCTAATATTTCGGGTTCCACTAGACGATCATAATAAATGACGTCCGCTTCTTGGAGGCGTTGAACACCGCGCAGGGTAATTAGGTCTTTTGCGCCAGGGCCAGCCCCAACCAAGGAGACGGAACCACCGCTATCCTCTTTGAAATTACCGGTATCAATCGCCTGTTTGATCTGTTGCGCTGCCTTGCGTTCTGAACCGCTGGCATGCGCTTTTCGTACAGGACCGTTGAACACCCAGCGCCAGAGGTCTCGCCGGTCGCGTGGGCCAAGACGCATTGCGGCGCGATTACGCATACGTCCAGCGATAGAGGCCAATTCACCAAGACGTGGTTCAAGCATGGTTTCTAGCTTGGTTTTTATCTGACGGGCTAGCACAGGAGCAGTTCCCTCTGTCCCGATGGCCACTACGACAGGGCTGCGGTCTACGATTGATGGGGTGATCGCGTCACATAAGGTGGGTTGGTCCACTACATTCACTGTTGCACCGGCAATTTTGGCGAGTGCGTGTAAGCTGGCATCCAGTCCTGGGCAGCCGCTGGCGATAAATGTCAACGCGCAATCGGCGAAATTGTCTGGTTTAATAACACCACGCTGCCATGCGATGCGACCTGTTGCGTGCAGATTCGCTAATTCAGGTTCAAGAGCTGGTGCGAGCACTGTAATGGATGCTTGAGTTTTCAAAATTAGGCGACATTTTTGAACGGCCTGTTCACCGCCACCTGCTATAACCACACGGCGCCCTTGCATTTGAAGAAACATTGGGAAGGTTTTCATTATGATATCCTCATGCAAGAATGACGGCTGTCCCAAAGGGATTTTGCTTTGGCCTCGCATCTCGTAACTGTTTGGCCATCGCCTACAGTCCACAAGGCGAGGGCGGCGGTACCGATGATGGTGGCTTCGGCGAATGGGTTAGTGATTTCGCCACTCCAAAGTGCGGGCAGGTCGATCATGTGCTCTGGATCGTGCAGGCGGCGTGCGTCGTTCAATATGGTGGGGGCACTTGCGTTGAGCTCCATACCGTCGCGCAGACCAAAGAGTGCTGCGTCTTTGGAAGGGTTGCGCTCAAACTCACCGCCGCCCCCTTTGATGACGGTCAGGTTTTTATCCCCAAGCAAGCTTGCAGCCCGAGATTGCAGACCGCGATAGGAGGGGTGGAACACCCCTTGCACTGAAGCTGCGGCTACTGACGGATTCCACATGCGCAGTACCGTGTTGATACAAGATCGCAGGCCAAAGGTATCGCGCAGGTTTAGCAGGTCAAAAGCGGCCGAGCTAAGTGTGTAAAGGGGGGTAAAGTGCAAGCCACCGCCGATCACGCCTGTGGTTTGCATCGCTTGTTGTAAGTCGGCTGCCGTGTTTTGGTGCGAGTTCCAACCGTGCATGGATACGCTGTAACCTGCGTTTGCGACCAGTTTTGCGGCCAGCAGAAATAGCGGTGCTCCGCGGGTGCGTCCGGCGGCGTAGCAGGGCCAATCCAGATGAGCGGGTTGTGGTTTTGCATCGACCGAACGGCGCAAAGCGCTGGTAAATCCTGCGATTTCCTCATCGGTCTCGCCACGTAAACGCAGGACCATCAACAATGCACCTAGCGCTTCGGGTGCAACGTCTTCGGACAAGATCAAGGACATGGCTGCCTCTGCCTCATCAAGAGTCAAACTGCGCGCGCGTCCCTTGCCTTGGGCGACAATGCGGACATAAGGTGCGAGGCTCATTCGGCTGCCATGTGCAGTTGAGGTAGCATTATGAGTGCTGCGATCTCTGGTTTGCAAGATCCGCAGTTGGTGCCTGCGCGGGTGGCTTCACCAACCTTTTCAACTGTATTAGCGCCCCCTTGGACCGCGCCGCGTACCGTGTTGATCCCGACATTCATACAGGCGCACAGGGTCTGCCCAGCGTCCGGCTGCCCCGCGCCAACGCGCCCCGCCAAAGCAGTGAGTGCCGGTGTATCAGTTCCGATAAGAGAGACCGCGTGGCTACGCGCAAGGCGCACAGGGTTAGGGCTAGCAAACATGAGGGCGATCAAGGTGTCATCTTCATGGAGTGCGATGCGTGTGGTCTGGGTTTCTTGGTCCTTGATGATGGAGAGATTTGCGCTGGTTTCCCCAAAAATGTGAGTGGCGAATATCTCCCAATCTTGTGGTGGTGTTGCGCCTGCAAATTCGGCCTGCCAACCCGTCGCGCTGCGTGCGACTGCAGCGTAATCACCGCTGCTTTGTGGGGCATTTTGGCTGGCGGCGAAGACGTACCACTTGGCCTCATATTGCTGGGCGCTGACGTCGCTCGATTTCAGCGCAGGTTGGCCTGACAACGGATCGGTGAGCGCGGGAATAAGTCTGTTGGATAGGCCTGAAATGCTGCGCTGACGGGTCCAGTGCATGGGTGCAAACAGCTGGTGTGGTGCGACCTTGTCGGTGATCAGGGCACGTAGAATTGCAGTGCCAGTTGGGGCCGTGAGCTGAACCAAATCACCGGTGGTGATTCCCAGCGGCTTTGCATCATTGGGATTAATTTCGACATATGGTTCTGCCAGATGCGCGCATAATCGCGGCGCTTTGCCCGTGCGGGTCATGGTGTGCCATTGATCGCGATTGCGCCCAGTATTGAAGGTGAAACCTTCGATTGCTGGGGCTTTGGGCTGGGCAATTGGCAGCATCTTGGCGCGGCCATTTGCATGATAAAATTGACCATCGGCGAAGAAACGCTTGTCGTTGGCCGGCCATTGTGTCGGAATTAGATTTGCGTAATCGGCATCGGCAAATACGCTTAGGTCCAGATCGCGACCAAAGTGGCTGGTCGCCGCAGATAGAGCCACATATTCGGCAAAGATCTCTGCTGGGGTGGTGTAGCTAAATGCATCGGTCCAACCCATGCGCCCCGCTACATCACAGATGATCTCCCAGTCAGGGCGTGTGTTTTTGGGCGCTTTGAGAAATGAGCGTTGGCGTGAAATACGGCGCTCGGAATTCGTGACGGTTCCGTCCTTTTCCCCCCATCCCGCTGCAGGGAGCAAGACCTCGGCAAGGTCGCCAGTATCCGTACGTTCTAAAATGTCGGAGACAACAACGAAGGGCACGTTTTGGATCGCCGCAGCGACGCCATTGGCATCCGGCATGCTGACGGCGGGATTGGTGGACATGACCCATAGCGCTTTGATCTTGCCAGAAGCACAAGCCTCGAACAGATCGACGGCTTTTAAGCCAGTTTGGGTGCAAATAGTTGGGCTTACCCAGAAATCTTGGACAGTTTGGCGGTGATCAGAGTTTTCGATATCAAGGTGGTTGGCCAGCATATTTGCCAAACCGCCGACCTCACGCCCGCCCATTGCATTGGGTTGGCCAGTGACCGAAAACGGGCCGCAGCCCGCTTTGCCGATGCGCCCCGTGGCAAGATGGCAGTTCAGGATCGCGTTGACCTTATCGCTGCCAAAGGCCGATTGATTGACGCCTTGCGAATATACAGTGACGACCTTTTGGGTCTCTGCCCAGAGCGTATAAAACGCTTCAAGATCGGGCGCAGAAAGTCCCGATGTCAAAGGATCGGTTTCGCGCGCCTTTTCGATGGCGCTGTGGCATCCATCAACGTGCTCTTGCACGTAAGGTAGGTCGATCTTGCCCGTCTCAGCTAGATGGACCAGCAATCCGTTAAACAAAGCGATATCCCCGTCAGGGCGGATGCGCATATGGATGTCGGCCAGTTCTGAGGTTGCGGTTCGACGCGGGTCCACGTTGATGACGCGCATGTTTGGGCGGGCGGCTTTGACTGTTGCAATACGCTGGTGCAGCACTGGGTGGCACCACGCAAGGTTGGAGCCAACCAAGACGATCAGATCGGCCTCTTCCAGATCCTCATATGTTCCAGGTACGGTGTCCGTACCAAAAGCGCGTTTATGTCCAACGACAGAGGACGCCATGCACAGGCGCGAATTGGTATCAATATTCGCTGAGCCAATGAAACCCTTCATCAGCTTGTTGGCGACATAGTAATCTTCGGTAAGTAATTGACCCGAGACATAAAACGCAACAGAGTCCGGTCCATACTCTTTGATGGCTTCCGTAAACTTGGAGGCGACCAAGTTAAGGGCGCTGTCCCATTGCGCGGGTGCGCCGTTGATAATTGGGTGCAGTAAACGCCCCTCAAGATCAATGGTTTCCCCCAGTGCTGTGCCTTTTGAACACAACCGCCCAAAGTTGGCGGGATGGTCAGGATCACCTTTGATCGTGCCATCTGCACCCGCCAGAACACCGCAGCCCACCCCACAATAGGGGCAGGTTGTTTTTGTCAAGCTCATGCCACGGCTCTTTCGCTCAAAAGTGTGGCGTCCAGTAAAATGCGGCCCTCGGCAACGCGGGCAGGGTAGGCGGCGACTTGGCCCTCATCCATGCCTTGAACGGTGCCGGTTTCGAGTGAAATCACCCAATTGTGCAGGGGGCATGTCACGGCTTTGCCATGCACGATCCCCTCAGAAAGGGGGCCATTTTTGTGCGGGCATGCATTGTCGAGGGCAAACACCTCGTCCTCAACTGTGCGGAAGATGGCCACGCAGCCCATTTCGGTTTTGACAAGCCGTGCGCCACGTTTTGGAACATCCTCAAGGGCTGCGATATCAATCCAAGCGCTCATTCTGCTGCCTCCAATGTGAGATCGGCCAAGGGCTGATAGGTCTGCGCCTTTTCAGTGACGTGCTCGGCCCATGGATCCTTTCGATATACTGATTGCGACAGTTCAAACCTTGCAGCCAATGCGGCGCGGTTTTCGAGGTCTTCAACCTGCTCGGTGATCCAATCTAGGCCGACCTTGGCCATCCATTTATAAATCCGGTCTAAGTATTTCGCATTCTCGCGATACAGCTGTGTAACCGCTTTGATGACCTCCATCGCCTCGTCCTCGGTTGGCGCTTGGGTCAGTAGTTTGGTTTCGCGCAGGTCCATGCCCGCAGCTCCGCCAATGCTGATCTGATAGCCACTGTCGACGCAGATAATGCCGATGTCTTTGCATGTCGCCTCGGCGCAATTTCGTGGGCAACCCGACACTGCGAGTTTCAGTTTATGAGGTGTCCATGACCCCCAGAGCGTTTTTTCGAGTTTGATTCCAAGACCTGTGGAATCTTGGGTGCCAAAGCGGCAGTGATCCGTGCCCACACAGGTTTTGACCGTGCGCAAACCCTTTGAATAGGCGTGACCCGAAACCATGCCAGCCTTGTTCAAGTCGCTCCAAATCGCGGGTAGGTCTTCGCCTTTCACTCCCAGCAAATCGATGCGCTGGCCGCCGGTGACTTTGACCGTTGGGACCATGTATTTGTCGGCTGCATCCGCAATCGCGCGTAACTCATCGGGTGTGGTGATGCCACCCCACATCCGTGGTACGACAGAAAACGTGCCGTCCTTTTGAATGTTTGCGTGTTTGCGTTCGTTGATGAACCGGCTTTGGGGATCATCGCGGTATTCAAGGGGCCAGTCGGCCAACAGGTAAAAGTTGAGAGCAGGGCGGCAAACGTGACAGCCGCAGGATGTTTTCCATCCGCATTCTTGCCAGACGGCTGGCATGGTTTTGAGCTCTTGGCTTTTGATCATGCGGCGCACGTCTTCGTGGGTCATATCGGTGCAGCCACAAATTGAGGCGGCTGCTGGGATTACGAATTCATCGCCCAAAGTGACGGCCAAAACCTGTTCCACCAGCCCGGTGCATGTCCCGCATGATCCAGAGGCTTTGGTGACGGCGCGCACGGCCTCAAGGTCCGTGGCCCCTGCGGTGATTGCGTCCTCGATCTGCCCTTTGCAAATGCCGTTACAACCACAAATTTCCGCATCACGCGGTAAGGCTGCAACGGCTGAGAGCGGGTCCGCGGTGGACCCTCCTTGATAAGCTGGGCCAAAGATCAGGGTCTCGCGCATGTCGCTGATGTCGGTCTTTTCGCGGATCATGCCAAAGAACCAATTGCTGTCGGCGGTATCGCCGTACATCACAGCACCAATCACGACGTTGTTTTCGAGGACAAGACGGCGGTAAACGCCGCGTGCCGGATCGCGAAACACGATGTCTTCGCGCCCTTCACCATCCGCAAAATCGCCGGCGCTAAACAAATCACAGCCCGTGACTTTCAACTTGGTGGACAGTTCTTTTTGTACGAATGTTGCAGGCTCGTTCATCAAGGTGGCCGCGGCCACTTTGGCCTGGTCATACAGCGGGGCGACGAGACCAAAGATCGCGCCGTTGTGTTCGACGCATTCACCCACGGCCAAAACATCTGCGTCAGAGGTGAGCATTTGATCATCCACATGTATGCCTTTGCCCACGGCAATTCCTGCGTCTTGGGCCAGTTTTACATTTGGACGGATGCCCACAGCCATGACCAACAAATCACAGGGCAATTCGGTTCCGTCATCCAACAACAGTGCTTTGACATGGCCATCTTCGCCCAAGATTTCTTTTGAGTTGGCCTGACAGTGAACCGTAATCCCCTTTTTAACCAATGCCTTGCGCAGTAAATAGCCTGCGGCTTCGTCGAGCTGGCGTTCCATCAGGTGGCCCATGATGTGCACAACGCTGACGTCCACGCCGCGTGCGGCCATGCCGGCTGCGGCCTCTAGACCCAGCAGGCCACCACCAATGACAACGACCTTGTTGCCACCGGTCATGTCCATCATGCGGTTGGTGTCGTCTAAGTCGCGGTAAGCGATGACACCTTCCAGATCGTGACCGGGTAAGGGAATCATGAAGGGGTTTGATCCTGTGCCAAACAGCAGCTTGTCGTAGTCCAATGTGTCGCCGGCGTCTGTGGTGACAGTTTTGGCAGTGCGATCAATGGCGGTGATCTTCTGACCAAAACGGCAGGTCACATTCCGCTCGGCGTACCATGCGTCATCGTGGGTGACGATTTCGGTATAAGTCTTGTCGCCGGACAAAACGGGGGAGAGCATAATGCGGTTATAGTTGCCGCGTGGTTCGGCGTTAATCAATGTGATTTCGATGTCAACATTTGCGTCTGTGAGGTGCTCAAGGACGCGACCTGTGGCCATGCCTGCACCGATGACTATCAGTTTCTGTGTCATTTTCTTATTCCGCTGCGATAACTTTGGGTTTTGGCTTTGCGCCGTGTTCGTATTCCTCAAGGAAATCGAGGACTTCTTGTCGGTATGTGTAATAATCGGGGTGTTCCAGCAGCGCCTTGCGGGTACGTGGGCGTGGCAATTTCACATCGGTGATTTTGCCAATCGTTGCCTGGGGTCCATTGGTCATCATTACCACACGGTCTGCTAAAAGGATGGCTTCGTCCACGTCATGGGTGACGCAGATTGCCGTGACTTTGGTTCGTGACCACACTTCCATCAGAACCTCTTGAAGCTCCCAACGAGTGAGGCTGTCGAGCATTCCAAAAGGTTCATCTAAAAGCAAAAGTTTAGGAGAGAGGGCAAAGGCACGGGCAATCCCGACGCGTTGTTTCATACCGTTGGACATTGAGGCGGCACCCTTGTTCATGCTGTCGGCTAGGCCCACACGTTCAAGGTAATATTCGATCACATCTTGGCGCTCTGCCTGAGAGGCCTTGGGGTATACTTTGTCCACACCGATCGCCACGTTTTCCTTGGCGGTAAGCCACGGGAATAGGTTGGGGGATTGGAACACAACAGCGCGTTCAGGATCGGCCCCCTCGACGTTCCAACCATCCAAACGAATGGCCCCTTTTGAAATTTGGTTCAGACCCGCGGTCATCGTCAAAACGGTGGATTTCCCACAGCCTGAGTGACCAATGAGCGAGATAAATTCGCCTTTGTTCACTTTTAGGTCAAAGTCCTCAACCACGGTCAGTGGCCCCTTGGGTGTTGGGTAAACCTTATGCAACTGTGAGAAGTTCAAGAAACGTTCTTCGATCTGACCCGCTTGGGCTTTAGCCGCCGCAACTGGAATGCTGTGGATTGGTTGTACTTTTGGCAGGGTCTTGGCCTCTTCGGTCTTTGCTTCGATCCCCACGTCCATCAGATATTTGGTGACCGCAACACGCAACGATTTGAAACCCGTATCGGTGTTCATAGCCGAGCGATCGCGTGGGCGGGGGATGTTGACCTGAAACGCCTCGCCCAATGTTCCATCGGGATTAAGCGGGATGATGCGATCGGCCAGCAGGATCGCCTCATCCACATCGTTGGTGATTAGAATACAGGTTTTTTTATCTTGTTCCCAGATGTCAAGAATTTCATCGGCCAGATTTGCACGGGTTAATGCGTCAAGCGCGGACAATGGTTCATCCAGCAAAAGCATCTCAGGGTCCAAAGCCAACGCGCGTGCCACAGAAACCCGTTGACGCATACCGCCTGACAATTCTGCAGGTCGGCGGCTGGTGGCGTGGCCTAAACCAACCATCCTAACATAGTGATCAATTTTAGCCTGACGCTCAACTTTGCCTAGCTTCGGAAATGCGCAGTCGATGGCGATGCCAACATTGCCCCCAACCGTAAGCCACGGCATCAAGGAGTAACTTTGAAACACTAAGCCGCGTTCTGGGCCGGGGCCAGTGATTGGTGATCCTTTGAAGGTCATGCTACCTGTGTCGGGGGTTTCAAGGCCAGCGATCATGTTCATTAGTGTGGACTTGCCGGTGCCAGAGAACCCAAGGATGGCAACAAATTCGCCTTCTTTGACATCAAGGTTGATGTTTTTAAGGACCTCGGCGCGTCTATCGCCTTCGCCAAAGCCTTTGTTTACGTTTTTGAAACTTAGGATGTTCATATTAATCACCGGTTTTCTGAAAAGGTGAACATGGATTGCAGGGCGTACATAACGCGATCCAGCAAGAAGCCGATGATACCGATGGTAAATACGGCGACCATTATTTTAGCGAGTGATTGTGATGATCCATTTTGAAACTCATCCCACACGAATTTGCCCAGGCCCGGGTTTTGTGCCAGCATTTCTGCGGCGATCAAAACCATCCATCCAACACCTAGTGACAGGCGCAACCCGGTAAAAATCAACGGCAGGGCAGAGGGCAAAACCAGCTTAGTTATTTTGGTCCATGTGTTCATCTTCAAAACGCGCGACACACTCACCAGATCCTTATCGATACTGGCAACGCCGAGAGCTGTGTTGATAAGGGTAGGCCAGAGGGAGCAAAGGGTCACGGTGATCGCAGATATCAGGAAGGACTTAGAGAACATACCGTCGTTGGTCGCATAAAGTGCAGAGACGATCATCGTCACGATAGGCAACCATGCGAGCGGCGATACCGGCTTAAAGATTTGGATCAACGGATTAATCGCGGCATTGGCCGATGGGGACAGGCCAGCGGCGATGCCCAGCGGAATGGCGATTACTGAGGCAATGATAAAGCCAAAGAAGACGGTTTTTATCGAGGTCCAGATTTGATCGTAATATGTTGGCTTGCCGGTATATGTGCGTTGTTTGACATCATCCGCGCGACCATCCGCGATCAGCTTGGCATTGCGGATTTCTTGGCGTTCATAGAACTTCACCTCTTTTTCGCGCTCGCGATCGGCGTCAGCATTTAACTTACCTACTTGCTCCCAAACTTGTGCAGGCCCAGGGACTGCACCAAGAGAGGTTTGAACCTTGGGGGCCAACACGCCCCAAGCTACTAAGAAAATTGCGATGGCCAGCAAAGGGATACCCAACAAGCGCCAGATTTCTTTCAACTGTGCACGTGGGTTATCACCAGCCGCGGCTTTTAGGATGGGTGTCAACCATGCAAGGCCAAAGACCTGAAACCACGCATCTGCTTTGTTAATGAGAGTAAAGTGTTGGGCGCGGCGGGCTTCTTGGGCCAGTGTGTCAGTGTCTGTAGTAATCATTGTAGGCCTCGTTTTGGGGCAAAGTAGAGAAATGTTAGGGCGAAGAGTTGCGCCCAGTAGGGCTGCACCGCGCCAAGGCGCGATGCAGGCGATTGATTTATTTGATTTCGTTTCCGATGATCATTTGGTCACCTTTCAAGCCAATTGGTAGGCTTTCGAGGTATGCGTTCGGAGTGCGTCCATCATAGGCAATACCGTCGATGATATCTTCAGCAGGTGTTGGTGCTTTGAAGCCATCGCTGTCCCATGGGAAATCTGCCTCGGCAGCTATGCCGTCATCCACCAAGGAACGTGCAGCGCTTAGATAGATGTCCGGACGGTAAACATCTTTTGCGGTGTCAAAGAACCATTCGTCAGACACTGGCCCTGCGATCTGACCCCAACGGCGCATCTGTGTGAGGTACCAGATAGCGTCTGAGTAGAAGGGGTATGTCGCATTGTAGCGAAAGAACACGTTGAAGTCTGGTGCTGGGCGACGGTCACCTTTTTCGAACTCAAAGAAACCGGTCATTGAGTTGGCAATAACTTCTTCGTCAGCGCCAACATATTCAGAGCGAGACAAGATTTCTACGGCTTCTTCGCGGTTGGCGTTGTCATTTTCATCCAACCAGATCGCAGCGCGGATCAATGCTTTGGTTAAAGCGACTGTGGTGTTTGGGTTTTCCTCAGCGAATTCAGCTGTGATGCCGAACACTTTCTCAGGGTTGTTCTTCCACATGTCATAGTCAGTGATGACTGGAACACCGATGTTCTTGAATACCGCTTGTTGGTTCCATGGCTCACCCACAGAATACCCGTTGATTGTGCCCGCTTCCATTGTCGCAGGCATTTGTGGCGGAGGAGTTACAGACAGCAATACGTCTGCACCCAACTGGCCAGAGATGTCATCAGGTGAGTAATAACCAGGCTCGAGACCGCCAGCAGCTAGCCAGTAGCGGATTTCGTAGTTGTGTGTGGACACAGGAAACACCATGCCCATGTTAAATGGCTCACCCTTGTCTTTGTAAGATTCAACAACTGGTAGCATTGCGCTGGCGCTGATTGGGTGCTGAGGACGACCATCTTCCATCAGTGGAACATTTGGCTTCATTTGATCCCAGATCTCATTGGAGACTGTGATCGCGTTGCCGTTCAGATCCATAGAGAATGGGGTGATGATATGGGCCTTGGTGCCATAGCCGATTGTTGCGGCCAGTGGTTGACCCGCAAGCATATGCGCGCCGTCGAGTTGACCACCGATCACGCCGTCCAAAAGAACCTTCCAGTTGGCTTGTGCCTGAAGCGTGACAAACAGACCTTCGTCTTCAAAGTATCCATTCTCATAGGCGACAGCCAAAGGGGCCATGTCAGTTAATTTGATAAAGCCGAACGTAAGTTCGTCTTTCTCAAGGTCCAACATCTCTGCAGCAACTGGACTTGCCAGAAATGCGGTGGAGGCGAGGAGCCATTTCAAAGAATTCATTTTTATTATCCCTCTTAAACGTGAAAAGCCGCTCGATTATGAACACGCGGGAGGAGGTGCGTGCATAATCGAGCGGCTTTGCTCAAAGTTCGAAGACCATCGTCAGTGTTGGCCGGTAGAACATCGTTGTTCTGTTGTTAAGATGATGAATAGGCAGGACATGAACAACGACCGTCGCGCGGATTCGCACTATTTTTCGTCATACTTTGGGTTGTGATTAATTTTTGGGCGATTATCAGGGAGTGATGTCGAAACAAGCGCCGTCAAAGAATCCGTCAGGCCCCAGAATCATCTCACCCTTTGTCGATGCTACGGCGGTTGGGTGCTGTAACGCGCCTTCAACCTTCTCAGAAGTACAAGGCAGATCGATGCCCATGGGTGACAGGGCAGCGCGGAATAAATCACTGCGGAAGCAGGCCTGTGCAATGCTGTCGAAATCGCTGTGATCTTGGGATGTTAGCTGCACAAGTTGCCGCGCGATCCAGCGTCCCTGACTGCGCCATGGGAAATTGGCAGCGCCCCCGTAGAACGTCATGAAACGATCATTCTGCTTTGGCGCTTCGCCAATCTTGGTGGTGATTAGACCGGTAAGGGCAGGATCAATCGCGTGATCGGGCAGGGCCAAATGATGGCTGCGTGCAAGGATCTCTGCCGCCAAAGGTATATTCTCTGACTGTCCCAGCCATTTGGCCGCTTTGTAAATTGCACGGATCATTGCATGGCAGGTTTTTGGATTGTCTTCCACCCAATCATGGCGCGCGGCGAGAACCTTTTCAGGGGCAAACTGCCATATGGAATTACTTGGCAATATCAACGTAGCGTCAGAGTGCTGCACCGCCACTGTGCCCCATGGCTCCCCCACGCAGAAAACATCTAAATCGCCATCGCGTACCGCCTGTGCCATTTGGGGAGGAGGGACGGTGATGATCTCGATCTTATCCTGTAAATAGTTAGGATCGCTTCGCAACCAGTATTCGAGCAACATCCGATGCATGGAAAACGGAAAGGGCACGCCGACCCGCAAGGGGACTTCGCCAGCGCCGAACAAAGCCGCTGCAGTCTCAACTGGGTTGTCAAAGCTGTTGCTCCAGCCTCCCTTGCGCATTGTGCGATCAAGCGCCGGCGATACTCCAATGACCGTCCCATTCGCGGAGAGAACCATAAGAGCGTCTATCTTGGCAGGCATGCCGCCCAGTCCCAGGGACATCGCGATCGGCATAGGTGAAAGCACATGCGCAAAGTGCAGCCGCCCCATTGCAATCATATCGCGCAATGCGGACCAAGATGGCTGGCGCACAAGTGACAAATCAAGCCCTTCTTCAGCGGCGAATGGCAGTTCTTTGGCAATGATCAGCGGAGCGCTATCAACAAGGGGCAGATAACCGCATTCAATCGGGGTCTTAGTCATTGCAAAATGTCCGCAGCAGTCACAAGTGAATTGGCCACATCAATCAGCTTGCGACCGTGGTCCATCGCGCTTTTGCGCATCAATTGATAAGCATCCTCTTCGCAAACCCCACGAGCACGCATGATAAGGCCCTTGGCGCGATCAATAGTTTTCCGATCGGAGAGTGCAAGTTTGGCCGCGTCCAGTTCGGATTGCATTTTTGAAAGTATCCTGAAACGTGCAATTGCAGTCTCCAAAACTGGCTTAATGCGCTCCATTTGCAACCCATTCACAACATATGCGCTCAAACCGGCCTCAATCGCAGCCTGGGTCATCTCTTCATCAGTATGATCAACGAACATCGCAACTGGACGAGACTTAGCCTGTGAAGCGAGGCTGATGTGTTCTAGCGTGTCACGGTCGGGATTGGCGAGATCTATTAAAATGATGTCGGGATTATGTTCGCGCAAATTCCTGTCGAGTGCTGATGCAGAGGCCAAAACTACAACATCCGACCAACCCCCTTCAAACAAAGCATCGATAATTTTTTTGGCTTTGGTTCTATTGGATTCTACAACAAGAATCTTAAGATTTTTTGACATGTTTGATTGTTAATAAATACGACAAAACCTTACCAGCCTCCTTGATGTTTTACAGGAGTTTCATGACTACTTAGGTTAAAGATAAGGCATCGATGATGCTTACTGACTGGAATTTGTGCAAAAATAAATTGCTATTACGTCTAACATTCTAATTCGGGCGCGAGCATTTCCTTCAAAGCTTTTCATTGAGCGAATAAGGTTAGCGAAGTTCTTGTCAGGGTACTGTCAGATTAAACGAGCTCGAGGCGGGCAGGGCTGCTTTGTAGCATCTTTGGATGATAAAACGGTTTCTTTTTCGCTACCTTAAAACCAGTCCAGACATCATTCTGTTTGCAGTAATGTTGTCTGTCCGTTTTCCGCTATACATTTGATTGCCGCCTCAATCTGATGCTTGCAATCATTAGTCTGGCAGCACCGCCACAAACTGTCTCACTAGCAGTGGCAAAAATCAGATAAGCATCAGTTATCACTCATTTATTTAGGCTCGACACTTGTCATGTCGCATGTGGGTACTGACCAAATTGCTGACCAAAACTATCCCCTATACATTCGTTCGTAATGGCTACTATTACTTTTCGCGTCGTGTTCCGTCCGATTTGCGAGATCACTATTCTTACCATCGTATTGTCCGAGGATTGCGTACTACATCCGCTCAAAAAGCTAAGGTACAAGCCTCTA
>Ga0233426_10002659_pt1 | contig 14708 bp, 16 predicted proteins | sample SI_118_April2016_6_FD_179875 | JGI IMG/M metagenome (GOLD analysis project Ga0233426, IMG submission 179875) | Seawater microbial communities from Saanich Inlet, British Columbia, Canada - SI_118_April2016_10_MG | ecosystem: Environmental > Aquatic > Marine > Inlet | place: Canada: British... | reverse complement strand
ACGCGGCATAATTCGCCTGCCCTGGGTTACCTGTCGCACCAACGATGCTTGAGATGTTAACGATCCGGCCCCAACGCGCCTTCATCATGCCGCGCATAACGCCTTTGCACAATTTGAACGTTGCCGTTAGGTTAACGTTGATGACGGAATTCCATTCGTCGTCAGACATACGCATGAACAAGTTGTCGCGTGTGATGCCCGCGTTGTTGACCAGGATATCGACCGATCCCATAGCTTCGGCAGCTTGCTTTGGCAGCGCTTCAACAGCTTCCATATCGCTTAGATTACATGGCAGCACATAAGCGCGCTTACCCAGTTCTGCGGCCAAGGCCTCAAGTGGCTCAACCCGTGTGCCGCTTAGGCCCACAGATGCGCCAGCGGCGTGCAAACCGCGCGCGATGTCCGCACCGATGCCACCTGATGCACCAGTAACTAATGCGTTTTTACCTGTAATATCAAACATTTATTATTTCCTATTCTTCAATTCTTTACGCCAATGGTACGCGATCACCCAAAACCCAGCGGACAACATCAACAATATCAAACGCCAATGAAATGCAGATGACAGTCATAATAAGCCAAATAATTCGACGGGGCCAAATTGTCATATCTCCACGCGATTGCTGTGCGGTCAAGAACACAACCGTCGGGATCCAAAGGACCAGATGCGGCAGGCCGAGCAATTTAACATAGCCCATCGCATTAAAAATGTACTGGACACAAAAGGCCGCAATGACACTCGACAGCAGGGTCACGATCCCTGCTTTGCGACTAGATTTCCAAATCAGCAAAAGAAGGGGCGCAACAAAGACCCCTGCCAATAGGAAATTCAGCCAAATCCCAACCCACGTGGGTTGTAATGCCATTGCGTCCTCAAGGGCCATGATTAACCTTCCAGTACCGCCGCGATATCAGCAGAAGAGCCAATGTTGCGCGTGGCGATAGATTTTTCGATACGACGGATCATACCACACAGGGCTTTGCCTGCACCGATTTCCCAAATCTCAGTAACGCCATTTGCTGCCATCCAAGACACGCTTTCACGCCAGCGCACAGAACCTGTCACCTGATCCACCAACAAGTTGCGGATAACTTGGCCGCTGCCGACTGCTTCGGCTTGCACATTCGCAACCAAAGGCACCGCTGGGGATGCAATATCAACGTGGCTTAGCGCTTCGGCCATTACGGCGGCGGCTGGTTCCATCAAAGCACAGTGGAAAGGTGCGGACACGGGCAACAAAACAGCGCGTTTCGCACCCTTTTCCTTGGCGATGACCAATGCACGCTCAACAGCGTCCTTATGGCCCGAAATCACTACCTGACCCGGGTCATTGTCATTTGCGGCTTGGCATACTTCACCTTGGGCTGCTTCTGCTGCCACTTCAGTTGCTGCTGCGAAATCCAAACCCAACAAAGCAGCCATAGCGCCAATTCCAACAGGCACCGCTTCTTGCATGGCTTTGCCACGGGTGCGCAACAAACGCGCGGTATCCGCAATCGAAATTGATCCCGCCGCAGCCAATGCAGAATATTCACCCAACGAGTGACCTGCCACAAAGCTTGCGCAATCTAACGTGATGCCCTCGGCTTCAAGGGCGCGCATTGCGGCCAAAGAGGTTGCCATCAACGCAGGTTGGGCGTTTTGGGTCAGTGTCAGCGCATCTTGCTCGCCGTTCCAGATCAAATCTGACAGCTTTTCGCCCAGTGACTCATCAACTTCTTCAAAAACCGCACGTGCCGCAGGATATGCGTCAGCCAGATCGCGCCCCATGCCAATGGTCTGTGCCCCTTGGCCCGGAAATACAAAAGCGGTCGTCATATGGTTCACCCTCATTAATATGTGTCGAGATTGGTTTAAACGCCCCGCTCGCTTCGCACAAGCCAACACAATTATGACGCTCACCTGTGCGTGAGACTCACTTACCTATATGCACCCAAATCGCGTTAACTATTCCAAACGCACTTCACCTGACAAAGAAACCCAATGTCACGCTCCAACACTGTTCACAGCTATGGTTCCGTCGCTAAACCTTCCACTGGTTGACCGCCCTGTTGATCATCATAGTCATCCCCCTAGGGATTATTGCAAATGACATGGGATATGAGACGTCAGAACAACTGGCCCGCAAATTCAGATTTTTTTCCCAATGTAAAAAACCGTGGATGTAACGATTTCTATGTCACCCTTGCTCGTATTATTTGGGCCATCAGCCAACCTAAACCCAACGGATTGCACCCGGAAGGCAAGGCCTAAACTTGGCTCGCCAAAACCATCCACTTGGTACTCTATAGCTCACTCGTCATGCCCCACTCGTCAGTTGGATTCGCCATGCCGCAACAGCGCTATCAGCGGGTACAAGTGGGCGTATTTCGGCGGGCTAAACCACCTCAGGCAACAGGAGCATTGGTTTCTCCAAACGCACCAATATCGCCAAAATTGAATTCTCGCGCGTATTTGCCCAAGAAATGCGTAAGGAAGGTATTGATCGCGATCCGCACCCGAGGGTCATCCGTCATATGAACCCCAGTTGCGTCCAAGGTCGCGTTCATCAACTTCACCCAACGTTCAGCACCACGGTCATTCATCAGCGCAATTGCATTGTGGGTATGGTGAAAGCTGAGACGAAAGTCAGCGCCGTGATAATACCGACCACCTCCCATTACATCGGCCCACATGGACGCTTGGGTCATCGTGTGGTGTTCAACACCACCCACGCACTCAAATACGGATGTGAACCACGGCTCGTCTGCAAACACGCGTTCATAAAAGCTTTCGACAATAGCAACGATAGGATCAGGGCCAAGCACAGAAAATAATTGCCAAAACTGGATTGGCTGGCTTGGGTCATTGGGTGCCATGAGGCTGACCAGATAGGCGCGACGCATCGTGTCAGAAGGCAATAGGCCCGCATCCATGGCATTGCCAACATAGGCGGTCTGCGCTGTCTTGGTCATATACCCGTGCTGGGTTTTAAAGTTTGGATACGAAAACACGGCCATCTGCCCTACCCCTTTGGAAATTGAGACCTCGAAAAACAAAGGGCCGCTCCCAACAATGAAAGCGGCCCCAGGTTCACCTCAACAAGTGACGCAGAACTTATTCTTCTTCTAGCGCTTCAACAGCTTTTTGAAGCTCATCTTTAGAGACTTCTTTTTCTGTCACAGTCGCTTGTGCAAACACGTGATCTACAACTTTATCTTCGAACAAAGGGGCGCGAAGTTGCTGCTGCATTTGCTGGTTCTTTTGAACAAATTCAAAGAACTCACGCTCTTGACCAGGGTACTGGCGCGCTTGGTTCATGATTGCTTGTGTCATTTCAGCGTCTGTTACTTCAACAGCAGCTTTTTGACCCAAATCAGCCAACAACAATCCTAGGCGCACGCGACGGTCTGCTAGTGCCTTGTGCTCGTCAGTTGTTTCTATCTCAGGGTGATCGTGGCCTTCAACTTCTGGGTTATCTTCGTGCCATAGCTGGTGCGCGATTTGACCCGCTTCAGCGTCCAACAAGGACGGTGGCAAGTCAAAGCTTACCAATGTGTCCATTGCGTCCAAAAGACCGCGCTTCATGATCGCGCGTGATGCACCGCCATACTCAGCTTCAAGACGCTCACCAATTTGAGTTTTCAAAGCAGTAAGATCTTCAGCGCCAAATTTCTTCGCCATCTCATCATCGATCTCAGCAGCCACTGGCTCTTTTACTTCAACGATTGTGCAATCAAAGATGGCTTCTTTGCCAGCAAGGTGCTCAGCTTGGTATTCAGCTGGGAAAGAAACTGTAACAGCTTTTTCTTCGCCGGCTTTAACGCCTACCAATTGCTCTTCAAAACCTGGGATGAATGAGTTTGAGCCCAAAACAAGCGGGTAATCTTCAGCAGATCCGCCATCAAACGCTTCGCCGTCAACTTTACCAACAAAGGCCATGACAACTTGGTCACCGTCTTTTGCTTTTGATCCAGCTTTGCGTGCTTTAAAATCTTGCGCAGTTTCAGCCAAGTTAGCCAAAGCTTCGTCGATAGAAGCGTCATCAGCCTTAACAACCATTTTTTCCAATTTGATGGTGCTTAGGTCAACTTCAGGAATCTCAGGAAGCTTTTCATAAGTCATGTCAACGTTTACGTCGTCGCCAGCTTTCCAGTCTTCGTTTGTCATTTTAACGTCAGGCTGCATCGCAGGGCGATCGCCAGTTTCTTCAAAATGCTTGTTCATCGCGCCGTCGATTGACTCTTGCATAGCTTCGCCCATCAGACGATCGCCAAACTGCTTCTTAAGCATAGCCATAGGAACTTTGCCCTTACGGAAGCCCTTCATTTCGACTTCTGGCTGCGCTTCAACCAATTTGGTGTTCACTGTCGCATCCAATTCAGCCGCAGTCACGGTGATTGAATAGGCGCGCTTTAGACCTTCGTTAAGTGTCTCGGTGACCTGCATGTTAGCTCCATAGGATTAGGGCGCCTTGTAAGGCGCTGGCAGAAAATTTGTGCCCTTCTATTGGGCAGGTAAGCCATGCGCAAGAGGCGCGTGGCCCTGAAACGGTATTAGGGCAAAGATTCCCGTTAGGGACGTATGGTTTTTGAAAAAATGGACCAAACCTGTGATTTGTCCTTATTATTTGAAGTCGCTCCACTTTAACTGCGTGTTACGCGTGGTGTCGCGATTGATTTGCTTGCCCACAACTTTATCAAACTCATACCCAGCAATTTCACCCGATCCCGGACGACGCGCCCAGATGTCGGCTTCTGTAATAACGTGACCGGCGGACAAATCCTTGTCCGCTACGACAGATGCGCGGGCGAATTTGTAGACGGCTTCTTCTGCTTCGGCGCGTTGTTTTGGGTTGTTGGCCGCGATCCAGATTTCGCGCGAATGATCAATGATATGACGCAATTCACTTGGGTCCATTGAATTGATAATGTCAGGCCCAGCTCTGTAGCGGCTGTCTGTATAGTGGCGTTCCAAGATACAGGCCCCCAACGCAACCGAGGCCAGCGCCATTTCGGGGCCGATCGAATGATCAGAAAAACCAACAGGCACTCCTGGGAAGGCCGCGCGCAATTCGCTGACACCTTGTAGGGATACGATTTCTGGCGGGCTTGGATACAGGTTGGTGCACTCAAGCAATGCGAACTCCACACCAGACTGAACCAAAATGTCTACGCTGGCTTTGATCGTCTCGATACTTTGCATCCCCGTAGACATAATCACAGGTTTTCCGAAACGGGCGATGTGACGGATCAGCGGAAGGTTGTCCGCCTCGCCCGATCCAATCTTAAACGCGGGCACATCAATCTCATTCAGGAAATCCGCAGCCGCACGGGAAAACGGAGTCGAGATGTAAATCATCCCCAGGCTCTCGGTATAATCTTTCAACGCAATTTCATCGCCCAAAGACAATGCACAGTTCGCCATAACTTCCCAAATGGACACATCAGCGTTCGGTGGGAAGATTTGCTTGGCTTCGTCCGTCATCTCATCTTCAATGATATGCGTCTGGTGCTTAACGCACTCACAGCCAGACGCCGCAGCAAGACGCACCATTTCTTTAGCCACATCCAATGAACCACCATGGTTGATGCCAATCTCTGCAATTACCAGTGGCGCGTGGCCATAGCCGATCTCACGTGTGCCAATTTTCATCTTAGTGGTCCTTGTTGTTGGTCGTGTTCAATTCTGTCGTATTGCCGCCACTGGCAGCAGACTCTAACTTTGCCGCCACGCGTTGCGCGCGCACCTCAGCCGTGCCCCAACGATCATGAAACCACAGCCACTGTGCGGGATAACGGCGCACCTGCGCCTCAAGACGGTCCGACATCTCAGCCATCATCTCATAAGGCGCGCGGTGTTCAATAGGCGTTTCAAATTCGATATGATGGGTCATCCCATCCGGCCCACGGTGGGCGAAACACGGCACAAACAACGCGCCAGTCTTCATCGCGATCTTAGCAGGCACATCAGATGTGGGTGCCGGTATGCCAAAGAAATCGACGTCTTCATACTGGGCCGCGCGCACGTCAAACAACATCGCAGCAATCCCACCTTCACGCAAATGACGGGTGAACCCTAAAAATCCTTTACGGCTTTGTGGAAACGCAGGCCCCGTCAAATAGCCATAGTTCTTGGTGTAATGTTCATCAAAATGCGGATTGGATGCAGGACGAAACAGGCAGGCCGATTGATGGCCCAACGTATGAAGCGCGATGCGCATCGCCTCGTAATTACCGATATGGCCGGAAACCAACATCACAGGCTGGCCCTCAGCAATGGCCACCATCATCTGATCGTATCCCGCACCACAGATGTTTTCAGGTTTCAACGCAGCAGCCACATCATGTTTTGAATAGTTCTCGATTATGTTCTTGCCAAAGTTGGCGGCAACTTCATGCGCGATCTTGCGCGCTTTGCGTGCAGACATATCAGGATGAACCAGTTGCAGATTGCGCACTGCTTTTTTGATAAAACCAAACAACGGGGCCACGGCATAGCTGGCGATAAAGCCAAATAGCTTCACTCGCGTGCGATAGGCAAACAGGCGCGTGAAGGCGATAATCCCCAGCACCAGCCAATTGACTGCAACATCGCTGTTAAAACGCATGATTTTACTCTGCTCCATAATTTAATCAATGCAGCGACCCGACTGCGCTCAATTTCCTGTCTGGCAAAGATTTAATGGATGTCGCCGTGGCATACAACTAAATCACAGCCACCGCGCACGTACAGCCATCACACATTAGGATTTTGGCAATGTCCCGCCGTATCCAAGCCAATAATCACGCGCCCATGGCACCTGACCAAAGCCCATATGCCGCAGGTTATCCTAACGTTTACGCCCCGGTAGGGCCAAGATAAAAGAACGTGGATCGCCATGAAAGGCTACCACATTCGCACTGGCAGGTGGGGCGTGGTGATACAAAAGCAGATCGAAGCCAATGGGGCGACGCAACCAGCGCTTAAAGCTGATCACCCAATCCACAAGCCAATATTCCATTGAAGACGCATGTTGCTCGACCCAGACCTGTTGAATATCAGCAGCATCAAACGCCGCCTTGGGATCGGCCTGAAATCGTTCCGCGATTTGGGTATGTTCTTCAAGGTTAAAGGCAATCAGCCCCGCTCCCAGCAACTCATCCTCTGGCTTGACCACCCGATTGGGACGCCAATTGTCCCCCACATCAATGCCAATTAAGGACGCAGGGTGATCCATAAGTTGGTTTAAGTCGCCGCAAATGAAGGTATCAAGATCCACAAACAGTCCCTGCCCGTCAAACCATGAAGGTCCGCCAGAAACAACCCCAACTTGGGCCACGCCCCGTGACGCCACATTTGTGGGCTGCACCCAATGTCGGGGATTGGAAAAATCTCGATCCCGCCCATGAATCCACTGTCGTCATCCGTCAAACACACAAAGCGAAAGTCGCCCGTCATATTGGCCCGAACCGCGTTGTAAAGCACGTTCACATATTCAGAACTGTACAGCGAACCCCACTTCATACACAAAACAATGCGATCCATAATCACTCCAAATCAATCAAACTGCTAAATTTTGCTCCGCACCTTGTCTACCAACGGCCATACGCAAAAACATCAAAGGCCACTTGCGGCGGGCGTTGGCTAAGGGGTACAAACCTGTATGAGCAAGTCTATCGTTTTTGTTACTGGAACCCGTGCCGATTTCGGCAAGCTTGCACCGCTCGCGGTTGCAGCGCGAGATCAGGGTTTTGCAATCTCTTTCTTTGTAACTGGCATGCACATGCTGGAACAATACGGTCTGACCAAGATCGAAGTCCAGCGGATGGAAGGCGTGGAAGTTCATGAATTCCTCAATCAGCGCGCTGGTGATCCACAGGATATGATCCTTGCCAAAACGGTCATCGCCTTCTCTGACTTCGCCCTAGAACACAAACCGGACCTTGTAGTGATTCACGGGGATCGGGTCGAAGCCTTGGCCTGCTCATTAGTGTGCGCCACCAACTACATCCCATCCGCCCACATCGAGGGTGGCGAGGTATCAGGCACGATCGACGAAATGTTCCGGCACTGTAACAGCAAACTGGCGACCTATCACTTTGTCTCTTCTAAGGATGCAAAGCGGCGGGTCATGGGGTTGGGTGAAACCGAAAACAGCATTCACGTGCTTGGTTCCCCCGAGCTGGATTTTCACGCAGGTCCATCTGGCGTGACAATTGATCAGGTGCTTAAGCGTTACGGAATCCCCTTCTGTGACTTTGGCATCGTGATTTTCCACCCCGTCACTTCAGAACAAGAAACGATGGGTCAACAAGCGGTAAACCTGTTTGAGGCGCTGGTTCAAAGCGGGCGCAATTATGTGGTGATCGCGCCAAATAATGACCCTGGGTCTGATAAGATCTTTGATCAAATCGCAAAACTGCCCTCTGAACGGTTTCGCACCCTACCCTCTATGCGGTTCTCACACTTCTCTGAATTGATGAAGAACGCCAACTTTATGGTTGGTAACTCATCAGCCGGGGTGCGCGAGGCTCCGTTTTTGGGGTTACCGTCCTTGGACATCGGCACGCGCCAAACCAACCGGGCTTTCGCACCCTCCCTGTTCAGCAGTGCTGCAAAAAGTACCGATGATATCCTTGGCTATCTGACGCAATATTGGGGACGAAAATATACGCCCCACACCGCCTTTGGCGAAGGACGTGCCGCAGAGCATTTTGTGAACGCGATCAAAGACCCCGCGTTTTGGACACAAAACCTGCAAAAAAACTTTCAAGACCACGAATAGATACAGCGAATTTCCAGCACCCCAACATCGTTCAGAGGCTGGACCTAACCTTTATTCCGCAGCTTCCAAACGCTCTTTCATCAATATTTCCACAATGCGGAAATCAATCGGGTTATCGATATCGATGCAGCGCTCTGGCGGCATGATATAGGGGATCACGCGCCCCTCATAAATGGTCGATGCTTTTTCCAGATACGCCGGATCAATCACGTATGTGGACGCGGCATGTTCCCAAACCGGTGGAGCCACCTGACGGGACCAAACACCACCAGGCAAAGGTTTTGACACCTGCAAAGCCCCCGTTTCATCGGTCTCAACCAGATTGAAATATGGGTTCTTCTTGGCCTCACAAACGCTCATCACCATGTCGGGGCGTTCTTCATCAAACAACCGCAGCGCGTTCACCACATCCTCAGGCAACCGCAGCGGACCTGTGCAATCCAAATCGACGAACGTATCAACCTTAGCCCCCAACACCTCTTGAGAGGCTTGCAACGCATGCTGCCAAACGCCCCATTTGGGGGCAGCGTCCGTGGCCAAATGGGCGGGGCGCAAACCGATATCCAAGGCACCGCGCTTGACCGCGTGGGCATACATCGCCTCATCATCTGTCGAGACAACAACCGCATCAATCTGATCTGAATTAAACAAGTGATCCAAAGACCAATCAATCAGGTGTTTACCGCATAACATACCAAAGTTCTTGTTCGGTACACCCTTAGACCCTTTGCGTGCTCCAATGTGACCAAGGATCATAATGTCTCTCCAGTTTTCTTATCTGTATCAATGGGGCTCTAATAGTCGACGCAACGCCACCCCCACGTTACGGCCCTGCCTATAAGCAATCCTAACCAAGCGAAACCTGTAATTGCCCCCAAGCTTGCCCCCCGCCCCATCCACCGCTATGGACACACCATAGGGTCCAGTCCCCTGCCGTTCGCACATGGTGAAGCGCCGGTAAATGTTCCTGTTCGACCTTCCCGTCGTATGCGGATCTTCGGCAACGAGGACACCCGATCAGCCCCTTAAGCGACCATAAGGAGATCATGGAATGGACAGCCCAATTCCTTCACGTAAAACCCTGAAATCACGGGCCAAACGCCTGCGCGCGACATTAAGCGAGCAAGGCAAAACCATTAGCCACGCACAAAGCCTAGAGGCCATCGCACAAACCTATGGGACACGCGACTGGAACACACTCAACGCAAGGTCTTTTGACGAAACACGCACAAACCACCGCGATTGGCAGGTGGGACAACGGGTGTCAGGACAATATTTAGGACACAGATTCACCGGCCAGATCAAAGCCGCGCGCAGCATAGGCAGCACGCATTGGGCGCTGACACTGGTGTTTGATAAGGTGGTGGATGTGGTCGAGTCCGAACACTTCAGCAACCTGCGCCGCCAAGTGAACTGCACGGTTGGACCAGACGGGCGTTCAAGCGCCAAAACATCGAACGGCCAGACAAAGGTGGTTTTGGAGGGTTAAGTTAGACTCGGAGGGGTTAAGCCACACTCCGCCCCTTTCGAAATATATAGGGCGGGGTTCACCCCGCCATTGGTGGGGGAAATTACGCCGAATGAGAACCGCCCATTTGCTTCGGGTTTAATGACCGCCTTCGACAAAACCTTAAACTAAGCATAGGACTTTGATGAAGCATCACCAATACAATGAACTATTAACAAATCCCTAACCATCTCAACCAATAGTTAACGCGCGGGTGATCCTTACCAATCGGTTAACGTTCCAAAATCGCCAAACTGTACAGATCGCCCGCTGTTCTGTGCAGTTTGCCTTGTTTACCCCACCGTGCGCGGCCTTAACCTTCGCCTTGCTGCGACCTTGGCCCTTCCCGTCACCCATCCCAAAACGGACACGGTGCAGCCCGTTTGAGGCAGGACGTGTTACAAATTGAGCTGTGCTAAACCTGGCCCCTCAACGGTTAACCCTCTAACAGATCGCTAGGATCAAGGCGGCGGCCTATGTCCGTATTATCCACGTCACCGACCCAGATTAGCGCCCTGATCCATCCCACGATGGCCCTGCCACACGTGTCATAAAAAAATGTATTTTCAATACTCTAAATTCACATTTTTGAGTAGCCGCTGTGCAGTGTGTAGTCCTTGCGCGGCCCCCTGACCCGCCATGTGCAGGACCATTTCGGCCAGTCTGTGAAATCATAGCTCGCATCATATCGGTCCGGGTCACACCAATGCGCCGCCACCTCGCCCAATGCGTGCACTTGGTAAAGAAACCGTCCATCCTCAAAGTAGATGTTCAGCTTTTCATCCCAAAGATAACGCCGCTCCGCTACCATCGGCGCGTGCCCCGAGATCTGTAACTTCCCACTTCTTTATAATGCATTAGGCCGTTTTCGTTGGTCCATTCCGCACTCCCCAAAAACTGCCCAGTAGGTCTATTAGTGGGTGTAATGTCACGCTCAAGCTCTCAACGCTCTGCGAAATCGCACAAAATACGGTTCACCCGTTTCTTTTCATTTTCAGGCGATTCATTGCTATTTTCAGCGTAAATCGATCCATTTCCTGGTTCGCAAGCTTGTCGTCAGGTCACATCCCGTTTAAGGGGGGCGGCAATCCCGTGAACAGCCACAAAAAGGTGCGCATTATGATCCCTCGCTATTCCCGTCCTGATATGGTGGCCATTTGGTCCCCTGCATCCAAGTTCAAAATCTGGTACGAAATCGAAGCGCACGCCTGTGAAGCTATGGCCAACATCGGTGTAATCCCACGTGAAAACGCGGACGCCGTTTGGAAGGCCAAAGACGTTAAATTCGACGTGGCCCGCATCGACGAAATCGAAGCTACAACCAAGCATGACGTGATAGCGTTCTTGACCCACTTGGCCGAACATGTCGGTTCTGATGAGGCCCGTTTCGTGCACCAAGGCATGACATCCTCTGACGTGCTGGACACATGTTTTAACGTACAATTGGTCCGCGCTGCAGACATTCTGATTGCTGACGTTGAATTGCTTTTGGCCGCATTAAAGCGCCGCGCGATTGAGCACAAAGACACCGTTCGTGTTGGCCGCAGCCACGGCATCCACGCCGAGCCAACAACGATGGGCCTGACATTCGCGCGTTTCTACGCCGAAATGGATCGCAACATGACACGCCTGCGTACAGCACGTGAAGAGATTTCAACTGGCGCCGTTTCTGGCGCGGTTGGCACGTTCGCTAACATTGACCCGGCGATCGAAGAACACGTTTGTGAGCAGCTTGGCCTGACCCCGGAGCCGATAAGCACCCAGGTAATCCCACGTGACCGCCACGCAGCCTTCTTTGCTGCACTTGGCGTTGTTGCGAGCTCTATCGAGAACGTTGCAACAGAGGTTCGCCACATGCAGCGCACTGAGGTTTTGGAAGGGGCTGAGTTCTTTTCAGCTGGCCAAAAGGGTTCATCTGCGATGCCGCATAAAAAGAACCCTGTGTTGACAGAAAACCTAACTGGTTTGGCCCGTACCGTGCGTATGGCCGTGATCCCAGCGATGGAAAACGTCACCATGTGGCACGAGCGTGATATTGCACACTCGTCCGTTGAGCGTGCGATTGGTCCAGATGCGACAATCACTTTGGACTTTGCCTTGCACCGTTTGACGGGCGTGATCGACAACATGTTGATCTTCCCTGAAAACATGATGGACAACATGAACAAATTCCCAGGACTTGTTATGTCCCAGCGGGTTTTGTTAGCCCTGACCCAAGCGGGCGTGAGCCGTGAATCTTCCTATGCAATGGTTCAGCGCAATGCGTTGAAAGTATGGGAATTTCGCACCGACTTCCGAGAGGAATTGCTCGCGGATCCGGAAGTATGCGAGGCTCTGTCCGTCGAGGAAATCAACGAGAAGTTCGACATGGCCTATCACACTAAACACGTCGACACGATTTTCAAACGCGTCTTCAAAGACTAATTATACCGACTAATTGATAGTTTGGGCGGGATTGCATTCACTTGCAGTCCTGCCTTTTTTGTTTGCAGAATTTCACACATTTCCCGCTTATAACGGAAAATGACACTTGTTTGATTGGATTTGATGTTAAGCATGGGAATAGCGTCATCCAAGACTTGACCCCAACCGGACATTTTGAACGAATAAATTTGCAACTGCAGCAGATCTGGCCCTTCCACTGATACTGTCAATAGGCCTTTCTGCAACCGTTTTGCCGCAGGCTCAAGCGGCAGTGCAGAACCAAAACTGACTGAAACCACCATTGAGTGCGAAGATGTTCAGGTATGGGATAAGAAGAAAAAGGAGTGTGTAAATCCAGAAGAGACCAATCTGGACGACGACACATTATATAACGCTGTGCGAGAGCTGGCTTATGCTGGCAGCCATTTGGATGCCATGTGCATTATGGATGCGATGTCTGATCAAAACGACGATCGTGTGTTAACGTACAGAGGCTTTACCAACCGTAAGCTGGGCAATGTTGACGTCGCTATGGTGTTTCACCAAAAGGCTATCGATAAAGATCCTGATAATATTCTTGCGCGGTCTTACATGGGCCAAGGCATGATGGATCAAGACAACAAATTGGTGCTGTGGCACAATTACGCGAAATCAATGCGCGCGGTGGTGTGGACACGTGGGCGGCTCTGTCACTGTCGAACGCGATCGCAACGGGCATAACATATAGCTACTGATTTAAGGGTTCATTCACATCTGTCTGCCGAGGATATTTGAAAGAACACTGAGGTTGGTAGGCTATGGATTTGATCCCGATGGACCTGAATACAGCAACCGCTGTGATCGGGTCCAACACCGTAAAACCACAAAAACCTGAGCTGTCCCTCAACCGCAAAGCCAAGGCGGCTATTGTCGTGCGCCTATTGCTTAACAACGGTGCCGATATCCCACTGGAAGAGCTGCCTAACGATTCACAAGCGACCATACCCCAGCAAATGGGCAATATGCGCGTTGTGGATCGCGATACCTTGGCCTTTGTCATCACATAATTTACCGATGAGTTGGAAGGTATCAGCCTTAGCTTCCCGCAGGGAATTGTGGGGCGATAACCGCACTTGATGGCAAAATTAGCAAACCCACTGCGGATCAGTTACGTAAAGAAGCCGGCGTGCCACAAACGGGTGATCCATGGAAAAGCATTCAGGAAATGAATATTGAGACACTTAGACCTGTGATTGAAAACGAAAGCACCGAAGTTGCAGCTGTCGTTCTATCAAAACTGAAAGCCGTTAAAGCGGTGGAATTTTTGGGGGCCATCCCGGCCCGCGGGCGCGTGAAATCACCTATGCTGTTTCGCAAACCAGCGGTGTGTCGCCCAGTGCGGCTGATCGCATCGGGCTGTGATTGGCCACACAACTGTCGATGGTACAAGTGATCGCTTTTGATGAGGGACCCGTGGAACGGGTTGGTGCGATCCTCAACTCATCCACCACCCTGACGCGCGACGAAATGCTGGAGGGATTGCAGGAAACCGACAAAACATTTGCCACGACTGTGCACAAAGCGATCTTTACCTTTGCCAATATCCCCACACGTGTTGTGGCCAGCGATGTCCCGCGCATTCTGCGCGATGTGGATCCAGATGAATTGGTCCTAGCGATTAGCGGGGCTAAAGTTGCAGGCATGCAAGCCAGCGCCGATTACATCTTGGAAAACATGTCGGGGCGGATGGCGACCCAATTGCGCGAAGATGTAGAAAAGGTGGGCACACCTAAGGCTGCCCTTGCAAAAGCGGCCATGGACAATTTCGTCAACGCTATCCGCGAACTAGAGGCGGTGGATGAAATCACGTTGCTGGTTGAGTAAGAAGCGGAACAGTAGAGACAGCGATACCGCGGTCCAAAAATGCTTAGCGTAAGCGTGCTGCGGCTAATATAGGGCCAAACTGTTGTTGTTGAACAATCACCACAACTGGCGCGTCTTCGCTAAGACTGGCCGACATCGACAGCGGTCCAACACCGTCCCAATCACCC
>Ga0233426_10002650_pt1 | contig 14732 bp, 8 predicted proteins | sample SI_118_April2016_6_FD_179875 | JGI IMG/M metagenome (GOLD analysis project Ga0233426, IMG submission 179875) | Seawater microbial communities from Saanich Inlet, British Columbia, Canada - SI_118_April2016_10_MG | ecosystem: Environmental > Aquatic > Marine > Inlet | place: Canada: British... | reverse complement strand
AGGTTCTAAAAACAGAAAAACAATAGCTAGAGAATGGCTTGCATTTCTCCAGGAAGAAACAAACCCTATAAGCGGCCAGATAGAGACTTTAAGTATGGAAGACAAATTACACTATCAACTATATTTAAAGCCAAACAAGGGGACGTAAGCGCCTATAAAGCTTTAATGGATTCAGCTTATGGATCAGTAAAACAAAGCTTAGAATTAACAGATGCAGAACAGCCAATATTTAAGCAATTGGATATTGACGTTATTGATGACTAGTACCTGAATTATTCCCAGTATCAATATTATTCAAATCAACACCTGTTCGTTCCTTAAATTCCTTTCTAAATTTTATATTCCTATCTCTCCGTTCTTTCAGCTTAAGGTATATTTTCTTTAACCAATTCATTCAATCTAATTTGTCAAAGTAATTTACAAATTATAATGTATTAAATCAGAGTAAGTTAAAAATAAATGTGTGAAGCTTATGGAGGAGTCAAACAAAATTTAGAAATAACAGAAGCAGAACAGCCAATATTTAAGCAATTAAATATAGACGTTATTGAATAAATAAAGGTCAAGTGGTAATGATGCGCCTCCAATATGTTAAATTTTGATGTTCAGGTAAGAAACAGTGCAAACAACTTATCGGTATTGAACACAAAAACCTTTATCCAACCTCGATTTAATACTCTTAGAGGGGTTTATAATTTATAAGCCTTCATCAAAACAAAAAACCCTCCATCGGAGGGTTTTTGTATTCATTTTTTTACAGAGACTCTTTACTCCTCGCTAGACTCCTCAGTAGCATCTGGCTGAACAGCCATAACCATTCCTGTAGCATCAAAATAATCTCCTGAAGCAACTACCTTTCCGTTTTCTACCATAAAATAATGGTAAGCGTCAACTGAAAACTCCTTACCTGAAGCAATATTATTTCCAGACCATGTTCCATAAACACGTACGCTTCCATCAACTAATAAAGTTTCCTCATTAACTCCAGGCAACCAAGCATCTGCTTTGAACGAAACATTTTCAAAACCATTCATATAAAACTCTCCCTGAGCTAAAACCTCTTCATATCCAACTTTTCCAGCTCCATACATTGGAGATTGGTGCTCAATATTTTCGGCAGTCATCGAATTGAATAGCTCAAAATCTGTTGGTGACTCATAAGTTGAAATGTATTTTTTAGCGACCTCCAGATTCACTTTGTAAAGCGTCATATCCTGTGTGTTTGAACAAGAAAATATTACAAGGGTAACAGAAATTAATAAAATAAATTTTTTCATAATACAGTAGTTTAATTATTGTTAATTAATAATATACATAAATAATAAGATTAAAAAAAATTCAACATATTGAACAAGTTCGTTTTGCACGCTATTGAGATAAATTATTATACTTCTGATTAATAAGAAATTTCACATAATCCACACCAAAGTTTTTGTTTAGTGGAACTTTATAAACATGTCCATAAATTTATTTATCAATGACAACTTTTAATACAAGTGGTAATGACTCTTTGAAGCCCTCACTTTAGCATTTGCTTTCGATGGTTTTTTTTAAATTAATTTGATATTCGTGTTTTCTTCCTAATTTTCCAACGTCCAACTCCTTTATCTGATAATGTTTTATCTGCTTCTGCTCCAAAAGGGTCGTGATTGTGAGGGGGTATTGCATTAAATATATTTTTACAAAAATCTCCAAGATTTGATCCATAATAGAAGTTGAAAGTTGCTTGATTTCCATTAATTATAAATTTATCAATATTTACTAATTCATCCCCAACAGAATAGATGTCATTAGAAAATTTATAGTTTTCATTAACAATGAAACTTTCTTCTTCACCATTAAACAAGATGTCGAATTTTATTTTTGCAGAGGAATTATCTTTTAATTCAACATAGTCTACGGTACAAGTAAAATCTTGGAGATGAGGGTCAATATTCGAGTCATCTTTGGAACAAGATAGCGTAACAAAAGCTAACAGAAGAAGAAATAAAATAGATCTAAAACTTTTCACAATATTTATTTTTTGATTTTATAAAGCTAAAACTTTAAGTTAATTAATCATCTACTGCATTATCACTTCAGCTAAGGGGCGAAGATCTTTTCTATTTTAAAGCATTATTTATTGAGTAGCTTTTTCATATATCTAATTGTCAATATAATGTACAAAACTGTTTTTAAAGCTTGTTTTCGTTATCTGAACTTACTGAAGAGGTTATGGCTGTGGTTTAGTTTCCAAGCAGGAAAATAATATGTTTTATTGTTTAAGTTTTCTCTTTTGTTGAATTAATTCTAAGTAATGATTTTCCACTCTTATCTTTCATAATAATTCTGGTTTTAATCATTTCATCCGACTTAAAATTTTCAATTATTTTACCGCTAATACCAGAGTTTGAAAAATCTATAAAGCTCCAGGTCATTGTATTCTCACTTTTATTCCATTTTCCTGTCCAAAAAGTATTACTGCCGTCGCTTTTAAATTCCCAGCGATTGAATTGACTTGACATTTGGTCATAACAAATAATATATTTACTCGCATTATCATTATAAACCATTATTTCAAGGTAATTGTTGGAAAGAATTAAATTTGCCTCTGTTGTACCCCGAATTTCAACACTTTCAGTGATCCAAACGGATTCTTCAAAAACTGCATTATTTTTCCATTTGCCTTCCCATTTCATCAATATATCAAATGCACTATTTTTAGATAATTTCTGAGCGTTTAGATAACCTGTCCCTAAAACAGGCATTATCAGTAAAAGAAGAAGTAGCTTTTTCATAATATCTAATTTATAAATACAATGTACAAAACTGTTTTTAAAGCTTGATATAATAAACTGATATTAAATTGCATATTAAAACTGATATTCATAGCTTAGTATATAACTAAACATGATATTCTTAATGAAGAAACTTAAAAAACTAATAGGTCTTATTTGGCAAAAGAATGATGTTTTAATTCTTTAGGAACAACCAATATTTATTTTGGATTGACCACATTAATATAAGCTCGAAATTTCTTATGCAGTAACCTTTAACAAAGTGAAAAAAATCAAAAAAAACATAAAAATTACACTTAAAAAAAATAATCACCGCTTTATAAATTATTTACCTTGCTTTTATAGCTCTTGAAAGCAAGAATGGTCAAAATAGAATTATTGTAATTTTTTTAGATAAAATCGATAGATGTTATAAACTATGAATAAAAGATGTAACACTTTGTCCTGTGCCCAGATTAAGCTTCTTTTTAATACGGTATTTCTTGCTTTCTACCGTACGAATAGAAACCCCTGTAAGTTGTGCAATATCGGAGGTATTTCGATTCATTTTTAAGTAGGCACAGAAGCGTAAATCATTTTGGGTTAAGTTATTTGAAACCGCTACTAATTTTTTAAAGAATCCAGGGTAAACATCTTCAAAATGTTTCTCAAAACGATCATTTAAATTTTCAATTCTTAAAAGATCTTTTACTTTAGATTTAACTTCGTATAAATCATTCTGAGACTTATTTTTTGAACTATTTATGATGTCTAATAAATAATTCAAATTTTTATTTCGTTGAGAAATGAAATTAGACTTATTCAACAGTTGAACTTTTTTATGATTTAGATCATTCTCAATTATAATCTTTTCATTTAAAATTTTTGTGAATTTTTCTTTTTGTAAATTAAAATTTAAACGCAGCGTAACTAAAGAAAATACTAAAATTATAAAACATGTTATTAAAATAAATAAATAAGTATTGTAGGTAATTCGACTTTCATTTATTTCTGATGTTTTTTTGGATAAAACAATACTCGTTTCTAAATCACTCATTTTATTTAATATATCAATTTCAAAACCAGCTTTAGATATATTTAGTAAAGAATCCTTGATTTTAATTAAATTGTTATAATCACCTTTTTCAGAATAGATTTTTTCAAGAACCTTAAAGTTATTTTCTCTTTCTTTATTGTAAAGATTTAATTTAATTGATTTTATATTCTGCTTAGCAAGGCTCATTGCTTTTTCAAAATCTTTTAAGCCTAAATAACAATCTGCTATTTTAGATTGTATGAAAGGGAGTTCAAAAGGAAAGTCAGATAATAAATCTAAAGATTTTTCAAAAAACTCTTTAGCAACTTTATATTCATTTTTTTTAAAATAATAGTTACCCATATGAGTATAAGCATAACCATAATTTCGAGTAGTATAGGTTTTACTGAAGTCTTTATCTGAATAATTGTTCTGCTCTTGGCTATATAATCTTTCGATTTCAATAAAATGTTTGTTAACATTGAACATTTTGTGTTGTCCCATATTAAGAATCATAAGACGCATTTCAGAATACAATAAATCTTCTATTTTAATGTTTTTCTTTCTTATTTCATATGCTTTGTTATAATATTTTTCTGCTGAATTGAAATCCCCATTCAACTCTTCAATTGATCCTAAATTGTCATAAACAGTAGATAATCCGAAGTTTTTATTAATGTTGTCTTCATATAAATTAAAATTATCTAAAGCTTCAACATATTTTAATTTTGCTTTATCGTAATCATTATTTTTAAAATAAATATTACCAATATTTAACAAAACCCAAGGAGGAAGTTTAATGTTTTTTTCATGTCTTTTGTTTAAGGGCAAGGCCTCAAACAATTTGAGTGATTGATCATAAAAACCAATAGCATCTGCCTCAAGACCACGATAAAATAATATTTCCCCTATACGATAATATACTGAAATAAGAGATTCTGTAGGATTGGAAAGATCTGCAATTTTTAAAACTTCAAACCCAAAATTCAATGCTTTATCTGGTTTTGAATGTTTGTACTTTAAGACGGAATCTTTTAAAGATTCTATCTCAGCATTTAGATCTTTTTGACCAAAACTAATACTGCAACAAATAAGAAATATAAAACAAAGTCTCATCTCATTAAATCTTTAAAATTGAAAACACAATTAACCCTAAAGTTATTAAAATAATAATTTCTAAAACTTCGTACTTATTCATAAGTGTATTATTAACATCTATTTACCTTAAAAAAAATCCCTCAATAATATTATTTAATGGAAATGATTATTATAACGTCATTAAAAGCAATATTGAAAACGAACTCATTTAAATCATTATTTCATATAAATTTAATTAAAAGAAGCTGCTATTGAATAAAAATAGCTACTGCATTGATACTGCTTAACCAATGTTTAATAAGTCAGAATCTTAAATATAGATTTTCTATTCAATTGATAATCTTCCTCAGTACAATCAGGATTGTCTAAGCAAATATTATCGACATTTTCCTCTCCTAAAGCTTTTATAATTAACCTACTCGAATCTATACCTTTAGAAGTAAGCCAATTTTTTGTTCTAATTGCTCTTCTGCGAGAAAGAACTTTATTGTATTCAAGTGAAGCTCTTGAATCGGCATAAGAACTTATCTGTAAGGTCATGCTTGGGTATTTAATCAGTGCAATTAAAACATTATTCAATGATTTTATAGAACTACTTCTTAATGTGGCTTTATCCAAATCAAAGAAAATAGGTTCAACACCAAGAATACAAATTAGATCGTTAGGTAAACAATTTGTAGTCCATTCTAAATCTATATTTTCAACTATTTTTATAGTTTGTTTGAAATCTAAATTTAAAACTCTAGTAGTATAACTAATCCCGTTTGATACTCGAATTAAATAAGATTTAGAACAATCAAAATTTTGGATAAAATTAAATTCCCCTAAATTATTAGTTAGAATTTCCTTTATGACATTATCATTATCATTTAATAATTTTACGGATGCTCCTTTTAAAAGTTTTTTAGTGAATTTATCAAAAACTACTCCACTTATACTTCCTTTACACGGAGAAGGGACTCCAAAAGATTGATTTGAACCATCTGTTTTTACAATTTTATAAACTTCATCAGAAGAACTTCCATTTAACCCATTTCTATTAGAAGATATAAATCCGAAATTTCGTTTATCATTATAGACATATCCGAAATCATCAAAGGGTGAATTAACAGGTTTTCCAACATTAGAAATTCCATAAGGGAAACCCCTCGGGTTTAATTTGATCTCAAAAATATCAAAACCACCAAGCCCCAATTTTCCATCACTAGAAAAATACAACTTATTCCCTGAATCAATAAAGGGAAAAGATTCTCTGAATTCAGTGTTTACATTTGGTCCCAGATTAATGGGTTGACTGTATGTTTTATCATCAAATATATAAACAAACCAAATGTCAGACATTCCAAAAGTTCCAGGCATATCAGATGAAAAATAAAGCTTTTTCCCATCAGCGCTCAAAGTTGGATGAGCTGTAGAATATTCATTACCGTTAAAGGGTAATTCTTCAATATCACCCCATGTATCTTGATTTTTAGTTGCTTTATATATTTTAAGCTTTACTTCCTTGTCTTTTGAAGATTTCAATCTCCCTCCATAAAAATTATTCCTTGTAAAGTACATTGTATTACCGTCTTTACTTAATGTAGCAGTAGATTCATGATATTTAGTATTCACACTTCCTTTTAACTGTTCTCTATTTGACAAATTTCCTAGTGAATCGATTTTGGCTATAAATAAATCTAAAAAGGGTTCGTTAGACCATTTAAACTTTTTATTACCAGTAGCATCAAGGCTTGAAGCAAATATTACTTTATCGTCATTATAAAAATTCAATCCAAAATCTGAGTTTTGAGAATTAATACTTGTTTTGAATAGATTATATTTTCCACTATTATTTAAGATAGTATCTAAATAATTGGATTCAAATTCTGAGTGATTTTGGGAAATTAACTGATTGTTTAATTTTAAATATTTTTTGTGAAACCGATCTGAAGCTTCATAAGCCTCAATACTTTTGAATGCTACAGATGCTTTAAAATACAATTCGGGATCAAGGTTTTTTGGATAAGTAGAAATCAATTTATTAAACCAAATCGTTGATAAATCATACTGGCTATTATTATAATATGCAATAGCTAAACTTTCGAATATTTCTTTACTTTCCCTGCCAGATCTTGCTAATTTTAGGTATCGTTCTATTGCTGGAGAAAATTCATAATCTTCGTAGTTACTTTTAGCTGAAAATATATTATTTACACTTGTCTCCCTTTTGTTGTCAACTTTATTGGATAGAGAATCTATTAAAGATGAATCCAAAGGTTTAGAGAAGATACTCGAAGTTCTTGGTAAATCGATAGATAATTTATTTTCCAATTTAAACACATCAAATGAAATTAATGAATCTACATCTTCTAATTCTATTTTCGGTTCATTGAATGAATCACTATTTTGAATGTTCACATCAATAGAATCTGTGGATGTATAAGGCTTTTCAATTTGAATCAAATCTTTATTATGTTTTATATCTTCTTTATTATCTAATACAACATCATCATCTACAATAGTATCAGTATTTGAGTTTATCTGAATCTCCTTTTTTTCATTTTTAACATCAACTTCATTGTAATTTTGAATGTCTTCAATAAAATCTTGATTTGTTTCATCTACTAATACATCAGGTGATTTGGCTATAGTAGAATTATTTTCACTCCTATTATTCCCTGAAGACGCTTTGTGATTTTCTTGATAAGAAAGCCAATAATCAATCTGATTAATCCCAATACTATCAAGAAATTTGTTTGTTTCTTTTAATGTTTTAAACTGACTTATTGATACTCTGTGGAATCCATTTTTTTTTGCAAGAACACGAACTTTTTTAAATCCTGCTTTTTTTAATTTAATTTTATATAGGTAGGCATTATTCTCATATTTATACGACCCAACAATTATTTCAATTTTATCCTTTGCTATATCTTGGGCAATCAAATAATTTGAAAAACACATAAACACTACCATAAGTATAGTAGAAAAATATTTTTTATTTAATGTATTTAAGTTCATATATTAAAAAAACCTCGGTGTTAATATTTTTTTATTTGTTCCAAAATCGAACCTGAAAAGAACTTCAAAAGTTCCACTTGTTGAATTCCTTATTTCAGTAGTTGCAAAATCATATGAAAAACCTACCATCATAGAATCTGATAATTGAATCCCTGCTAGAGTTGTAATTGCAGAGTCAATTCGGTTTGCCACACCAAAAGTAAAGTTATTGTTAACAATAAAGTTAAGAGAAATATCCCATTGAATAGGACTTCCTTTTACAGCCTTAACTAAGGTAGCGGGCTTAAATTTTAATGAAGGATGTAAATCAAAAACATACCCTCCGAAAACATATAAATGAATTTCTTCTGAAAAAGTGGAAAAGAAGCTTGATGCTTCGTCTACTAAATCAAAATATTTTTTTTCTAAAAGATTCGGTGCAGACACCCCTAAATAATATTTTTGAGTATTGTAAAATATCCCCACTCCAATTTGTGGTTGATATTTATCATTTACAGCATAATCAATATATGGATCCGTCTGATCATAAATATTTAGTTTGTTAAAATCAATATCATAGGAATTTAATCCTGCTTTAAGACCAAATGCTAATTTGGAAAACATGAAATTTATAGAATATGAATAATCAATAGAAAAATTAGTTTCAGTTAAAGGACCTATTTGCTCGTAAAAAATTGTACCCCCAAGACCAACTTTCCCTTCGGAACCAAGGGGAGAGTCAAAGGAGATTAAATTTGTTTTTGGAGCACCTTCAAGATCTAGCCATTGTGATCGTGCTAGAAGTCTTAAACTTGTTATTCCACGATTTCCTGCATATGCAGGATTAAAAATTTGTGGAACGAACATATATTGTGTAAACTGTGATTCTTGCTGTCCTAAGACAAAACTAGAAACCAGTCCTAAATAAACAAACAAATATTTCCTCAATGCTCTATTCATTTTGCAAATCGTTTTGTAAATATAAATACCCCATATACTCCGTCTTACCAGGATTATTATTAGAAGGGAATGTTAAAACATAATAATAAGTTCCTGAAGGAAGTTTTTTATTTTTATTAATCGTAATTCTTCCATTTGAATACCCAGTAAATATTTCTGAATTACCAGGTCCTGGATAACCATTGCTTTCGAAAACTAAAACACCCCACCTATTATAGATTTTTAGTTTGTTATCTGGATAATCTTCAATTCCTCGAATAATTAAATAATCATTTTTTTGATCACCATTTGGTGTGACTAACTCATAAACCTCTAATCTGGGTATGTAATCAGATTCTAATTCAATTATGGTTGGATCATCTGACATATTACCATCTGTATCATCCCCGTTATCACTTTGGTCAAAAATAAGGTCGTTATAATTCAATGCAGTCCCTGATACACGAGCTATGTTTTCGATGAAACCAGAATAAATATCAGACTGTGTTACTGTGTAATCAGCATTAAATACGATTACTCCTTGTGGAATAATTAAATTTTGTGAGGACCCGTTTGTTGCAGAAACAAAATAGGGTGATCTAGTTAAGAAAATAGAAGATCCGTTTCCGTCTGTCATGATATCATCAATTACTAAATCAGATACATTTACGTTTCCTGTATTCTCTACTGAAATACTAAAAACTATTTCATCACCTGGATTTATATATTCTGAATCGTTTGTTAAAGAAGCTGTTTTTGTTACTTCTAGAGAGGGTCTAGGAGAAATTAGAACAACTGTTGGATCATCTGTTGTATTTCCGTCGGTATCATTACCATTATCCGAAGTATCCTCTGCATATAAAGATCCCTCTAAATTTTGAGCAGAAGCAATTGCAGTATTTATTATACGTCCTGTTTCTGCAGCGCTTTGTTCAATACTATAGAATGCAATATATGAAGCGATTTCATTAACTTTTAAGTAGCCTTCTAAAGATCCTAAGGTAGATCCAGTGAAGAATGGTCCATTTGATAATGTCAATAGTTCTCCATTTCCATCTGTAATAATGTCTTCAAGAACAATATTTTTTAATGATGTATTACCTGTATTTTTAATTAAAATATCATATGAAATCAAATCGCCTGTATCAACAACATCATCCGTGTTATTTGTTATAGAAGCTGTTTTGGTTACTTCGATATCAGGAATTTCTTGTAAGAATACTTCCGTTGGATCATCTAACGTATTTCCATCCGTATCGTCTCCATCATCACTGACATCGGAGATTCTTAGGTCTTGATTTGGTGCAGCTGCAGAAGCTTCAACTGTATTTATTATAATTCCTGAAGCAACATCTATAGCATTAATAATGTAAAAAGCTATATAGGTAGCGGCTTCTCCCTCTATTAAAACACCTTCTGCAGATCCTTCTGAGGATCCTGAAAAGAAGGGGCCATTACTTAAAGTTAGTGTGTTCCCATTTCCATCTGTAAGTGTATCAACAATTAAAAGATCCCTAAGAGTAGAGTTTCCATTATTCTCAACAATAATTGTATAAGTAATAATATCGCCTGCGCCAGTTTCTCCGTCACCATTATCAGTAATTTCCGCTGTTTTGGTTACTTCCATAACAACATTTGAAACTGTGAAAACTTCTGTTAAATCATCTTCACTATTTCCATCGGTATCATCACCATTATCACTGACGTCAAATACATCTCCTATTTGACCTGGACTATTCCCTCTAAATACAACAGAATTTCTAATTACTCCAGAATCTGCTGCTCTTTGTCCGATTAAATAAGAAGCTGTGTAGGTAGCTATTTCTGATTGAGCAAGTATTCCTTGTGGAGAATTCTGAGAAGAAGAAACAAACGTGGGTTGGGTTGTTAAAATGAGCTCTCTACCACTAGCATCTGAGAGCGTATCTTCATACGTTAATCCACTTACAGTTATGTTTCCTTTATTTTCAACTGTTATAATATAGTCAATTCTATCTCCAACATCATTTATACCATTTTGATTAAGGTCTATTACATCAGCTACTTTAGTCACCTCTATTTCAGGAAGAGAAATGATCTCGATCACAGTAGGATCATTGGTTGTATTTCCATCAGTATCATCTCCATCATCACTTACATCTGAAACATCATTGTTGTTCCCTGGGCTAGAGGCGTTAACTGTTACTGAATTTATAACTTTCCCCGTTCCGGCATCACTATTTGAAATTATATAAGTTGCCGAGTAGGTTGCACTTTCGCTGGGGTTCAATGAGCTTTCGGAAGATCCCTGGGTTGAAGAAATAAAGAGAGGTCCAGAAGATAATTGAAGAACATTATTATTTCCGTCTTTTAAAGTATCAATTAATGTAATTGATGAAAGTTGTGTAGAGCCTGTATTGTTTATAGTAATAGTGTAAACAATTGTGTCACCAGCGTTTATACTTCCGTCTCCATTGTCAATGGTGTAAGCTGTCTTAGTTGCTTCAATTGATCTATTTGTGTTAAAGATAACAACTGTTGGATCGTTTATGGTATTGCCGTCAGTATCATCTCCATCATCACTTATATCTGAAACATCGTTACTATTACCTGGACTACTTCCCGTAACCGTAACCGAATTATTTACACTGCCAGAATTTACATCTTGCTGGGTAATTAGATAGGTTGCATTATAAGTCGATACCTCTGCTGTCAAAATTGTACCCTCTGCAGAACCATCTGAATTTGATGTAAAACTAGGTCCTGTAGTGAGGCTCAAGGTATTTCCATTCCCATCCGTTAAAGTATCAATTAAACTTAATCCATTGATAGTAACGTTACCGGTGTTTTGGATTGTTATTGTATAATTTATTGTATCTCCTGCTCCATTTAATCCGTCACCATCATCAGTTATTGTATACGTTTTGGTAACCTCAATTGATGCTAACGGAGCTATTGAAACTACTGTAGAATCATTAATCCTGTTTCCATCAGTGTCATCACCATCATCACTTTGGTCAGATACATCATTTGTGTTTCCTGGGCTACTTCCTGTTACTGTTACAGTATTTTCAATTTGCCCACTAAGGGAAGCTGCATTGGAAATTAGATAGCTTGCATTGTAGGTTGAAACCTCATTAGGAGCAATTGATCCTTGAGGGGAGCCACTGGAATTTGACACAAAAGTTGGTCCAGAGGTAAGAGTTAATGCATTTCCATTACCGTCGGTTAATAAATCTACAAGACTCAATGAAGTAATACTAACATTACCCGTATTAGCAACTGTAATGGTATAGTTGATGGTATCGCCTGCTCCGTTAATTCCATCTCCATTATCTGCTACAGTTGCTGTTTTGGTTACTTCAAGTTCTGGTACTTGGGACGTATATACTACTGTAGGATCGTCTAATGTATTTCCATCGGAGTCATTTCCATCATCAGAAGTGTCGGTTATGTCATTGGTATTGCCCGGGCTACTTCCCGTTACCACTACCGTATTATTAATCAACCCAGAATCTGCTGCTGCATTAGTGATTACATAACTTGCAGAATAAGTAGCAATTTCACCTGCGACTAATGTTCCTTCCAAAGACCCTGATGAAGAACTAATATAGTCTGGTCCTTGATCTAGGGTTAATGAAATTCCATTTTTGTCAGTTAAGTTGTCTACTAGAGTAATTCCTGTAATCGTTTGTCCACCAATGTTTTCAATGGTTATCGTGTAGTTTATGGTGTCTCCTGCTCCATTAGTTCCATCTCCATTATCAATTATACTCGCAATTTTGGTTACTTCTATTGAACCTTCTGGTGATGTGGTTATTACAGTTGAATCACTTGAAGTGTTTCCATCGCTATCATCTCCATCGTCACTTATATCGAATACATTGTTTGTATTCCCAGGACTATTTCCTGTTACTTGAACCGAATTTATTATTGATTGAGTGTTTGCAGCAAGTTGAGAAATGGTGTAAGTGGCAGTATAAGTTGCAACTTCTCCAACTGTAAGATTTCCTTGGGTAGAATTGGCATTAGAGGAAGTAAAGACTGGTCCCGCTGTAAGAGCTAATACATTTCCATCGCCATCGGTTAAATTGTCTACCAAAGTAAGGTTAGATAAACTAACATTTCCTGTATTTTGAACTGTAATGGTGTATACAATTACATCACCACTATCGTTGGTATTGTTTGAATTGCTATCGATAACCACTGCCGTTTTTGTTGCCTCTACCAATGGGTTTCGATTCAGTAGGGTTTCAGTAACATCATTATTTGTATTTCCATCTGTATCAATTCCGTCATCACTTTGATCAGAAACAGAAGAAGTCTTCAATGGATCAGAAGCTACAGCAGTAACTGTATTTATTATTCTTCCCGAATCAACGTCTCTTTGATCAATTGTGTAGGTCGCTGTATAGGTAGCTATTTCATTAATATCTAAATTTCCAACGGTCGATCCTGAACTTGAATTATTAAAGCTTATTGGAACAGAATAGCTTAATGTATTGTTGTTCCCATCGGTTAATAAATCTGTTAAACTAAGGTTTGATAAAACAACATTTCCAGTGTTTTGCACAGTAATTGTATACACAATTGAATCTCCAAGGTCGTTGTTCCCATTGCTGTTTGTATCGATTACATTGGATGTCTTTGTGACTTCTAAACCTGAGTTGATATCAAAATAAGTTACCGTTGAGTCATTTTCTGTATTGCCGTCAGCATCATTTCCATCATCACTCTGATCGGTTACATCATTACTTTGTCCAGGACTACTTGCAACTACATTTACGGTATTGGAAACTAAGCCTGTGTTAACATGACTTTGGTTTACAATCAAGTATGCATTGTAAGTTGCCTGTTCTCCTGGAATCAGCACGCCGTTTATGGAGTTTTTAGAAGACCCTCCATAGGTAGGTCCGTTTGAAAGGTTTATGGTGTTTCCATTTCCATCATGAAGGATATCGGTAATTGTTATCCCATTTAGGGTCACATTACCTGTGTTTCGAACGCTAATAGAATAATTTATTACATCTCCAACCCCTGTTAATCCGTCACCATTATCTGTTAGTTGACTGATTTTAGTTACTTCAATTGATGGGGATGACGTAATTGCAGTAACCGTTGGGTCATTTAACGTATTCCCATCATTATCATCACCATCATCGGAAACATCGCTTATGTTTGAATTTTCTGAAGAAGCTGAAACAATAACTTGATTCGATAATCCGCCAGCATCAACTACTCCTTGTTCTATGATATAATAAGCAATATAATTTGCGGTTTCACTTGCTTGTAAGCTTCCCTCGGTAGACCCTAAATTAGCTCCAGTGTATGTTGGGCCAGAAATTAGATTGAGTGTTCTTCCGTTATTATCCAAAAATTGATCAAAAATAGTAACTCCTTGAAGGTTTATATTTCCTGTATTAGTTACTTCAATATCATATCTTACAAAATCTCCTTTCCCTAATAAACCATCACCATTATCGGTAATAGTAACAGTCTTAGTTGCCTCGATTTCTGGTAAAGCGGTTATACTAACTATCGTTGGATCATCAGTAGTGTTCCCGTCAGTATCATCTCCATCATCTGAGGTATCCGTTACATCTCCTCTATTTCCTGGAGAAGATGCTGTTGCTATAACAGTATTTGAAATAAACCCAGTTCTCTCAGCAACACTACTTACCACATATGATGCTGTATAGGTAGCTGTCTCTCCAAGTGTCAATGTGCCTTGACTTGATCCTGCGCTGGAGGAAGTAAAGCTTGGTCCACTTGTTAATGTTAATGATCTACCACTTCCATCACTAAGCCTATCTACTAGCGTTAACCCTGATAAACTCGTGTTACCCTTATTCTCTACCGTTATGGTATATACTATCGTGTCTCCTAAGTCTACAATACCGTTACTGTTGTTGTCTGTAACCGTTGCCGTCTTGGTGGCCTCTATC
>Ga0233426_10002647_pt1 | contig 14746 bp, 16 predicted proteins | sample SI_118_April2016_6_FD_179875 | JGI IMG/M metagenome (GOLD analysis project Ga0233426, IMG submission 179875) | Seawater microbial communities from Saanich Inlet, British Columbia, Canada - SI_118_April2016_10_MG | ecosystem: Environmental > Aquatic > Marine > Inlet | place: Canada: British... | reverse complement strand
AATTGAAAAACTACATAAATCTTATCCAATAGGTAAAGATTCTCTTCATGTTTTAAAAGGAATCGATTTACATATTAAGGAAGGTGAATTCGTTTCTATTATGGGATCTTCTGGTTCTGGTAAATCTACATTATTAAATATTGTTGGTTTATTAGATGGACATGATGAAGGAAATTATTTTTTAAATGGACAGTTGATAAAGGATTTAAATGAAAAAAAAGCAGCCATATTAAGAAATAAATTTTTAGGTTTTGTTTTTCAATCATTCAATTTAATTTCATACAAAACAGCTTTAGAAAATGTTGCCTTGCCTTTGTATTACAAGGGAATTAAGAGAAAAGAACGCTTAAAAATAGCCTTAGATTATTTAGAAAAAGTAGGATTGAAAGATTGGGCAAATCATTTACCAAATGAATTATCTGGAGGACAAAAACAGCGTGTTGCAATTGCGAGAGCTTTGGTAACAAAACCGAAAGTTGTTTTGGCCGATGAACCTACCGGAGCTTTGGATTCAACAACAACAGACAATGTAATGGATTTGTTGAGAGATATTAATAATGAAGGAATGACTGTTTTTGTAATTACTCATGAGGAGGAAGTGGCAGAGCAGACAAAAAGAATTGTTCGTTTAAAAGATGGAGTCATTATCAGTGATGAGTTGACAGCTGTAAGTAAACCAATAAAAGAGGCAATTAAAGCAGTTTAAGTATGTTTGATTTAGATCGTTGGAGAGAAATTTTTCAAAGCATCAGTAAAAACAAGTTACGTTCTGTAATGTCGGGTTTTACTATATCTTTTGCTATTTTATTGTTTACTTTATTATTTGGAGTTGTAAATGGATTAAGTAATACCTTTAAAGATGCATTTGTAGATGATGCGCAAAACTCTATGTTTGTTAGGGTTGGAAGAACGACCAAACCTTATAAAGGGTTGCAAAGTGGTAGAGTAATTCAGTTGAAAAATGAGAATTATGACTATGTAACGAAAACTTATGAGGATAAAATTCAGTACCAAACTGCAAGAATTTATAAAAATGTAAATATTACTTACAAAACAAAGCAAGACAATTATACCTTGAGAGCCGTGCATCCTGACCATCAGTTTTTAGAGAAAACGATTATGGATGAAGGCAGATATATCAATACAAGAGATTTAAAGGAGAAAGCCAAAGTTCTTGTTATAGGAAGATTGGTGAAGAAAGATATTTTTGGAGAAAAACCAGCATTAGGAAAACGTGTTAATGTGAATGGGATTTCCTATAAAATTATCGGTATTTTCTCTGACGATGGAGGTGATAATGAGGAACGACTGACATACATGCCAGTGACAACAGCGCAAATGTTATATGGTAATAATGACTATATCAGTGAAATGAATTTAGGCTATAATCCGAGCTTGTCATTAGATGAAGCAGTTGCATTTGGAAACAGGTTAGAGCGCGATTTGAGAACAAGGTTGAATATACATCCAGACGATCAAGGTGCCATTAGAGTTCGAAATATGGCTGAGGCTAACAAAGGGATTGGTCAGTTTATGGGAGTTCTTTATTTTTTAGTAATTCTTATAGGTTCGGGAACGCTAATTGCAGGTATTATTGGAATTAGTAATATCATGATTTTTGTCATTAAAGAACGTACTAAAGAATTTGGAATCCGAAAAGCATTAGGAGCACAACCAGCATCTATTATTGGCATGGTGGTGCAAGAATCAATACTGATTACTACCATTGCAGGGTATTTAGGGCTTTCTTTAGGTTCTTATATTTTAAGTGCGATAGGAGATACACTTGAAGCTTATTTTATTAAAGATCCAAGTGTTAGCCCAGAAATTGTTATTGGTGCAACCCTCACATTAATTATTGCAGGTTTAATAGCTGGTTTTTTACCAGCAAAAAAGGCAGCACGTATCAAACCAATTGTAGCATTAAGAGCAGATTAATTATGAAATTTTTATTTGATTCAGATACTTGGCAAGAAATTTATGGAAGCATTCGTAAAAATAAATTAAGAACATTTATTACAATTCTTGGAGTTTGGTGGGGGATATTTTTATTAGTAGCTCTTTTGGGAGGAGCGCGCGGAATTGAGAATGGTTTTAATAGATTGTTTGGTAATTTTGCAACAAATAGTGTGTTTATATGGACACAATCTACAGATACTCCTTTTAAGGGGTTTCAGAAAGGAAGACGTTTTCGATTGACCTTTAATGATATTGAGGTTCTTAAGAGTGAATATAAGGAAGAAATTAAGTTTTTAGCTCCAAGAAGTCAAACAAATAATTTAATTATTAAAGATTTTAAGTCTGGTAATTTTAGGGTGAGTGGAGATTATCCAGTATTGGATAAAATTCAGAAAAAGAGTTTAATTTACGGACGCTTTATTAATACGAATGATATTTTAAGAAAATCTAAAGTCTGCGTGATATCAGAAGATATCTACAAACAATTGTTCGAGAAAAATGTCAACCCAATTGGTGAGTACATTAAAATAAACAATATTGGATATCAAGTTGTAGGTGTTTATGAACCGCCAACAACTATTAGCTTTGATGGAGAAGCCGCCTATATTCCGTTTACCACGTTTCAAAAAGTATACAATAGGGCAGATAAAATTGATTGGATGATGATTACCGCTAATGAGGGAGTAGATATCAATCAAATGGAAACAGATATTTTATTGTCCCTTAAAAACCTACACAAAGTACATCCAGAGGATGATAGAGCTTTTGGTAGCGTCAATTTAGGAAATGAAATAGGTAAGGTTACTGGCTTTTTAACAGGGATGCAATTTTTAACATGGTTTGTAGGAATCGCAACCTTAATCGCTGGTGTCTTTGCTATTGGAAATATTTTATTGATTACAGTGAAAGAACGTACAAAAGAAATTGGTATTAGAAGAGCTATTGGAGCAACACCGATTGAAATACGAAGGCAAGTTGTACTTGAATCTGTATTTTTGACTACAGTTGCAGGTATGTTGGGTATCTTTTTTGGTGCACTGGTATTGTATGCTATTGAGAGGTTCTTTGGACAAGGAGATGATGCTGTATTGGTAAATCCAACAGTTAATATACCAATTATACTAATTGCCTTTTCAATTTTGATTGTATTAGGTACCCTAATAGGAATGATTCCTGCCTTTATGGCAACCATTATAAAACCAATAGAAGCTTTAAGAGAAGAATAAAACAATCAACAAATTATGAGTAAAAGAGCAAAATTTATTTTAATTACAATAGTAATCCTATTTGTAGGAGCACTTATTTATTTCGGGAAAAAGAATAAAAAGAGTATTATCCAGTTTGAAACCGAAACGCCCTTCAAAACGACTATTGTGAAGAAAACCGTGGCCACCGGAAAAGTAATTCCTCAAGAGGAAGTAGAGATTAAGCCACAAATTTCAGGAATTATAGATAAAATATATTTAGAGGAAGGTTCTATTGTAAAGGCAGGAGATTTAATTGCCACTGTTCGGGTTGTGCCAAATATTCAAAATTTAAATAGTGCGAAAGGAAGAATAAAAAATTCGAAGTTATCATTTAACAACTCCAAAAATAACTTTATTAGAACCAAAGGTCTTTTTGCGAAAGGAGTTATTTCACGTCAGGATTTTGAAAATGCAGAATTAAATTATAACAATGCTAAAGTAAATTTAGAAAATGCACAGTCTGATTTAGAAATTATTCAGAAAGGATCTACGGCAGAAAATGGAAGTACTGCAAATACAAATATTAGAGCAACTGCCTCTGGTATGATTGTTGAAATTCCTGTAAAGAAAGGATATCAAGTAATAGAATCAAATAACTTTAATGCAGGTACTACGATTGCTACGATTGCAGATATGACACAGATGATTTTTGAGGGGAAAGTAGACGAGTCTGAAGTAGGTAAATTGGTAAATGGTACTGCTATTGATATTTCGCTCGGAGCAATTGAAAATAAGAAGTTTCCCGCAAAATTAAATTTTATTGCGCCGAAAGGAACTGAAGAAGGCGGTGCTGTGCAGTTTAAAATCAAGGCAGATGTAACGTTAGATAATAATTATTTTATTCGAGCAGGTTACAGTGCGAATGCAAATATTGTTTTAGAGAAAAGAGACAGTGTATTATCAATTAAAGAAGCGCTATTACGTTTTGACAAACAAACAGAAGAGCCATATGTAGAGGTAAAAATGGTTGATGGTACTTTTGAAAAGAAAACACTTAAATTAGGAACTTCTGATGGAGTAAATGTTGAGGTTTTAGAAGGGGTCACTAATGATGATGAAATTAAAATTTGGAATAAAGTCTCTAAAGACGATAAGGAAAAAGAAGATTAGGTTTTTTTAATTTTAGAAAAAAAAGGAATTCAATTTGAATTCCTTTTTTCTTTTAAACAATTAGCGAAATATGCTAAAATGTAAATTTTGGTAAGTTGAAGTATTAAATTAGGAACGAGGCAGTATCTTAATTTTAAAGATGTAAATGGTGTTAATCAAGAAATAATTCAAAAGAATAATTTTAATATGAACGCAATAAATTATGGTTTAAGTTCTTATTTAGGATATAATTCTACCTGTTTTTATGTAAAATATGATTTAAATCCACTTTTTAAAAACACAGATACTAGAAATATTTCGATGGGAAGTCGTTTAGACTTAAATTAAAAATAGTTTGACTCAAACTAAGTTTAGATTTCTTAGATAGTTTAAAAATAGTACATATTAGTGTTTTAAAGATTTGTATCATACATATAAATCTTTAATTAATAATCTAATAAATATCATTTAAATGCAAAAAAGTTATTATATTTGCACCCTTAAAAATAAACAATAAATATTTAATTTATGAATCATTACGAAACTGTTTTCATTTTGAATCCCGTTTTATCTGATACTCAGATAAAGGAGACAGTACAAAAATTCGAAGATTATTTAGTATCCAAAGGAGCTGAAATGATCTCAAAGGAAGATTGGGGCTTAAAGAAATTAGCTTATCCAATTCAAAAGAAAAAAAGTGGTTTTTATCACTTATTAGAGTTTAAAATTGCTGGAGAAGAAATCTCTGCATATGAGTTAGAATTTAGAAGAGATGATAGCGTTATGCGTTATTTAACTGTTAAATTAGACAAACATGCAGCTGCTTGGGCAAAAATTAGAACTGAACGTGTTAAATCTACTAAAAAATAAGAAATGGCATCAATAGAACAACAAGCAAAGGGTGGTAAATCTGCTGACGTTAGATATTTAACGCCTTTAGACATAGACACTAAAAAAGAAGCTAAATACTGTAGATTTAAAAAGAAAGATATTAAGTATATCGATTATAAAGATGCAGACTTCTTAATGTATTTAGTAAACGAACAAGGTAAAATTTTACCAAGACGTTTAACAGGAACATCATTAAAATATCAACGTAAAGTTGCTCAAGCAATTAAAAGGTCTCGTCATTTGGCGTTAATGCCTTACGTTGGAGATTTGTTAAAATAATAAATACGTAGGAAATGGAATTAATATTAAGACAAGACGTAGAAAATTTAGGATTTAAAGATGATGTTGTATCTGTAAAAAACGGTTACGGTAGAAATTTTTTAATACCTACAAAAAAAGCAGTTTTAGCTACATCATCTGCAAAGAAAGTTTTAGCAGAGAATTTAAAGCAACGTGCTTATAAAGAGGCTAAATTAATTGAAGACGCTAACGTATTAGCAGAAACAATTAAAGGATACGAAATTAAAATTGCATCTAAAGTTGGATCAGGAGATAAATTATTTGGTTCTGTAAACAACATAGATTTAGCTGCAGCACTTGCAAAAGCAGGAACAGATTTAGATAAGAAATTTATCAAGGTTGTTGGTGGTTCTGTAAAAAGATTAGGTAAATACAATGCTTCTGTAAGATTACACAGAGTAGTTGTTGCTGATATTACTTTTGAAGTGGTTTCTGATAAGTAATTATCGTCATATAATTTATATAAAGCTCGTTAGAAATAACGAGCTTTTTTATTTTTAAATTTAATTCCTACATTATGAAATATAGACAACTTACAAAAGAACAATTTGAAAGTTTACATGAAGATTTTGCACGTTTTTTGGCAACACAAAGCATCGATGCAAAAGAATGGAAGCAAATAAAAGAAAATACACCCAAGGTAGCACAAGAAGAAATGAATGTTTTTTCTGATGTAGTTTGGGACGATGTTTTAACAAAGACAAGTTATGTAGAGCATTTTTCTAAAACCTCTGTAAATCTTTTTAAATGTGATAAAGAAGAAATTCATAGAATTGCAATTAAAATAACTTGGGATATTAATTTGCTAGAGCAAAAAGGGTTTGAATGGTTGATGCAAAATCCAATGGATAATTCTGTCGAAATTTTTAAAGGCACAAAACCTTATAATTCAGAGAGAAATCCTGAAATTTTTGATTTGATAGAAAAAGGAAGCTCAATTTCGAAAGGAGAGATATTTGAATATTTTAGTCAATTAGTGTCTTAATTCTTTTGAGGCGATTTCTGCTTCTAATAATCATTAAAAAAAAAGAGTTCAAACAATTTGATTTGTTTCGGTTAAGTTTGTTTACTAGCCTTGTATCCTTAACAAAACAAGAATTCACAGACTATTTGTTAATTTATCAGTAAATCAATTAAGATATCAGTTCCATAACTTGCAACCTCCGGTATGACTGTTAAATTTTGATAAGAACTTTCGTTTACTGATGGTTTTGGATCTATGAAATAAATTGGGACATTGGGCTTTACATAATCAATTAAACTCGCTGCAGGATAAACTTGCATCGATGTGCCTATAATTACTATAATATCCGCTTTTTTAGCAATTTTAATCGCTTTATCTAGCAAAGGCACCATTTCTCCAAACCAAACAATATGTGGTCTTAATTGACTCTTTTTCTCACATAAATCGCCTAAAAATAAATCTTTTTTCCAATTCAATACATTCTTTTCATCGAGAGTACTTCTTACTTTTAAAAGCTCGCCATGTAAATGAGTTACGTTAGTGCTTCCCGAACGTTCATGCAAATCATCAATATTCTGAGTAACTATTTCTACCTTAAAATATTTTTCTAATTCCACTAGATTAAAATGTGCTCTATTAGGCAAAACTTCTAATAATTGCCGTCTGCGTTGGTTATAAAAGTTTAATACTAATTCAGGATTTTCTTCGAAACCACTTGGAGAGGCTACTTTTATAACATCATGTCCTTCCCACAAACCATCACTATCTCTAAATGTTTGTATTCCACTTTCAGCGGAAATTCCTGCACCAGTTAAAAAAACTATTTTTTTCATGAGATAATAAGATTGAGTATTTTTATATAAACTATTCAAGATAAAAATAATAATTTTAAGTTTGTATTTATGATTGATCAAAAACTACTTAACTATCTCGAAGGCTTTTTAACCGATAATAGAAAAAATCTTTTTAAAAAGGTTTTAGATAAAAGAACCCGACATTTTGCGGTAGTTTTAGAAGATATTTTTCAACCTCATAATGCAAGTGCAGTAGTTAGAACTGCAGATATTTTCGGAGTTCAAGATGTGCATGCCATTGAAAATAAGTATACCAATAAAGTTTCTAGACATGTTGCCAAAGGTTCTCAAAAATGGGTAACTTCTAAGCGTTATAAATCTGATGGGGATAACACCAAAATTTGTTTAGATAATTTAAGAGAAAAAGGATATCAAATTATTGCAACATCACCTCATAATGATTCCTGTTTATTACAAGATTTTGACGTTACAAAGAAATCAGCATTTGTATTTGGAGTGGAAGCAGAAGGGGTTTCTAATTATGTAAAAGAGCAGGCCGATGGATTTTTAAAAATACCAATGGTTGGTTTTACAGAAAGTTTAAATATCTCTGTAGCTGCAGCAATTATTTTACAAGACGTGACAACAAAATTGAGAGACTCTGATATAAATTGGCAATTATCACAAAAAGAAAAAGACGATTTATACTTCGATTGGGTAAAAAAAACAATAAAGAATGTTGAGAAAATAGAAAAGCATTATCAACAAAATATAGAATCAGGAAATTAATTCAGTGTAGTTGTTTCATAAAATCGATCCAGTAAATAAATAGATTTCTATAACTATGAAAAGAATATTTACTCAATAATGACTTGCTCTATAGATGAGGTAGAATCACAACGTTTTACCAATAAACTAACATTTTCTAATTCCTTTGTACCTGTAATATAGTATTCAGCGCAAGGTTCTTGTCTTTGATTACTTTTTCCGAAATCAACATCCCCTGTGTACAAAATTGTGGATATATCTAAAGTATCAATACTAAATTTATACATCGCACTTTTAGCATCTTTAGAAAACATACGTTTTTTAATCCTAATAGATTTTAAAGTTCTTGCATCCATTCCGTAATCGAATGTTGCTTTTTTCTTTTGCCAGAAAAAATATACACCAACACAACCTATTGATAAGCCTACTAAATAATATCCTATTCGTTTAATGAGCATTATAAAATTTTATTGCAAATGTAATTTTTTGTTTTAAAAATAGCTTTATAATATTAATAAATTAATATCTCTAAAAGGTATATCAAACCAGTCTGCAACCGTTCTATTTGTGAGAATTCCGTGATAAAAATACATTCCGTTTCGTAAACTCTTATTAAAACGAGCAGCATTTTCAAATCCGCCTTCATCAGAAATATTTAATAAGTAGGGAGTGAAAATATTACTGATAGATAATGAAGCTGTTCTTGCGTAACGTGCGGGAATGTTGGGTACGCAGTAGTGAACGACCCCATGCTTAATAAACGTTGGAGTTTCATGTGTAGTTACATTTGATGTTTCGAAACAGCCACCTCTATCAATGCTTACGTCAATAATTACTGCACCTTCTTTCATGTTTTCTACCATTTTTTCAGTAGCACAAATAGGAGATCTATTTTTTCCTCTTATCGCTCCGACAGCAACATCTGCTCGCATTAGAGCCTTTGCAACAGATTTTGGTTGTAAAGTAGATGTATAAATAGGGGCATTTAAAGAATGTTGTAATTTTCTTAATTTACTTATTGAATTGTCAAAGACTTTAACTCTTGCGCCTAAACCTAAAGCAGTTCTTGCTGCATACTCACCGACAGTTCCAGCGCCAAATATAACAACACTAGACGGCGGAACACCTCCAATATTTCCCAAGAGCAAACCATTTCCTTTATTAATTCCACTCATTAATTCTGCTGCAATCAATAAGGAAGCTGTTCCAGCAATTTCACTTAACGATTTTACAATTGGGTAAGTGTCATGTTCATCCTTTATATAATCGAAAGCAACTGCTGTAATTCTTTTTTTTGCCAAACATTCAAAGTATTTTTTACTTTGTGTTTTTAATTGCAAAGAAGAAATTAAAATTGTTTGCGGATTCATATATTCAATTTCTTTTTCTGATGGAGGAGCTACTTTTAAAACAATGTTACATTTAAAAGCTTCTTCAATGTCATAAGAAATTTTTGCACCTGCCTCAGAATATTCTCTGTCCGTATAATTTGCATTGTCACCAGCACCAGTTTCCACAACAATTCTATGTCCATGAGCACACAAGGCAGAGACAGCATCTGGAGTTAAACAAACACGTTTTTCGCTAAAATAAGTTTCTTTAGGTAAACCAATAAATAATTCCCTCTTTTGCTTTTTAATTTCTAACATTTCTTCTTGCGGAAGCAACTCTTCTTTACTAAAAGGAGAAAATGAACTCATAGTATTGTTATTTTAGTTGAATATTGCGTTGCTCATCATCTGAAATAGATAAATGTATTTGAACAGCATCTAAAGGTAGTAAATTTTCTATGTTTTCTGGCCATTCAACCAAACACCAAGCATCAGAATCGAAATATTCTTCTATTCCAATATCTAAAGCCTCTTCTTCCTCTTCAATTCTGTAAAAATCAAAGTGAAAAACTTTTTCTTCTTTTGATGTTTGATATTCATTTACTAATGAAAAAGTAGGAGAGGAGATGTTATCTAAAATACCAAGTTGCTGGCAGATTTCTTTAATAAGTGTTGTTTTGCCAACTCCCATTTCTCCGTAAAATAATAACGTTTTATTTTTTACTGATGAAATGATTTCTGCTGCAATAGATGATAGATTTTGTAAGGAATAATTTTTATTCATTTAACAAAAATAGTGAAATTTATACCACATAGAAACAGTTCCTAATTATATTACTTCGGGCTATAAACTGCGCAAGGAATAATCACTTCTTCTAAAGAAATTCCACCATGTTGATAAGTATTTTTATAATATTTAACAAAATGATTAAAGTTATTTGGATACGCAAAAAACAAATCTTCTTTGGCAAAAATAAATGAACTATTCATAGCTATGGTGGGTAAGAATATGTCTTTTGGGTTTCTTACAGCAAACACATTTTTATCATCATAGGAAAGACTTCTACCTGTTTTATAACGAAGGTTTGCACTAATATTTTTATCACCAATTACTTTTGTTGGATGTTTGCAATTAATAGTACCATGATCTGTTGTTATAATTAATTTTTGACCTAGTTGTTGTGCTTTTTGTATGATTTCAAACAAAGGAGAGTTTCTAAACCAACTTAAAGTTAAACTTCTGTAGGCTTTATCATCACCAGCTAATTCTTTTATTACTTCCATTTCAGTTTTAGAATGCGAAAGCATATCAACAAAATTATAAACTACCGCTGTTAAATCGTTTTGCTTTGTTCCGTTATAATTATCCGCTAAATCTTTACCGTTTTTTAGGTTCGTAATTTTATAATACTCATGTTTTATATCTAAATTTAAGCGCTTTATCTGTGCTGATAAAAAATCGTGTTCAAATAAATTCATTCCACCTTCATCGGTATCATTTTTCCAAAATTCTGGATATCGTTTTTCCATTTCGGATGGCATTAAACCAGAAAAAATAGCATTTCTAGCATACTGTGTCGCAGTAGGTAAAATAGAGAAATAAGAATGTTCTTCTTCTTTTTTGTAATGATTATTAATTAAAGGTTCTAAAATTCGGTATTGGTCATAACGTAAATTATCAATAATAACCCATAAAATTCCTTGGTCTTTACTTAATTCTGGAACTACATAATCTTTAAACAATGTATGAGAAAATGTAGGTTTATCATTAGATGTTAAAAAATCTTCATAGTTCTTTTTTAAAAACTTAAAAAATTGATTATTAGCTTCTTGCTTCTGACTTTCTAGGATACTTAACATTCCCTGATCACTAATATTTTCTAGTTGCAATTCCCAATGAACTAATTTTTTATAAAGCTCAATCCATTCTTCATAAGAATTTACCATAGCCATATCCATAGATATTTTTCTAAATTCTTGCTGATAGCTAGATGTCGTTTTTTCAGTAACCAAACGAGAGTTATCTAAATTCTTCTTTAAACTCAGTAAAATCTGACTTGGATTTACAGGTTTGATCAAGTAATCAGCAATTTTAGAGCCAATTGCTTCTTCCATTATATATTCTTCTTCACTTTTAGTAATCATTACCACAGGTAAATTGGCTTGTTTCTGTTTGATTTCTGCAAGTGTTTCTAAACCCGTTAGACCAGGCATATTTTCATCTAAAAATACAATATCAAAGCTTTCTTCATCCACTAAATCAATTGCATCTGCACCATTTGTGCAAGTAGTTACTTTATAGTTTTTACGTTCTAAAAAAATAATGTGAGGTTTTAGTAATTCTATTTCATCATCAACCCATAAAATTTGTATACTACTCATATTTTTGCTTTGGCTTTTAATAGTTAACCCTAAAAATAGGTATTTGTTATATTTTTTTGGCTTTAAAAATGATAAAATATTGCCAAAAAAAATAATGGTTGTACTTTGCCGTATAATGATAAAAATTTTCCTTTGAATACTAAAAAACCAAATAAATTAAAAATTTTAAATGATCCCATTTATGGTTTCATACAAATACCAAATACTCTAATTTTTGATATTATTGAACATCCTTATTTTCAGAGACTAAGAAGAATTACTCAAATGGGCTTTTCTAATTTGGTTTATCCTGGTGCTAATCATACACGTTTTCATCATGCCATTGGCTGTATGCATTTAATGCAAAAAGCAGTTGGAGTTTTAAGGTTTAAGGAGGTTTTGATTTCCAGCGAAGAAGAAAATGCTTTGTATATCGCAATTTTATTACATGATATTGGCCATGGTGCATTCTCTCATGCATTAGAACATAGTATTGTTAGTGGAATTTCTCATGAAGAAATTTCTCTCAATTTTATGAAAAAATTAAATAAAGAATTTGACGGCAAACTTAATTTAGCTATTGAAGTTTTTGAGGGAAAGAATCCACGTAAATTTTTATTCCAATTAATTTCTAGTCAGTTAGATATTGATCGTTTAGATTATTTAAAAAGAGACAGCTTTTATACAGGCGTAACAGAAGGAAATATATCATCTGATAGATTAATAGCAATGATGAATGTAAAAGATGATGAATTAGTTATTGAAGAAAAAGGAATTTATTCTGTAGAAAAGTTTTTGATTGCTAGACGTTTAATGTATTGGCAAGTCTACTTGCATAAAACAGGTTTAGTTGCTGAAAATATGTTGGTTAATGTTTTAAAAAGAGCCAAGGAGTTGGCTGAAGAAGGAGTTGAGCTATTTTCAAGTACTAGTTTAAAATATTTTATGTATCAACAAATATCTGAAGAAAATTTTAATGATGAAACCTTAGATATGTTTTCTAAGTTAGATGATTATGATGTTCTTTCGGCAATCAAAGAGTGGTCAAATCATGAAGACAAAGTACTCTCTCTTTTATCAAAAATGATTATTAATCGAAAACTATTACGAATTGAAATTCAACAAAAACAATTTGAAAAATCAGATTTAAATGAAAAAATTAAACAAGTAGCAAAGAAACTAAAGCTTTCAGAGAATGAAGCAAAATTTTTTGTGTTTTCAAAAAAGATTACAAATCAAGCATATCAGCAAGAAAAACCTATTTTTATTCTCAATAAAAAAGGAAATATTAAGGATATTGCACAAGCATCAGACCAATTAAATTTACAAGCGCTTACAACCCCAGTAATCAAACATTTTATTTGTTATCCAAAGTAACGATGAGATTAGCCAAATTACTTTAAATTTTATATTTTTGCGTTTGATGAAATTTACAGCAAAACAAATAGCAGATATTTTGGAAGGCGAAATTTTGGGAGATCCCAATGAAGAAGTTTTTAAATTATCTAAAATAGAGGAAGGGGAAAAAGGATCTTTAACCTTTCTTTCAAATCCAAAATATAATTCTTTTTTATACACTACAAACGCCTCAGTTGCCATAGTCAACAATAACCTTAAATTAGAAAAATTAACGAACACAACTTTAATAAAAGTAGAAAACGCCTATGAAGCTTTTTCTAAAATATTAGCGTTTTATAACGAGGTTAAAAATAATAAGACAGGAAGAGAAACCCCAAGTTTTATATCAGATTCTGCAAAGATTGGACAGAATGAATATATTGGAGCATTTTCATATATAGGTGAAAATGTTATCCTTGGAGATAATGTAAAAATTTATCCGAGTTCGTATATTGGAGACAACACAAATATTGGTAATAATTGCGTTGTTTTTTCAGGAGTCAAAATTTATTCAGAAACTATTATTGGTGATAATTGTAAAATTCATGCAGGCACTATAATTGGTTCTGACGGTTTTGGATTTGCTCCTGATGAAAATGGAGAATATTCAGCAATACCACAAATTGGAAATGTAATTATTGAAGACAATGTAGATATTGGTTCTGCATGTACAATAGATCGAGCTACAATGGGATCTACAACCATAAGAAAAGGTGTAAAATTAGATAACCAGATACAAGTCGCCCATAATGTAGAAATAGGATACAATACAGTAATTGCCTCTCAAACAGGTATTGCAGGTTCTACAAAAATTGGCAGTAATTGTATGATTGGCGGACAAGTAGGTATTTCTGGTCATTTAAAAATAGGAAATAATGTAAAAATATTGGCTCAAGCTGGTATTTCAAAAAGTTTAAAAGACGATGAGATTGTTAATGGATCGCCTGCTTTTAAAATACAAGATTTTAATAAAAGTGCTGTTTATTTTAGAAATTTACCTGAAATGGCATCAAAAATTAATAAGATAGAAAAAGAGTTGAAGACTCAAAATCAAAAAATAAATGAGTAAGAAGCAAAAGACAATAAAAGAAAAAGTAAGTTTATCTGGAGTGGGAATTCATACAGGTAAAACTGTAAATATGACCATAAGACCAGCACCTATAAATCATGGTTTTGCTTTTAGAAGAATTGATTTAGAAGGAGCACCAATTATTGAAGCAAAAGTAGAATACGTTGTAAATACTCAAAGAGGTACAAATTTAGAGAAAAATGGGGTTCAAATTCAGACTTCAGAGCATGTATTAGCTGCCGCTGTTGGTTTAGATATTGACAATCTTTTAATAGAATTAGACTCTCCTGAGCCTCCTATTATGGATGGTTCCTCTAAATATTTTGTTGAAGCTTTAGAAAAAGCGGGTATTGAAGATCAAGATGCAGAAATTGAAGAGTATGTTGTAAAAGAAATCATTTCTTTTAAAGATGAAATTACTGGAAGCGAGATAATTTTAATGCCTTCTGATAATTATGAAATAACTACGATGGTAGATTTTGGAACTAAAATTCTCGGAACCCAGAACGCTACTCTAGAAAAAATATTAGATTTTAAAGAAGAAATTGCCGACGCTAGAACTTTCAGTTTTTTAC
>Ga0233426_10002644_pt1 | contig 14755 bp, 11 predicted proteins | sample SI_118_April2016_6_FD_179875 | JGI IMG/M metagenome (GOLD analysis project Ga0233426, IMG submission 179875) | Seawater microbial communities from Saanich Inlet, British Columbia, Canada - SI_118_April2016_10_MG | ecosystem: Environmental > Aquatic > Marine > Inlet | place: Canada: British... | reverse complement strand
TTGTTGTTGATTTGGCTGGTGTTGATTTGGTTGGTATTGTTGTTGTTGTTGATTTGGTTGGTATTGTTGTTGTTGTTGATTTGGTTGGTATTGTTGTTGTTGATTTGGTTGGTATTGTTGTTGTTGATTTTGTTGTTGTTGTTGATTTTGTTGTTGTTGTGATTTATTAGATTCGATATTTATATAATGAAATAATCCATCATTTGATAAAACACGTTTTTGAGCTGTTATATATAATGTTGGAACACATTCAATAAAATCTGGTATTTGAATATCATTAGAATCAACACAACATAATTCAAAATTATTTAACATATTATTATTATTTAAAATATCTAATAATTTTTTAGAATGTTCGCAATAATTACTATAAAATATGAAATTTTTACTCATTATATTTTTTGAATATTACTAACTATAAATAAATATAAATAATTATTTTAATTATAAATTATATTAAAACTTTTAGTTAAATTAATTCTACATTTTTAACGATAAAATTATAAATTAAAATTAAATAAAATACTATTTATTTCAAACACAAAATTAAATAAATTAAAATTGATTTTATTTTTTTATTTAAAATTAAATAATTATAAATAATTATAATATTAAATTATAAAAAAATAAAAATCAAAATTAAAAATCAAAATTAAAAATCAAAATTAAAAATCAAAATTAAAAATTAAAAATTAAAACATAATATAAAATGGCACAAAAGAATAGTGGGTTTATTTCAAGTATTGAATATCCATATAGTAAATCGTGGGATAAAACAAATACTAATGTAAAATTCGAAGTAACGAATATAAATGTTGCTGATATTAATGGTATTAGAAGATGTATTATATCACAAACCGAATCATTTTCATTTCGAACAGAACCATATGAAAAAAATGATATTACTATTATTAAAAACGAAACTGCTTTAAATAATCAAATTATATGTCATCGTATAGGAATGATTCCTATACATATACCAGATACAAAATTTAAAATTGATGATTATGAATTTATAATTGAAGTAGAAAATAATAATAATTATGCAAAAACAATAACGTCTGAGGATTTTAAAATTTTAAAAATAAGTACTAATACTTATTTATCTAAAGAAGAAGTTCAAAAAATATTTCCAAAAGATCCAATATCAAAAGATTATATTATCATTACAAAATTAAAACCAAGTTATAACATTATAAATTATAAATTGAATAGTTATAAAGATGAATTATTAAACTCAAAAGGTAAAACATTTCATTTTCATTGTAAAGCGAAAGCCGTATTAAGTAATGGTGCTGAAAATAGTAGATTTAGTACAGTTACTAGTATTTCTTATAATAATAAAGTAGATGAAACAAAAGCAGATATTGCTGAAAAGGATTATATTGAAACAGAAATAAGAATTGCTAAAGAAAAACAACTAACGCCACGAACCAATGAACAATTATCTAGATATTTTAACACAACATTAAGAGAAAGATATTATTATGATAATAATGAAAATGAACCAACTAAATTTATATTTAATTTAGAATCGGTTGGAGTTGTACCACCACTTATTTTAGTTCATAGAGGTATTTTGTGTTTAATTGATAAAATAAATAATTTTTTAACAAATATTAAATCATTAAATGAAAACGTTATTAACATACAACCATCTCCTAATTTAATTGATGGATTCCAAATTACAGTTTTAGAAGAAAATGATACTCTTGGAAATATTATTCAAGAAAACTTTTATAATTACTTCTGTAACAAAAATAATGGAGAATTAGATTACATTGGTTATAAAAGAATTCATCCATTGGAAGAAAAAATAATTATAAATATAAAATCTTCGGTTTACACCCAAAAAGAAGATATCATTACTAATATTATTTCAATTGGTTGTTTGAAAATTATTAAAAAGTTAAAAGATTTACAAAAGGATTTAGAAAATAAAAAAGAATTTTCAAACGAACTTAAATCAATCCAATGAATTTAAATTAGTATTAGTATTAGTAATTAAATATTGATTATTTAAATATTGATTATTTAAATATTGATTATTTAAATATTGATTACTATTTAATTTAGTATTAAAATAGTTATTATAAATTATATTTTTTTCTAATTCATTTAAATTTTTAAAACTATGTATACATAATAATATAATACTACTAAACATATAATAAAATAATTGCATTGTTTCATATTTTTTTCTAAATAGAATTTCTTCATTTAATAAATAATTATATTCTTCTTCTAATTTTTCTATTTCTATTAAATCTTCATCAAAATCTTCATCAAAATCTTCATCAAAATCTTTATCGAAATCAATCACTATAGTATCGGTTAGCGTATTCATTTTTTTATAATAAATATAGTAATCTAGTTAATAAATAAATATAAATATAATATATATAATATTTTTTCATTTAATACCAAATGACGAAGGATAACAATTTTTCTTTAAAATTAATAGGATATATATTTTATATAGCATATAATACTTATTTTTATAATATAATTAACAATATTAAAAAATATGAAGGTTGTTTACAAAAAAATAAATGTCAAATAATTTATAATTCAAAAAAAATTACATTATTGCGATATATAAATTCTTTCTTTATACTCTTAGGAATATTTAACTTAGTAATACCATTTAATAAATATTTTATAAAAATACCTTTATTAGGAGGTATATATAGTTTTATATTGCTGACTTTATTAAGTTTGCAATTTACAATTTTATCAAATATATTTAGTAAATTAGACAAACAGAATTGTTTTAAGTGTTTAAAAATTAAAAATATTAGATTATTTAAACTATTATTAAAAACTAAATTTAAAACAATTATTATAACTATAATTATATCATATCTGATATTAATTTATTTATAAGATTTTTATAATATTTAAGTATTCTTTATATAAAATATAGGTACAATTTATTTAAAAGTGAAATATAAAGAATTATATTCAAATAAATAAATAAAATTGAAATAATTTAATAATTAATTTTAAATACATAAATCGTTTAATATATTTATTAATGTTTCGTGTTACTTTATCAGATACAAATGCATTAAATGAAGCAATTACAACTTTAACACATTTAAGGTGTTCTAAGCCAGATTATATTAATAATTACATACATGATTTTTATAATTGTTTAAGTGATGCTAAAACAAGATATAAAACATTAAGTAACTCAGAAAAATGTGAATTTACTACATTTATTGCTTATTTTAGAAGTTATTTATTTAAACTTAAAAATACAAAATTGAAAATTAATACAGAGACCAATATTGCTATTTTGACAAAAAAAGATTATGATACATATGGATTTACATTAATGTTTTCCACGCTAACATACGAATTACTTGATGTTCAATATATAGAAAAACGTAAAGAAGAATCATTTGATAACATATCATCTATTGAATCATTAATTGACGGAACTAATATTATTGCTGTTGTACAAAATGGAGAATTAAAGTATATTCGCACAAATGGAACATTTGATGCTGGTACTAAATATGATACAACTTTTACACATAAGGAAATATTTTATGATTTAATAGATACTCAAATAACATTTGATTTTTCAAAAATATTTGAATTTACAAAATTAGAACCTGATGTTAGATATTGTTTTAATTTTATAATGGAATTAAATTATACACCTGTTCCAAAAAAAGATACTAAAAATAAATTAAATTTAATTCGATTTTATAAAATTAATAATAAAAAAGAAGAACTTCAAACTATCATTCAATCTATTCAAAATGACACAATCGATGAAGAAGAAGAACTAATTGGTCAACAAATTAATAGTTTTACTAGTAATTATATTGAGGTGTTTAATAATAATGATACAATATCACTTTTTAATAATATTAATGCAGGTATTTTAAATACAATTGATGAATATAAATATGAAGGTATTAATATTAAACAAGATTTGATAGGATTTATTAGCGAACAACCCTATACATTTAAAGGAATATCTATTAAATATAATGATGGTTCTTATTTTGATATTATTGGTACAAAATATACTGAAATTATAGAACTTCGGCCAAATTGTAGTCTTGAATTTTCTCCAGAAAATGAAAGAAAATTATTTAATGAATTATTTCTTAACTTGTTATTTAAAGAAAATAGAGATATATGCTTGAAAATGTTTTATGAATATTATGATGTAAATAAACAATTTCTGCAACTATTTAGAACATTTGATGAAAAAATCTCAGGAGAATTTGTAAATAATTTAATGGAATTATATAAAAAGAATAGAATACAAGAAATTGATAGTATGAAAAGGAACGATTTAGATGCACTTATACCAGATTGTTTTAAATGTGGTAGAATAAGTACGTCATTTTTAACTAAATATAAAATCAAATATAGTAATCAAGGGTATGATTTTATTAAAATGATTCATGCGATTTATATTTATAATAAGCAATCAAATAAAAAATATAGTATGGAAGTTAATGTAATTCGTGATTTTGTTTATTACGAGTTATTAAAAGATTATTTTGATTCCTACAAAAAACAAGAGCGTTCTGTATATGGTGATATGTACGGTAAAATTATGACTCCCAAAATGTAAACTAAACAAAAACTAAACAACACCTACACACATTCCGTTTATGGAGATGTTTGGTAAAATTACAACACCAACTCTTTAAAATGGGCGGAGGTGTGTATTTCACTTTTTAACAGTTTAATAACTGATTTTATATTAAAAAATTTATATAAAAATAAAAATAGAAAAAATAAAAATAAAATTATATTAACATAAAATGAAATAAATTTTTTTTTTTAAGTCCATGAACCTAGTTTCGGTTTCCGCGTAGGTAATCTTGTCTTTCTTGCTCGTTAACTTTATCCATAAGATCGCGGTGGGTTTCCGAAAGCATACGAAATGCTTGAAACAGAATGTCAATCTTGTTTGACACCGTTACAGCGATGTTTGGTGCGATGGATTTTGTCTGGATGGAACTAGCTATATTGTCCTTCAAATCATCCCGGACTGCTTGGGGAAGACCCTCTGAATCCATGTTGAACTTCTCCATCAATATTCCTGCTGAATAGAGTGCTTCCTCATCAGAATCTTCGAAGGTTGTATTTTCACTCCCGTCACAGATTATGGTTGTCTTATCACCATCAGAGTTAGTAAGAACACACCTGAAAGCGCCGCCACCATAATCCTCTCGGTTACTAACAGAACCATCAGGATCAGTAGAAGCAACATGATCCGCAGAAGCAGCATGATCCGCAGAAGCATCCGCAGAAGCAGCATGATCCGCAGAAGCATCAACAGAAGCAGAAGCAGACATCTTGAATGTAATATAGTTATATTATTAAAATTAATTCAATTTTATTGGTTTTGTTAATAATGACAAATTATTGCCGTTTATGGCGTTTCTGGCCGTTTCTAACATATAATAGGTTTTAAATATACACCTGAATTTAAATAAAAAAATATTTTTGCACATTGATATGTATCATCTAGTGCGTTATGAGATGTATTAAATACAGTTTCTTGTGATGGAAATAAGTGTCTAATGACTTCTTCCATTTTTGGAAAATACCTATAACGACATACTAAATTGTCTATTTTATTAATTGCTATTTTTTGAATACAATTTAAATGTCGTGTTTTCACCATATTTACTAATTCTCTATCATTATACCTGAATCCTTCCGATAATAATATATTATAATCAAATTTAGCATTGTATGCTAATAGTGTTGTTTCATCTTTTAAATCCTCTTTCAATTGTTTAAATACTTCTTTAATTGGAACTCCTTTTTCCATTGCTTCTTCGTGTGTAATCTTATGCACTTCTAATGCCTTTGGATGACTAACAAATCCGTCTGGTTTAATTATAAAATACTTTTGTGCTTTCAACGTTCCTGTTTTATCATATACTAGCCACGATATAGAAACAATTCTACTAGAATCATATGCTTCTAACTTTTCATAAGGAAAATATTTATCACGTGTATTTGGATTTTTGGATGGCAATCCAGTGGTTTCAGTATCAAAAAAAAACATTTATATACTTTATTCGAGATGTATAAAACTATTTATTGAAACTGTATTTAAATTAATTTATAAAAAGGGTTCTAAAAAGGGTTCTAAAAAGGGTTCTAAAAAGGGTAAAAGGTTATTAAAACTAAAAAAATAAAACACATTATTCATTAGAATCTTTACTATCTAAAATCGAGGAAGATAATGATGATAACATAGTTGTAAGAGTTGTTTTATTGGTTTCGTATGTATCATTTAATTCATTGTTTTTGTATATCTTTTCCATATTTTTTTGATTTTGTAATAAAATACATTTCAGCGTTGTATTCATTTCTTTTAATGTTTCTTTGAGTTCTTTGATTTCTTTATAGTCTTCATTTATTTTATTAGTTAAACTAGTCATTTTTTCATTTAATTTTTTATTACTAGCATATAATTCATTAATAACTATCTGTTTTGGATCCATGATTAAATTAAGTTAACTATAACTATAACTATAACTATAAATTAGTAAAAATAATCATATATTAATAAAAAAAAAGTAATATAAATATAAATATAAGTGTTTTATAGTGTTTAAATTTTTTTTTTAAAAATAATATAAATAATATAAATAATATAAATAATATAAATAATATAAATAATATAAATAATATAAATAATATAAATAATATAAATAATATAAATAATATAAATAAACATTAAAATTAAAATATTATATAGTTTCATAATACTTTACTATAAAATCTGTAATTGCAATTATACAATGTGTAAAATTTATATTTCGGAGTCTTGTATTCTAGATAATGTTATAACGAACGAATACGATTATTTTGTGTTTTTTATAAATACTAAACATGATTTATATACTATAAATTTTGATTTACTAGATAATATAGATAAAATAGATAAAAACAATATATATTTTTGTATAAAAAACGGATTTATTTTAAAGTTACAAGATTTAAATTTATTAAGAATATGTTTATCTTATAATGTGTTAGTATTGAGTGAATTTTCATTTCAAAGTGCCTTTTTAAAATACAAAAATAACAATTTTACTTTAAGCAATAATAACAAGTTCAAGTTAATACAATTTAACAATAGTATAACATTAAATGAAAATTATATAACATATGTAATAAATGATATAGTAAACTATAATTCTGAAAATGTAAGTGTAACTATATCTGATGAATTGTCGCTTAATCTTAATCTTAATATTAAACCATTATTAACATTTGTAGATAAAATAACGATTCACTATAAAGAGTCCAATGAAGAGTCTAATGAAAAGTCCAATGAAGATACAACTAATTATTTTTTAAAAAATAAAGAATTAAAATTTATACATATTACAAAAACAGCAGGAACTATAATAGAAGATATAGCAAATGAATACGGATTATTATGGGGACGTTTTGATCCAGATATAAAAGCAGATAATCTGCTCGATTTATATAAAAATAAATTTAATTCAGATTTATATCACTTAAATCCAACTTATTTTAATCCTGTTATATATAATATGAGTGAAACGTCTAAGTTAAAAACATTTTGTGTTGTTCGTAATCCATATGAAAGAATTATAAGTGAAGTGTTTTGTAATTGGATAGGTATTTATAATATATTTAAAGATGTAAATAAAATTACATATGAACAGTTCAATAAATTTATAGAATATAATATTACACAACAAAATAAGAAATTTCATTATGCTCCTCAATGGGAATATGTGTATAAGAAAAAATATGCTGATTTACCAGAAAATAATGATAAACAAATACTAGAACAATATACCGAACATATATTAAAATTTGAACAGTTAGACGATGATTTTAACAGTTTAATGACAGATTATAATATAAATATAAAATTACCACCTCGTAAAATTAATAGTTCTACTAAAAAATATAATATTAAAGATTTATCAACTAAAACAATTGGACTAATTAGTGATCATTATAATCTTGATTTTGAAATGTTTAATTATCCTAAAATAAAACTATCAAAAATAGACAAAGAAGAATTAACACTTGTTATGGGATATTGGATGGTTGAAAATAATAAAAAAAAAGATATAAAATCATATCTCTTACATTTACAAGATATAATACCTAAATTAAATGGTTATAATATAATATTTTACTATAATACAATTGATATCAAAGATTTAATAGAAAGTATTATTACAGAACATAATCTCCTAATAAACATAACATTTAAACATAAAGAACTACGTGATTTATACACATATAAAAAAAATTATGCTGATATATCATTAAATGCTATTAAAAATATGAATATAAAACAGTTAAAAATAGAGTATCCTTCTCAATTTGAAAAAGGAATTGTTCATTATGAACAAGAATTTTTAGATGGAGGAGATGAAAATTATAAAAATTTATTTACAATTTGGACGTCTAAAATGGATTTAGTTGATGAAGTAATTAAAGACCCTGAATTTCAAAAGAAAGGACCTACAAAATATATTGGATGGTGTGATATATCTATAACTAGATGTAATGATACATATAGAAAAAATTGTGACTTTACAAATATGAGTTTAAATACTGATAAGGTAAATTTTATGTCAAATACTATGGAATATAAAGGACAGCAATTGCCAGTAAGTGCAGATATTTTTATAGGCAGTATTGATAACATGTCGAATTTAATTGACCATTATAAAACAGAATTAGAAAATGTAATCACGGAACACTATTGCCATGATGAAGAAACAATATTAGGAATGTTACATCATAAAACAGATTTAATTCAAATTATAGAATAGCTCATTGGTATTATACTTCTTATAGAAACTTCTTATTGAGACATTAATTCTTCCCATTCAGTAAGGGTTTCTTGATCCATAAAAAGTTTATGTTTATTTATTTTTATTTTATGTTTAACTTCTTTATAAAATTCCGTATCAGTAAGTAATTTTGTAATTGTATTTATATATTCCTCTTTGCTATTACATATTAAATCATCAAATCCCATTTTTTTATAAAATCCATAAGTAAAACGCCCGTTTATTCTAGAACTAGGTTGTGTTACAATAGGTATATCACACGAAAATGCTTCAAATGATGTATTACATCCTCCAAATGGATAGGGGTCTATCATAATATCAGATAATGCTATTAAATTTACAAAATGTTTATGATCTAAACTACCTAAAAATTTCACTCTACTTAAAACACCTTTGTATTTTTCCGGTAATTTATTATCCCACCGATCATACATTTTATATTTTCCAGATAAACAATCAATAAAAATTAATGAAGCTTTTGGATTTCTATATAACATTTCAAATATATAGTCATCATATTCTGGCATTATTTTAAATAAGGATTGTGGACATAATATAATTTGGTCGTATTTAGATAATCCATAATATGTTCTTGGTATATCTAGTATATATTTTTCTGATGGATTAACATAGGATGTACATAAACTATTTTGTAAAATTAAATTTTCAGTATAATGAGTGTTAGATTCTTCATAAGGTAGTTCATATAATTTAGAACTTACAAAATGATCTATATATTTAAATCCACTAGTATCACTATGACCCCAAGTATTGTATTGTGTTTTACCTAGTCTAAAATAAGCCAAATTTAATGCATTTCCATCCATACCTATTTCACAAAAAATAACTTTATCAAAATTATAACTTCTTATTTTTTCAACATTATTTATATTAGAAATAAAATATTTACTTTCTAATACAATATTTTCTTTAATTCCAGAAAACACACCACCATATCTAAAATCAAATGGTTCATATGTTGCTATATAGACATCAAATCCTTTTTTAATTAAATGTTTTATAACTTGATGTCTATCTTTAAATACAGAATGGTGTCTAGTTAAAAAGTTAGATAGGAAACATATTTTTTTAGGATTTGTGTCTTTAAATTCATAATCATAAAAATTAGTCAGATAAGGTTCTTTATTAAAATATTGTGTATAATTAATTTTATAAAATTGTTCTAAACATAGTTCAGAAAACCCAATTAAATTTTTAAAAAATGATTTATTTGGTATTCCGTGATATGAATATTTAAATGTTGATTGTAATTTAAAAATAGTAGTATCTTCAAAAAGATTAGATTTTATAATCTTTTTAATATATTCTATATTATTATTTTTTTTGTAATATTCATAAAGGATAGTAACTAATTTTTCACTATTTTTCCTTTTTAATAAAATATCTTTAGTGGTTTTCATAAATTCTGATAATGTTAAAATACAATTTATCATAAGTGTTGGATTTAATTCAAAATGTATTATAATATTTTCATCTGTTTCATCTGAAATATCAAAATAATTAAAATTTAGTAATTCAGAAACATATGTATTAACTAATTTATAATTAGTATGAGTAATATCAATTAATTCATTTCTATTTAATATGTATGTTATAATACTTAATTTTAAATTTGATATATCTATTTCAGGATTGATATTATTTTTAATATATTCGGTGTTTTCAAAAATAATATCAATATAATTTAAAAATATAGTTAAATAAACAATATCATCTACAATATCAACATTTTTATTAAATAAATCACATTTATAAAATATATAAACTATATAAAGTATATTATCTTTAGTTATATCTTGTGTTTTTATAAATTCAAAAAGTAATTTAATTACAACAGTCGTATTTAAATTGTCTAATAAAATAGTAGATATAGAAAACAAAGATTCCATATCTTTAATATCAAGTATATTCGTTATTGCTAATACATCACTATCTTTAAAATTAAAATTAGTATTAGGTATTATACCAATTGCTTTATATAAAAGATCAGGATTTGTATAAAGTTTATTAATAAGTATATATTTAATTACATTGTAAATTAAATCGTAATTTTTTAAATCAAAATAAGTATCTAAATATTCTATATTAATAGGCGGAATTGATATTTTAAGGTCCATTATTTTATTATTTTCAGTAACCACATCTTCTTTATTTTTATTATATAAATTTAAATTATGAATACAAATATTATCATTAAAATGTATTTTAACATAATAATATAAATTATTTTTAATATTATTTATACAATCTACATTATCTACATTCTCTATATTAAATTCTTTATTAAAATAATATAAAAGATTAAATGTATCTATGCAATATTTTGGTAATTTATATAATAAATTATTATTATTATTATTATAAATATCAAACCATTGATTTGATTTATTTAATAATTCATTAGGATTTGTTAATAAATAAATATCACAATAATAAGGCACTGTATTTATAATTTGAGTAATTTGTTTTTTATTTATATTTAAAATTATATTTTGACTTTTTAAAGAAGTTTTATATTTATTTATTGTCGTTTGTATATTTTGAATAGATTCATTAATTTCACTGCTAAAATCACCTATTATAATTATTTTATTATAAAAAATATTTAATTTATGTATGTCATTTTTATTTATTAAATTTTGAATATAGTGTTCTAAAATAGATATATTATTATTATCCAAAAATATAAAAATATATGATATACTACAAAAATGTATAGATTTAACTATATCATTTAAAATATAATCAGGATTTAATTCATTTTTATTATTATGTAAAAAATTATTATATTTTTCTATATTATTTTCTAATAAATCTAAATTTTTAATTTTAATATAATTATTAAATAAAGTGTATTCATTATTTATAATTATTTCATTATGAATAATAATATTATTAAAATAACTTATTTTTGATATCATATTACATTTATAATTTTTAATTAAAGTATTAAAATCTTTTTTTTGTAATATATTATCTGTATCTGTATCTGTATCTATATCTGTATTTGTATTTGTATCTGTATTTGTATTTGTATCTGTATTTGTATTTGTATCTATATCTGTATTTGTATCTGTATTTGTATTTGTATCTATATCTGTATTTGTATCTGTATCTGTATCTGTATCTGTATCTGTATCTGAATCATTTAAAATATTTAATAAATCATTTTTTAAAATGCAAATACCATTTATTTTTATGTTTGTATTATTATAAGTTTTTAAATTGTTTTCTATTTTTATAAATTTATTATCGATATTATTATCATTTTTTATATTAAAAGACATGTCATATCCAAGTATTGTATTTTCTTTTAAATTAAGTATTTTATCTAAATCTTTTAAAAAAAAACTATTAATTGAATTTAAATAATTTAATATAAAAAATTTATCAATCTCTGTATTTTTTATATCATCTAATGAATTTATTAACTTATATTCTATATTCAAATATTTTAATTGAAGTTCTATAAGTTTATTATTATGTTTATTTTTATCACATTTAGTATAATCATTAAAAATAAAAAACATGGAATTACAACCTATTGATATTATTATGAATTAAATTAAATTAAATAGTATTATAAATAAATAAAATATAAAAAAATTAAAAAAATTAACTAATAAATAAAAATTAACTAATAAATAAAAATAAACTAATTTACATATCATTTCGTTGTTGCATACGAACTAATATATTCATTTTGTATGCGCCATTTGCTGCAACCTTAGTTGCTCCTGCAGTTTTATTACCAAGAACACGATTGATAAAGGCAGCATTAATTGTATCGCCGGCGTCAGGATCAGTAACATTACCTGAAAGTTGAACAACAAAATCAATGTTTGTGTTTGCGAAATTATAAGTTATTGTTGAACCGATATCAGCAGCGTCATCAAAAAGTCTACCGGAGTCAAGGTATCTTTTAAACATTTTAGAACCTGTATAACTTGTGCCAGCAGCTTCGTCAATTGCTGTTTTAATAGAAACAGCAAGGCCATCTCCGTTTTTACTTATATCTTTATCAGAACTTATAGCAGCGTGCTTTCCAAAAGATTTAAAAAGAGCTGCTCCTGCTGCTTGAACAAGAACAGCTCCAATACCTTGTCCATGTTTAACTTTGGTACCTTGAAGAACATTATTAGCATTTCCTTGCCACGTTTGAATATTAGCAAAATAGTCTTGTTCGGGTAAAGTAACATCCAAACCACCTCCTGATAATACGACGGTTCTATTTTGTATAATTAACTTATTTCTTGTTCCAACAACAGAAGTCCCATATGCTGTCATAGAAGCTGAAGAACTAGATGGTATTGCTTCTAATAAAGCAAATGTTGCGTTTTTTACCTTTGCACTATTAACAGTAACCACAGTGGTAATATCATCTACATCACTAGATAGCTGTGTATAAGAACCTGATAAAAAATTTGCGTACCCGAGAACGGCAAGATCAATATATTGACCTTGAGTTGGAAGATCAGCAACGGCATCAGCGTCCATAGCGACATTAGCACCATCAACTGTAATAAGAGAGGAGTGTTGGTAAAGCATAGAAGTCATAATGAGAATTTAAATAGAAATAGAAATAGGAATAATATAAACAATGGTATACTTTATAGTTAGATAAAAAAATGATTTCGTAAAAATTAAATAACATATTTAAAATACCAACAAAATTATATTTTATAGCATTATATTTGAATAGTTTAAAAAAAAAGAATGTTTTTTTAAAATGATTTCCGAATTATTAAAATTATTTATATAAAATTATTTATATAAAATTATTTATATAAAATTATTTATATAAAATTATTTACATAAAATTATTTATATAAAATTATTTATATAAAATTATTTATATAAAATTATTTATATAAAATTATTTATATAAAATTATTTACATAAAATTATTTATATAAAATTATTTACATAAAATTATTTATATAAAATTATTTATATAAAAATTTAATTCGGTCATCACCATTTGGTATTCCATTATTACTAATATTTTTATAAAGATTAAAATCGTAAACATAACCAAGTTCTAATGTAAAAGAAAATTCATGTTCTCCAAATTCTAAAATAGTTCCTCTATAATCAACTAATTGAACTTTTATTTTATTAAAGTTTACTGGACTTCTAAATAATTTATCTTTTGAAATAAAACTATCATAATCTTCAAATTGCACATTAAATTTATCTGTATTAGCAATTATTTTAGCAAATGCATTTCCAACATATTCATCAACAACATTATCTATATCGTTTATTTTTATATAAAAATAATGATTACCTATTAAATTAATAACAGAGTCAGCTTCGAATGATGTTCCAGTATAAGTAGTATTAGAATAACCCATTAGACACCCTATTCCATTATATGTAGTATCACCTGTTCTTAAAAAATCTAAAGTAATTTCAGCATTATTAGTTATTGTTAGTTTTCCCGTTATAGTGCTTATAGTAACTGCTAATGATGTTCCAGCAGACGTATTTACATCATCTAATTTACTAGTTAATTCATTAATAAATGTATCTGATGTATAATTTCCTTCTGTTAAAGTAATTGTAAATGTTTGAAAATTATAAAGTATTTTAAAAGTATTATTATTTTTACTTGTTTTAAAAACATAATGTATATTAGGAACTTCAATACTAGTCAGTCTCATATAAATTATATTATTAAACTGTGATGGTAAATCATAACTAAAATCTGTTGAATTAGGATATTTTGTTTTATCTCTAAATGTTGAATTAATATTAATAATTATATTGTCCATTTTAACTATTTCAATAATATACTACTATATATATACTTATATATATATATATATATATACTTATATATATATATATATATATATATATATATATATATATATATATATTAT
>Ga0233426_10002643_pt1 | contig 14772 bp, 12 predicted proteins | sample SI_118_April2016_6_FD_179875 | JGI IMG/M metagenome (GOLD analysis project Ga0233426, IMG submission 179875) | Seawater microbial communities from Saanich Inlet, British Columbia, Canada - SI_118_April2016_10_MG | ecosystem: Environmental > Aquatic > Marine > Inlet | place: Canada: British... | reverse complement strand
GCAATATCGTGATGATGGTTTTTTACCAGAAGCACTATTGAATTATTTAGTTCGTTTAGGTTGGTCACATGGCGATAAAGAAATTTTTTCTCGTGATGAGATGATTGAATTATTTGATTTAAATGATTGTAACCGGGCAGCGTCGGGCTTTAACACAGATAAGCTTATTTGGGTTAATCAGCACTATATGAAAACACTACCACCTAGTGAAGTTGCTAAACATTTAGCATGGCATATGGCAGATCAAAATATAAATATTGAACAAGGCCCTGCATTAGAAGAAATCGTTAAAGTACAGGCTGATCGTGTTAAAACATTAAAAGAAATGGCAGACATTTCTCGTTACTTTTATGAAGATTTTTCAGAATTAGATCCCGCTGCTGTTAAAAAGCACTTACGCCCTGTTGTAAAAGAGCCACTTATTTTAGTTAAAAAGAAACTAGCTGAGTTACCTGAATGGTCACCAGAACTCATTCATGCGGCAATCAATGATACTGCAACTGAATTAGAAGTAGGTATGGGAAAAGTAGGCATGCCACTGCGTGTTGCTGCTACTGGTGGTGGGAATTCACCTTCTTTAGACGTGACTTTAGCATTATTAGATAAAGAAAAAGTGTTAGCCAGAATTGATCAAGCGTTGGTTGTTGTTGAAGCAAGAATAGCAAATAGTTAACACGCTAATGTGTTGATAAAAAGCCAATGTCCTTTAAAGGCATTGGCTTTTATATTTAGTGCTTTTATTACTTTAACTTATGTTTTTGTGTTCAATATTATAATTAAAGAGTCACGTCATGAATTCCATAGATTTATTAGAACTTTTAAAGGCAAGCCAGAGTGAGGCTTATTTAGGTCCACAAGGGATTAAAACACTGACTGATGGCAAAAGCTTCGAACAAGCTCAAGTCGGTTTATCTATTGATAAAAATGGAGCAAATATTGCTGCTAATACAGCGGGTACGTGGCAAAGCTCATGGTGCGTTATTGCAAGAGATACTGAGTTAGGTGATCCTTATTATGTAGATTTAAACGATGAACATCTAACGGTTTATACGGCGACTTTTTGTGAATCAATAAGCCAATGGCAATCTATACTTGTTGCTTCAACTTTATCAGGTTTTCTGGAGTGTGTTGCTTTGCTATATAAATTTACTGAACAAAGCCAGCCTCAGTTTATACCAGACAGCACCTCAATATTTGATTTAGAAAAGCTTGAAACCTTTGGGATCCAGCTTGCTACTATTAGTGAAAATACAGACTTTTGGAAAAGTTTCTTTATTAGTTACGTTGAGTGGCTTCAAGATGAACATGTTTAACAAATCGAGTATAAAATAACACTATTAATCAATAACTAACGCCTAAAATAATTTGTAAAACTAGCCATTCCTTTTTTTATAGCTACACTGAAGAATAAAACAAGGAGGGATACAAGATGGAGTTACCAAAAGTAATTTATGAGAATTTACCTTATATATACTTTTTAATCAGCGGAGGATTACTCGTTTTAGGTGATGAATGGGCATTGATTTTTTCGGCTGGAATATTTTATGTAGTTGCGTGCATTGTTTTAGTTTCACGCTCAGCTCATCGGCGATTAGATAAACACAAAACCAAATCCTTTAAGTATATTTTTCCTGAGCTAATTTATGAATATTTGCCTTATACTTATGGTGCTATAGGCATATTTTCTTTAATGAGCACTATTAATCCTTTTTATCAATTTGCTGCTTTTGCATTATTGATATTAGCGTTGCGAAATTTATTATGTCGGAAAAATAATCGCTCTAAAGCACCTTTATTATTTTAAAAGGGTATTAGTTTAATGCGGCATCAGTTTTAAACCGTATTAGTCTAAAGTGAAAGTTTATTTAATTATTCATTTACAGTTTGTCAGAACTTTCTTCATCTTCACTATTATCGAGTGGCCAGCCACCGAGCGTTTGCCATTTATTGACAATATAACAAAACAATTCTGCTGTTTTTTCCGTATCGTATAAAGCGGTATGGGCTTCTTTATTGTCGAAGTCTATATTTGCTGCTTTACACGCTTTTGCAAGAACAGTTTGTCCTAATGCGAGACCAGATAAAGTTGTTGTATCAAAACTAACAAAAGGGTGGAAAGGTGAGCGTTTGATATTACAGCGTTCAGTGGCTGCATTAACAAAGCCTAAGTCGAATGCGGCATTATGTGCGACCATAATGGCGCGTTGGCAACCGGCGGCTTTCATTTTTTTTCTAATGAGTTTAAAAGTTTCTTTAAGCGCTTCATCTTCAGTCACAGCACCACGCAAAGGGTTGGTAGGGTCAATACCTGTAAACTCTAGCGCTGCAGGTTCTAAATTTGCGCCTTCAAAAGGGTCTACATTAAAATGAATGGTTTCATCTAAACTAAATAACCCTGTTGCTTCATCGAGCTGTAAGGTTGTCGCGGCAATTTCTAATAAAGCGTCGGTGTTTGAGTTAAAACCAGCAGTTTCAACATCAACCACCACCGGGTAATAACCTCTGAAACGACATGCATATGCTGTTTTAGTTTTATCTTTTGAATTTGTTAAATTTTTATTTTCTTCAGTCATATGGATTATTAATTTTTCATTTCTTTAGCAGCGGCTATTATCGCAGATAATGAGTGTTTAACTAAAGTCTTTATAGAATTATTTGTAAAGATCAGCCAGAATGAGTAAATAGTCGTTAAAGTTATTTAGTTTTTAGTCGATAAATTTTAAGAAGCTCCATAATCAGATAATATAGTTATGAAAAAAACGTTAGTTGCCTTAAGTTTGAGTTTATTTATCAGTCAGACCAATGCTGGGATCAGACAGTATCATGCTGATCTGGGAAGTTCGCAGTGGCAGTTAACAAAAGATTCTAGACTGCAATGTACTTTATCGCATCAAATCCCTAATTATGGCGAGGCGAAGTTTTATAGCACAGCTAATCGTAAAACCAATATGGAATTTGAATTAGACATGCTTCGCTTACCAGATAATTATTCGCTAGCTCAAGTACGTGCAGTTGCACCTAATTGGCGCCCTGGTGTTTCCAGTAGAACATTAGCTGACATGAAGCTTCATAAGCAATTTGCACCCGATTTACCTAAAAAAGTGGCTTGGACTATGCTATCTGAGCTTGAACAAGGCATGAGCCCAACGTTTTATTATGATGATTGGTATAACGATAATGATAAAATTTCGGTAGGGTTATCCACGTCACGTTTTCATAAAGCTTATCAAGAGTTTGTGGGATGTTTAGGGAATTTATTAAATTATAGTTTTGATGATATTGCCTATACTGTCCTTAATTTTGAGTTTGGCAGTGATAAGTTCACCAAGTCATCTCAAAAAAGAATCTCAATGATAAAAGAGTATTTGAGTTTAGATACTGATCTTGAACTTGTGCTCATTGATGGTTTTTCTGATAGCTATGGTCCGCGTAATATCAATCAAAAAACGTCAGAGAAACGTGCAAATAAAATTAGAGAATATTTTGTTCAAAATGGTATTGAAGCGAGTAGAATTGAAGCCACAGGTTATGGTGAAAAGCGTCATGTGGCCGCCAATGATACTGTTTTAGGCCGCGCAAAAAATAGGCGTGTTGTTATCAGAATGGATAAACCCTAGATTAAAAAACTATATACAAACTCAGTATTTCCAATCAAGCCCTATTGATAACAGTAGGGCTTTTTTTGTAAGTACAGCTTTAATAAACGAATTTAGTGAAAGATAATTTTAAGCATTGTAGTTTATTATTAAATTTAGGCGATATTTATCGGTGAATATTATTTTGGAATAATTTACTCTGATTAACAGAGAACACATAAAATAATAAGCCGGAAATACTTCCCCATAAGTGTGCATCTATCGCCACATTAGCATTAATAAGTGCAGCCACTTCTTCACTAGCGCCATATATTTGCTCGTGACCAACTTTAATGACAACCCCTAAAAGTAATAGGTAACCTGTTTTCTCTTTATGCTCGATGTCTTTTAAGGCCCCCCAAATAAAAAAAGCATGTAATACGCCAGACAAGCCAACATATTCATTCATTTGAGGAGTAAAAATAAAAATACCAAAACTCACGATTAAACTACTTAATAAAAAGAGAACGCAATACTGCTTGGTTGAATAGAATTGGCCGTGTAATGCCCAGAGCAAAACTATCGCGAGCGTATTTAATAAAAAGTGGGCATAATTAGTGTGAAAAAAATGACCGGTTATTAAACGCCAATATTGGCTATCATCAATAAGAGCTCGGTTATAGATAAAGTAGTCGCTGATTTGACTGTTAAATATAAAACAGCTCAAAGCGATCATTAATAACATTAATGGTGCACGACTGTGAGTAGCTTGTATTGGTAATGTTTTGAACTGGAACATATTCTTATATTTTAAAATTAGCGTTATTATCTTATGTCTCGACCTTATTGTAACTTATGTCAACGACCACAAGTTAGTTGTATTTGCCATTTAATCCATCCAACAAAAAATGATATTCACGTAGTGGTCCTGCAACACCCAAGTGAAGAAAAACAAAGTAAAGGAACAGTGAAGCTCTTGTCACAATCACTAGCGTCATGTCAATTATTGATAGTCGAAGACTTTACAAATCATCACGTTTTGTTAGATATATTAAAGCAATATAAAAATCACATTGCTTTACTTTATCCTTCTGAACAAGCTGAAGTAATAAGAAAGAACAGTGACAATCAACCTGAAAGCGAAATACGTTGCGTAATTTTACTCGATGGTACATGGAAAAAAGCGTATCGTATCTATATGATGAATAAAGTACTTCAGGAAATACCTCATCGGATATTACCTGACAATATTATTGGTCAATACCATATTAGAAAAACAAAAAAGCACGGAGCTCTTTCAACACTTGAAGCGTGTTGTCATGGTCTTGCCATTATGGAAAATGATACAAAAAAATACGCAGGGCTACTTGAGCAATTTATAAAGTTTAATCAAATGCAGTTATCATTTTTACGAAATAAATAATCAAAGGAATAATATGTTAGTAAAGTTTTATCAAGGTGTCTGTATCAGTGCTTTGTTAGTTTTCAATACTAGTAACTTACAAGCACAACCTTTAAATACCCAAGGTTTTATTCAAGAAGACAGGGAGCCTGAAGCGGCAACTGGCATCACTGAAAAAAAAGCGGTTAGAAGCAAAACGTTTATGGTAGCGTCAGCAAATCCATATGCGAGTAAAATTGGCTACAATATTTTAGAGCAGGGAGGCAGCGCTATTGATGCAGCTATTGCTGTGCAATTAGCGTTAACATTAGTGGAACCTCAATCTTCCGGCATCGGTGGAGGGGCCTTTATTCTTCACTGGCAAAATAAAGATAAAAAATTAACGACATTTGATGGCAGAGAAACGGCACCAGCATTATCTACATCAGATTTATTTCTTGATAAACAAGGCAAGGCGATTCCTTGGATAAAGGCGGTTGTTGGAGGTCGTTCTGTAGGAGTACCTGGTGTGTTAGCGGCATTAAAAGAGGCGCATCAGCAATACGGTAAACTCCCTTGGGAAGTTTTATTTAAAGATGCGATAAACTTAGCTGAAAGAGGTTTTAGGGTCTCACCTCGCTTAGAAAAACTCGTTGAAATGCAATATAACCCTGGCATCAGTGAATTACCTGATATTCGTCGTTACTTTTTCCCGAACGGTCGAGCAATTAAAGCGGGAGACAAGTTAAGAAACCCTAAATTAGCTCAAGTTTATAGAAGTTTATCAAAAGAAGGTATTGCGCCTTTTTATCAAGGTTGGCTTGCAGAAAAAATAGTGACCGCTGTCCAAAAATCAACGATAGCGCCAGGTCGTTTATCATTAAATGATATGAAAAATTATCTACCGATAGAAAGGGAGGCCGTATGTGGCCCCTATCGTTTCTATAAAGTATGTGGTATGGCTCCTCCGAGTTCAGGAGGAGTTGCTGTTATTCAAATCATGGCTCAATTAGAACCTTTCCAATTACATAAACGAGAACTTGAAGATGTTCAAACGTCTCATTTATATACCCAAAGCTCTCGTTTAGCTTTTGCTGATCGCAATAGATATATTGCCGATAGTGATTTTGTTGAGGTGCCAGTTGAAGGGTTATTATCTAAAAGCTATTTAGAATCACGTTCTAAATTAATTAATATTCATCAAGATATGGGTCAAGCTCAACCTGGAAATCCTGCCGGAAGTCTCGCGTTAGCTGATGACTTAGCGATGGAGTTACCGTCAACAAGTCACATTTCTATAGTTGACGATCAAGGAAATGCGGTATCTATGACCACCAGTGTTGAAATGGCTTTTGGTTCAGCGGTGATGGTTGAAGGTTTCATTTTAAATAATCAGTTGACTGACTTTTCATTAGCGCCAAAAGTAAATGGAAAGCTGGTTGCTAATCGTTTAGAGCCATTAAAAAGACCCAGAAGCTCAATGGCACCCATGATGGTGTTTGAAGGAGGTGAATTAAAATTGGTCGTTGGCTCACCTGGCGGTAGTCGTATTATTAACTACGTAGCACAAACGATTTTAGCGATCCTAGATTGGCAACTAGATCCTCAACAAGCAATAAACTTACCTAAAATCACAAATAGAAATAAAGTGACAACCTTAGAAAAGGGGACTTCGATTCTTGAACTGAAATCAGGGCTTGAAGCTAAAGGCCATAAAGTTGTTGTGAGAGATTTGAACAGTGGCATTCATGCGATTGAAGTGACAAATAGTGGATTAATTGGTGGGGCTGACCCGCGACGGGAAGGTAAGGTTATGGGAAAATAGTACTTTAGTTGAGATTTTCTTAAAACATTAACAATAAAAAATGGCCAATTAAGGCCATTTTTTATTAATGATAATTAAAAAGGGTCTTTTAATATTTTATCGATAACCCATTTATCATCAACTTGCAGTAATGACACCAGTTTTACATCTTTGAATTTTTCATCATGGTATTTGCCATCAAAATAAACAGTGATAATTGCTTTGTTTTTAAATTGCTCTCTTACTTTAACGCCACTATCATCTGGAGTAATTTCAACGCTATCATATGATAGATTAAAAAGGTGCCTAGCAACGGCCTGCGTTGATTTATAATGCAAAATGATTCGAGCTAATTTAGGCGAACAAACTGAAGCTGCCTTCTCTATATTTTTTTCATTATATAAGGCATTAAAAAAAGCAACGGTTACCAATTCTGGATTATCTAGCTCACTAATAGGTGCTTCGCTTTGATCACAACCAAGCAGTGAAACGAGTAGTAAAATGATTGAAATTTTTAAATATTTAAACATAGAGGAAATTTTTAGTCGATTAATATTAATATCATACCTTAAAGTAAAGTCTAAGTTCTACGGCTTTATTATAGTAACTAATAGATATTAATAAGATAACATGAACATTATTATCGTCGGATCATTAAAAAAGGTGCCGAAGCACCTTTAATAAATATAACGGAGTTAGGAAGCCTAACCCATTTAAATGGTTAAATAAGTTATTGAACAAGTTCTTTATCTGAAAACGTATCAGTAAATAATGCGCTAGAAAGATAACGTTCAGCCGAGCTTGGTAAAATTACCACAATGTTTTTACCTTCATTTTCAGGCTTTTCAGCTAATCGTTTAGCTGCAACAACCGCTGCACCTGAAGAAATACCCGCTAAAATACCTTCTTCTTTCATTAACTTATGAGCCATAGCCATAGCATCTTCATTTGACACTTGTTCTACTGCATCTATTACATCTAGATCTAAGTTCCCAGGGATAAAGCCAGCGCCAATACCTTGAATTTTATGAGGTCCAGGTTTAAGTTCTTCACCGGCCAACTTCTGAGAAATTACCGGTGAATCAACAGGCTCAACAGCAACTGAAAGGATATTTTTGCCTGCTACATTTTTAATATAACGACTAACACCTGTGATAGTTCCACCTGTTCCAACACCGGCTACAAAAATATCGATATTACCATCAGTATCTTCCCAAATTTCTGGCCCCGTAGTTTTTTCATGAATTTCAGGATTTGCTGGGTTGTCAAATTGACCTAATAATACAAATTTTTCAGGATCACTATCTTTTATCTCTTGAGCTTTAGCGATTGCACCGCCCATGCCTTTTGCGCCATCCGTTAATTCTAATTTTGCCCCTAAAGCAGATAGTAATTTTCTACGTTCTAAACTCATCGTTACTGGCATGGTTAACGTTATGCCATAACCCCTTGCTGCAGCGACAAAAGCTAATGCAATCCCTGTATTTCCACTGGTTGGTTCTACAATTTCTTTGCCGGCGGTTAATTCGCCACGCTTTTCTGCATCCCAAATCATATTTGCGCCAATGCGACATTTAACACTAAAGCTAGGGTTTCTTGACTCTATTTTAGCAAAAACGTTTCCACCAGTGACTCTGTTAAGTTTTACAAGTGGTGTTTTACCAATCGCTGTTGAGTTATCTTCAAATATATTAGGCATTTGCAATTCCTTTGGTACATTAATAGGAGAATTTCGTATGAAAATTAAATTAACTATTCTAATTCTCATTTATTACTGATTAATATTAGCGATTATTTGTTTAAAAAGAAGTGACGATTCGTTATATCTTATATTCTAAAATGGAATAAGTAACTATGAAATGGAAAAGTTAAGTCAATTTTTTGATTTTATAAACGTAATTTTCTCGCCCATTTGAAAAAAATAAAGGTGCAAAAATTTGCACCTTTATGTATTCAGTATGTTTTAAATATGTATTAAGGCATCCAAGCGTAGCTGATTTTAGTAAAAAACGTTCGTTGCTCACGCTCTAAATTATTCAAATAATCATCTTGGTAACTATTATCAGAATAGCCCAAATAGAATACGGTTTGAGGGTTAAGTTTATAGGCATAAATTAACTGACTCGATAAGTTTTTGTTTCTTTGAGAAACATTAAGGTATGGATTGTTATCAGGATTACGATCAATATCGCTATAGACTAAGTTCAACTTTAAATAACTATGTACATCAAACTGATAGGAGATACGTAGCTCTGTTAAATTGGCTTGGTAAACATTACCTTCGTTTGTATCTAGTTTGCTATTAGTATAATAAAGCTCTGCTTCTAAATGACGAGTAAAGTTGTATGAAATGTTAGAGTAAAGCTCTCTATAATCTCCTAAACGATTATTACGATAATCAATTTTATCGCCAATAATTAATTCAGTTTCAAGGTATAACTGAGGAGTAGGTTGAACCGCAGCATAAAACGTAGCTAATTTTTCAGTAAATCGGGTGGTGTTACCATCTATTGCTAAATTTGACTCGTCTTCACGTAAACCAACTTTATCAGCATAAGTAAACATAGCATCAAACTTTGACAGCATTGGGCCATCAATTGTAAAACTAGATGCAATTGTTTTATCTAATAGCTCACCTTTTTCATTATGTTTTATTTGCCATAGGCCGGATAGTTTAGCTTCTTGCCAGAACGTATTTTCTTCACCATAAAAAAGTCGGCCTAGTAATATTTTGTCTGACTGATAATCAGCTCTAGGCATATAGCCTAAATCTGCTCTAAATTTTTTGCCAATATTTTGATGTTCAGCAGTAACATTCCAATATTCAGAATTATGTTCAAACGTTGCTTTAAATGCTTGATCCGATATTTCTTTATCAAATTTAGTACGGTGAACTTGCTCAGAAAACTGGCAGTTTCCAAAAACACAATCAACATCCTTTGCTTTATCGCAATCGCTATCACTTTCACCGTAACAGAAGCTTTGGTATAAATCTGTTGGGTACTCAGTATTGGACGTGAGGATTTGACCTGAAAGTGTATTTGACTCATCTAAACGATATTTGCTGTTAACTCCCATAACGTAATTGTGGTAATCGTCAGCCGTTCTTAGTGTGCTGATAGCGCCAATAGAAAGATTATCGGTAAAATCATAACGATATTTAAATGCTGCCGAGTGACTTTCTCTGTTTAAAGTGGCTAAATCAGAACCAGTATTTCCAGGGACGAAAAAGTTAGTTTCGGTATCGTTGGTGATAAATAAACCGTAACTATGTGACTCTTCGGTACCCGTTAGTTTTGCACCATAGTCTGGATCAGCAATATTTCGGGTGTAAACCAAATCATAATTACTGGCAAAATAATCAGCATTCTCTAAAAAGAAAGGGCGCTTTTCGTCATAAAACAATGAATAGGTTTTATTTATACTTAACTGACCTGAATCGACTTCTACGGTTGAAAAATCAGGATTGAGTGTGACATTTAATAATGTATTGGCATTAATCCCCCAACGAATATCAACACCCGCATCTACATCATTTTCACTGTGCCAATTGTCATCTGAATTATAAATATCTTTAGTTTGATTTTTATTTGCAACTAATGCAGGCGTTACCATCAAATTCTTACCTGTTTTAGCTTCTTTAAACCCTTGTATTTCAGGGTATTGGCATAACCAGCAATCATTATTTCTATCAAAAGGAATATGTGAAATTCGTAAGCGAGTATCTCTTGGATAAGAGCGAATTAATTCGAAAGCCCAAGTTTTTACATCGTTATTGTCTTCAAAGTTCAATATACGGTAAGGGATCGCTATTTCTACTTGATAACCATTTGGTGTAATTTTACCGTATGAATCCCAAATACCATTCCAAGAATCATTACTGCTGCCGGTCATTTCATTTTTTATACTATCAAGTTGAACCCCAAATGGATTGACAAAAAACTCGTAATTAAGCCGACGGTTGTTATAGGTATCAAATTTAATACCGACAATATCATCCCCCCAACGGGTATCTCTATCACCTAAGAAGGCTTGAATTTTTTCAGGTTCGGGATCTTCAGCAATAAAGCTGACATAAATATATTCACCGTTCTCGATTATTTTTGCTGAAGTTTTTACCGGACTTGGTTTATTGTTCCAAGGGTAATTAACAATGGATAAATCAAATGATTTGGCGTGTTTCCATATATCATCGTTTAATTCCCCATCGACCTTTGCTGATAGCGATGAATGCGGCATATCAATGGTTTTACTGGATATTGCTTGTGCAAAAACATGCTTAGAATCATTTAAAAATAAAACTAAGATGCAAAGAATGAAATAGCAGCGACGACTTATTAACTGCATTGAGGGGACTCCAATATTATTATTTTTTTGATCTGCTTTCGCAGTACTTCCTTTTGAAATTAATTTTTACAAATATACCTTGTTAATACAATGAAATATTAATAATTTGTTAAATAAAAAAAGCCGCATTTAATTGCGACTATAAGTCATTTTATGAAATTTTACTTATTTCATCCAAGCATAACTAAATTTCATAAACATGCTTTGCTGGTTTTGTTCTAATTCACTAAAGTTTTCTTCAGCATCATGATGATCAGAATAACCAAGGTAAAAAACGGTTTGTGGATTTATTTTGTATGCGTAAAGCAACTCAGAAGAAAAGTTTTTACTGTGCTTAGTAATATCTTCAGGGGCAGTGTAAAGGTAGTTAAATGGATTTCTAGTGGTATTGTTATACACCATAGTTAAACGAATAAAACTTTTAACATTAAATTGATAGGTTGCTCTAATATCAGTTAATCTAGCTGTAAATAAGTTCGCACTATCAGCATCTAATTGATTAAATACCTGCTTTAACCTGATTTCTAGATGTTTATTTGCGTTCCAATTAACAGAACCGCTCATTTGTTTAGTGAGTCCTAATCTGTTGTTACTAAAGTCTATAGAATCACCGTACTCTATATTACTATGTAGGCTTAAACCTAAAATAGGTCTAATTCTTGCCGATAGATTAACTCTATTTCCTTTAAATAGGGTGGTATTCCCGTCAATGGCTAAATTACTGTTATCTATTCTACTGCCTACTTTATCTCTATGAGTAACTCCTAAACGAATATGAGAACCATATTTGGCGTTTATTTGTGCACTGATAGTTAATTTTTCTTCGATAAATTCATTGTTGTCATTTTGAATTTTATGCCAATTGGAGGATAGCTTTGCTTGTGACCAAAATTTGCCTTGTTCTGCATACCATTTTCTATCTGCTCCAAATGATAATCGGTTGTGATCCACTCGTGAAATAAAGCCTAAATCACCACGAAACCCCGAATTTTGTTTATTGTAATTAGCACGATAAGACCAGTTAGTATCGTTATGATAATAACCCACTTTGAAAGCATTACCGCTAAAAGGTTTATCCTGATTTGTTCTTAAAACTTTTTCATTGTAATTACAGTCGCTAAATTGACATTGGACTTCTTCCGCTGACAAACAATCAGTTGGTTCTTCAGAGTCACAAAATTGTTCATATAAGTTTGAAGGGTACTCAGTATTGGAATAAAGCGATTGAAATTTAAAGACATCATTGGTTGTTAATCTAAATCTTGCATCGATACCATGAACAGAATTTTCATAATCATCCGCACTTCTAATCGTACTGATCCAACCGAGTGTAACATCGTCATTATAATTATACCTATATCGAAGAGCTGTCGCTTTTGACTCTCCCTCAATTTCTGCGATTGCAGATGATCTATTACCGGGGATTAGAATTTTAGTGCTTTTATCGTCAGTGAAGAATAAACCAAATGAATGGTCGTCTTTTCTACCGGTTAATTTCGCACCATAATTGGGAGCATTAATATTTCGGGTATACACAAGATTGTAATTTGAATCAAAATAATCCGCATTATCTAAGAAAAAAGGACGCTTTTCTTGAAAGTGAAGTGCAAAGTTATTATTTATATTAAGTTGAGCATTATCGGTTTCAACGGTTGAAAAATCGGGGTTTATCGTTGCGTTTAATAAAAGATCAGGTGTTATCCCCCAGCGAACATCTAGGCTTACATCGGTATTTTCACTTTCAATCCAATCACCATCATCATTTTTTTCTTCATTTACACCTGTAACTAATGACGGGGCAACTGTTAAGTTATCTCCCTGTTTTGCTCCTTTAAAGCCTAAAATGGTCTCTAGTTGGCAAAGCTCACAACTATTATTTCGTTCCAAACGAATATTTGATATGCGCAAACGTTCATCTCTTGGATACATTCGCAATAACTCTATCCCCCAATCTTGAATGCTCTCTTTTTCAGTAAAGTTGAGCATTCTTAATGGCAAAGCCATTTCTACAATATATCCATTTTCATTGATACTTCCAGCACTATCCCAAATGCCGTCCCATGAGTCACTTTCCTTCTTAGTGACTTCACTCTCAATGCCGTCAATTTGGGAACCTAAAGGGTTCACTAAAAAACGATAGGCTGTACGTTGGTCGTTATATGTATCAAGTTTGACACCGACAACATCATCGCCCCACGATTTATCTCTATCTCTTAGGAATGCTCGAATTTGAGTAGGGTTAGGATCTTTAGCAATAAAAGCTAAATAAAAATTTTGACCATCTTCCATAAGTAAAGCTTCTGTGTGAACAGGGCTGGGAACATTGTTATAAGGGCGGGTGACATTGTTAACTAATACTTTTTTAGCATGCTGCCATTGGGGTTCATTGAGTTGAGCATCAATGGTGATTGTACCTGCCACTCTAGGGATAATGATTTTATTGTTGGTATTATTTTGCGCATAACTTGTTGAAATAGACATGGATAAGCAAACAGCTAAAGCCCAATTAATATGCTTTTTGACAAATATCATTAATTTCCCAGTGATTAGCCTGACGAGTAAAATTCTTGTTATTTTAAAAAGAATACGATATGTGTCAAAGTAATATCGATGATTAGCTCTTTTAGTAAGTTTAATGGTATTTGTTATTTATAATTTGCAAAGTAATGGTTATTAAGATTTTAATATTATTAATTTTTATTTAGTAGTCGAATCTTAACGGTAAGTGCTGCATAATCTTCTTAAGGTTAAATAATTTCTATTATTATGTTTATTTCAATTTTTAATATCGCCGCATTAACATGTTTTTTTATGTGTTGGTTTGGTTATACAATCTTTGCTAAAAGAAAAGCGAAAGATACTAACTGTATTGCGAAATGTTTACATCAGCATAGAATTCATTGGATGTATGAGGTGATCACGCGTGACATTAGAGTTGGTGAAGCTGCATTATTGGCAAATTTAGAACGAAATATCGCATTTTTTGCTTCTTCTACATTACTAGTCTTGGCAGGTGTTTTAACATTATTTTCTCAAGTTGAAAAATTAGAATCTGTGATCCAATCCATTCCATATGCTGAATTATCTTCACATTCTGTTGTGCAATTTAAGCTTGGTTTATTGGCGTTTATTTTTGTCCTAGCATTTTTTCAATTTACTTGGTCAATGAGACAATATGGATTCATTAATGTAATGATAGGCGCTGCACCTATTGATGAATCTGGCACCAATGAGAATTTACGCCGTTATGCTAAACAAATGGCTATTGTGCAAGATCAAGCAGCACACTCATATAATTATGGATTACGTTCATACTATTTTTCTATGGCGGCTATTTGCTGGTTTTTTCATCCATTGTTATTTATTTTTGCTAGTTTATTTGTGGTTTACACTTTGTTTATTCGTGAGTTCAAATCTAAGACGGTCAAAGCAATTACGGCAGGACAAGAATTTTTAGATATTGAACGCAACAGACGTTTTCCAATACCTGATAAAAAAAGTAAAAATGAGTCATAGGTTCGCACAATATACCCCTTCTGATTTTGATGATTTTGATTGTTTAAAAGTTTCAAAAATTATTTATCTTATTTTGATTTTTGTTCTAAGAGGCTATCTCGTTTGGTTAATGTCTGTATCGAATTTGAGGGATAAGGTTGGTATTATTC
>Ga0233426_10002640_pt1 | contig 14777 bp, 15 predicted proteins | sample SI_118_April2016_6_FD_179875 | JGI IMG/M metagenome (GOLD analysis project Ga0233426, IMG submission 179875) | Seawater microbial communities from Saanich Inlet, British Columbia, Canada - SI_118_April2016_10_MG | ecosystem: Environmental > Aquatic > Marine > Inlet | place: Canada: British... | reverse complement strand
GAATCACCAACAAATACTATTGTTGGAAGTTTGCTTGCAAAACATGCGCCGACTCCTATAGGTACTTGATTTCCCATTAGCCCATCATGCCCATATATTTTTTTTTCTTTAGACTGTATTGAAGCTGACCCACCCATACCAAAAGCACAACCACTTTTTCTACCAAGCATTTCGTCTATTAGTTGAAAAATATCTCCACCAAATGCTAGGTATGTTGAATGACCTCGATGTTGGATAAATATATCTGGACTTACTCCTATTTCATTTATTTTTACTGCAATCGTAGAAGCTATAAATTCCTGCCCAGCAGATAAGTAAACTGGAAATTTTATTATCTTTTCTTGAACTTTATTAAATAGCTCTAATTCAAAGTTTCTACACAATGAAGCTTTTTTGAAAATTTCTAACCTGCAATCCTTCAAAGTATTTCCTCTAGATCTTTTAAAGTTTTATCCCAAGAGTTAAACCTATAACCATTATCGTCTATATATATTTTTGCTCTTGGTTTTTCACTTGTAATTTCTTGAACATATTGCATAACATTATATTTTTCTAACCATTCTTTAACTAGCTCCGTACCAGTTTTACCATTAACCAATGGCCTATTACTTTTTGCTTTTGCAGTAAAAATAATAATATTGTACTTTTCAGAAAGAGCTCTTATAGCCTCTAATGATCCAGGTAAGGGGTCTCCATAGCATGTTCCATTATGCCAACCTTTATCAAAATTATGTATAACGCCATCAAAATCAATAGCAACATTATTTAATTCTCTTTCAAAGCCTGGGGGCACATGGTGAGAGCTTATAGAATCCATTGTTTACTCAGTTATTTCGTTCAATGATTTTATAATCATTATGATTGTATTTTGATGTACTTTATCAAATGTTTTCAATAATCTTTTTACAATATGAGCGGCTATCACATCCCCTGGACTTGCAACCAATATATCTTTATCACCCGCCATAATTCCACCATCTAAAAACATAATATTTTCATAATCATTAATTTTCATAAATTTTTCTTTATTTGAAACACTTTCTAATAGTATTTTGCAATTTGAAAATATATAAGTGTCTTTTGAATCCTTAGCTGGATTTTTAAAAAATATACATTCTCTATTTTTTTTTTCTTCGCTTGATTTTCCCTCGTAAGGTTTAGCTTTTCTTCCGTATTTATCCTCTAGCCTAACTAGATCATGTTTAATCTTTGGAGTTTCAATTTCAAATATATTTGCGCCATTTTCAGATAATGCTTTTGTAGAATGAAATAAACCTTTTCTTATCATTATCTTCCTACCAGCTACCAATCTATTAATATTATTTAAGAAGGACACATCAACTACTCCATCTAATACTATTAAACCAGTATCTTTTTTTGGATGACAATGTAAAGATGTCTGGTGCTCTTTATCTATATGTAAAAACCATAAGCCGACATGCTCATTCTCATAAGCCAGATATTCATAACCCCAAGGCTTATTTACTATTACATTTTTATATTCTGTTTTAGTTTTTACCATTTTCATTGTTATATACTTCAAATACAGCCTTCATCCATTCACCCATCCATTTATAATGTGGACAACTAACTAAATTATCTGATACTACTGCTGGTCCATCAACGTAATTAGCACCTGAATTTGATATGTCATCCATAATACTATAATAACCAGATACATCTCTACCAGATGTAATTTTAGAAGATATCAATAGCTGAGCGCCATGACATATACATGCAATTGTTTTTTTCTTTTCATTCCATTCTTTGATAAATTTTAGTGCGCTTTTATTTTGCCTTAAATACTCCAAAGCTTTTACACCTCCAGGAATAATTAAAAGATCATAATCGCTCATGTGTTTATCAAATAATTCTTGATCCTCAAGATCGAATACTGATTGGGTACACTCATTGTAAGTTCCCAAAATACCAAAAATTCTACCTAATTTATTTGCCATAATATCAACTGTGAATCCTTCTTCTTGAACTCTGTAATACGGATATATAACTTCGTGATCTTGGTAACTTTCCCATGTTAATATTAGAGCTTTTTTAGACATTTTAATCCCCTTTTCTTTATTCTATTATTTGATTAATCGGTTAATTTAATTGTATTTTACAATAAATTTATTTCTTGGTATACACTTTATCTGTAAAAGCATTATATCTATTCATATCTTTATTTTTATGTTTATTATACCATTTTATTGTACTTTCTATGCCCTCATCTAATAATATTTTAGGTGAAATACCTATTGATTCTGCGCGCTCTGTACTCATAATTCTTTTGTTATCACCTGATGGTTTCGATATATCCCAAACGATTTCGCATTTATCTGACATTTTATTAGCTATAGCAGTTGCAATTTCTTTTATTGAAACACCATTTCCGCTCCCTAGGTTAATAGGTTTATTGTAGCCTTGTCTTACAACCTCAAGCATTCCATCCGCCACATCTTCTGAATATATAAAATCTCTAATTGGACTTCCATCACCCCAAACAGTTAACGGCCTTTCACCAGATGATGCTCTATTGATTAGGCTTGGAATTACCATAGCATTTTTCGGATCAAAATTATCATAAGGCCCGTAAACATTTGCAGGCCTTACTATTGAGATTTTATCCCAGTTGTATTGAATATCATAGGCTTGAGCCTGAAGCTCACCCATTCTTTTTGCCCAGCCAGCAAAACGATCATTTTCTGAAGGAAAAGTTGACCAAACATCATCTTCATTAAAAATATCAGCAGGCTCATAAACTCCTATGCTACTTGTAAATAAATATCTTTCAACTCCACACTGACGAGCGGCCTCCATCATATTAATTGAGAATGTAATAGTTGGTACAAAAAAACTCGCAGGATTCTCCATTGTCATTTTTGGAGAACCTTTTACTCCAATTAAATTAAAAACAATTTCTTTATCTTTGCAAACACTAATGCAGTTTTCAAAATTTCTTAAATCAAGATTTATAAAATTTACAGAATTATCAACATTAGTTGGTTTGTCAAGAGAGACAACAGTTACTTTAGCTTCAAGGCTAACTAATTTCTCAACTAAAGGTCTTCCAATTAATCCAGTACCACCAGTAACTAAAATATTTTTATCTTTAAAAAAATTACTCATAAATTACCCTCGTTATAAACTATTTCTGTACCTTTAGATGATATCTTAAAAGGAAATACTGTTTCATTTTTAAAACTGTTTAAAAGTTTTTCCTTATGTCCTTCTTTAGCCATAAATAATATAAAACCTCCACCACCAGCTCCTAATAATTTCCCACCTATCGCACCATTTTTAATTCCATAATTATAAAGATTATCAATATCATTATCTGATATCGTTTCTGTTAAACTTCTTTTTATTAACCAAGATTCGTTTAATAAATTACCAAAATCTAATAACTCATTTTTCAATAAATAACTGTTAGCTACAGATACCATTTTTTGTAATTCATGAAATGATTTTACTTTGTTTTTCATATTGCTAACTTTTTGCTCTGCAAAAGATGTGGCTCTTCTTGTTTTATTTGTATAAACCAAAACTAATCTGTCGATAAAATTATCTAAATTTTCTGAAGATAAATTAACTGGAGTTACCTGATATGAAGCATCTTTATCAATAGTTACATGATTGAAACCACCAAAAGATGTAGCAATCTGATCTTGAATACCAACAGTTTCATTGAGTTTATTTTTCTCAATATCATAAGAAAAATTTGATAACTCATATGGATTTATTGGAAGTCCCATGTCTGCATATAAAGCGCATATTAGAGCAGCTGTAAATGCTGAACTAGATCCCATTCCTGACCCTCCTGGTAAATCACCTATATAAGATATATCTAAACCTTTTTCAGTATATCCGTATTTTTTAAGTGTCTCTCTTACTATTGGATGTTGAATTAATTCAACTGAATCTACTTCTTCTGCAAGTCTCCATAGAATTCTAAATTCTTTCTTTTGAAATTCTGGTTTTACTCTTAATGTTATATAAGTAAAGTAATTTATTGTTAGTGATAAAAACTCTCCGCCATTCTCTTTAAACCAAGGCTCATAATCAGTACCACCTCCAAAAAAAGAGATTCTGTATGGAGAGCGTGAAACTATCATTATAACTTCCTTTAAGAATTATTATTCAAAAAGCATTATATCCACTTTTTCACAGAACATCTATATAAAAACTCGGCTACAGGGCAACGCATGATATCTATAAGCCAATAATATTTTTTATTTGAATAACCTTTTTTAAAAATAAAAAAGATATTTTTTAAATCTAATTTGTAAATATAAAAAACAAGTAATAGAGATAAATTATGTGATTTAAAATCTACTAGTTTTTTTCTCTTATAAGCTGACAAAAATTTATTATTAAGATAAAATTCTGCTATACCAATATGCTCATATCTTATTTTAACAATATTTTGTCTGTTTCCAGTGTAAGAATTTATATGTGTTGTCATACGATAAAGAACTTTTTCAATTACATAATTTTTTTCGCCATTTAAAGCTAATCGAATCATGAACTCTCTATCATTAGAAAAAAATATTGTATTATCAAAATATTGAGATTTTAAATCACCATATTTTAAAAATATCTTTCTTCTAAAAAAATGATTTAACACATGTTTAAATAAGATATTATTTAAATTTAAACTTATATTTTTTTTCTTGGACGATTCAAAAATAACATTTTTACTTTCAAGTTTTTCTATTGATAAGCCATAAGAATATATACTGTAATTAGGATTTTTTATTAAAGCCTTAGATAGATCATCTAAAGCATATTCTTCTAAGTAATCGTCAGCATATAAAAAACCAATTATTTCACCACTACTCATTTTTATTCCTTTATTAGTAGCATCTGGAGGACTTTGATCTTCCTCAGAAATAAAATAAGTTATTATATCTTCATTATACTTTATTATGTCCAAGGTATTATCTGTTGAAAGACCATCAATAACTATGCATTCTAAATTTTTGTATTTTTGCAATCTTATAGAATCAAAAGTTTTTTGAATTGTATGCCCTGCATTCTTGCAAGGAATAATTATTGTGATTTTAGGTGGGGTCATTATAGTTTATTATTTTTTTTATTTGCTGTAATTTTTTTTTATTTTTTATTATAATATCTAAATATTTTTTGCGATTTAGAAAATTCATAACACTAATTATATATTTATCGCTAAAGCTTAAATAACACCATAAAATAAAAAAAATATTTTTCATTTTAGAGTTTATAAAATGATTTGGCGATCCCCTATAATAAAAAAAATTTAACCTTCTATATAAATTTATATAATATGTTTTAAATCTTGATAACGTTTGTATCTTTAAAGTTTTTTTATCACTAATTGCCTTTATAATCTCATAAGCATAACTATTTGCAAGACTCTGATTTTTATATGACATAAGTATAAAAAATGCTTTGTAATATATTCTTGTTCTTTTTATTCTTAATTCAAATGTTAAATTTGTTGAGACCTCTTGGCCTGTAAAATTTAACTCATTATCTATTATTTCCCTATTATATATATTTCCATAACTTCTTAGATAATAAGCTATACACTCTTGAAATGTGTCTGGTCCTATACAAGGGTTCCATTGCCCTACAATTTTCAGCCATTCTTTTGAATAAAAAGCATAAGAATCTGGCTTATAACCACATTGCCATATATCATTATATTTTTCTTTCCTGAACTTTGAACATCTAATTCTAAAAATTTTATCATCATAGAAGTTTTCATATTTTTTTATTATAGTATCCCAGTTTTTTGTTATAAATCTTATATCATCAGACATACAACTTATGAATTTTACAGTTTTTGAAGTCTCATCTAAAAGAATATTTAATGGCTTCCAAGCATCAGCAAAGGTTTTTATTAGATCTGTCTCTATGTACTTTATTAAATTATTATTATCTGCATTTATTTTCTCAATAGCATTTATCATTTGACTGTCATTCTTATCGATACTAACTAAAATTTCTATATTTTTTATATTTTGTGTATTTATAATAATTGATTCAATAAATCTTTTGAAGGACTCTGGATTATTTGAGTTCAAATGAATAGAGATTATTTTTTCTTCAAGCATATTTTTAATACAATGAATCTTTTATGTCATTATAATGTGATTTTGCTTTCTCTATATGTTTTTCAGTAAAATGATTTGGGTAAACAACTTCCATATCTTTTAATGAAAATTTTTCCCACTTATTATTATTTTTTTGCATTGCCCAAAATCCACCCCATGATGAAACTGCACCAAAATATTCACTGACTGCTATTGTAACACCTGGGTGAAAGTTTTTTCCAGTCAAAGGGTCTTTAATAAAATCTTTATGCTTATTATTCATTGCAAAATTATTATCAATTTCATTCAATTGTAAATTAAGATCATCTCCACAAATAATTCCTCCATCTTTCACCAATCTTATTGATTCACCTATATCTTTTTTAACAGGCTCATATGTATGATCAGCATCTATAAATACGACATCATATTGCTCATCTTTTAGTTGCGTTAGAATATTTTCACTCTTACCTCTAAAATGCTGTGTATGCATTTTATCTTCTATCGTACCCATATTATGTAAAAATATATTATATGCAAAGTCAGACTCTAGTAATGCCTCCATTTCTTTAGCATAATCATTATCTCCATGAACATCCATATCAAAAAATGGTTTCCACGCATCTACACATGTTATAGAGCTATTTTTATTTGAATATAGCGATATACCTTGCGACCATGATAGTGTTGAGGCCCCAAACCATGATCCAATCTCAAGTATATTTAGAGGCTTTTTTCCTCCATTTTTATTTAGATACCAAACTGCACCCATCATAAATAAATGCCTAATTGGTGCACTTAATACTGCATTTTTATGGTCTAAATAAGGCTTTGTTTTATCTAAGTTTTTAATTATATCTATATTATCCATGATAATTTATCTCGTTAAGTAGCTACCATTATTCTTAGCTACTTGATCTCTCCAGTAGTTTAATAAATCAGATATTGTTTTTTCATATGGAATAGTTGGCTCCCAACCAGTATGCATCTTAAATTTTGATGTATCTGGTACTTGTAGATCAGCATCTATTGGCCTCAATCTTTCAGGATCAACTTCTATTATCAACTTATCTTTTATAGTTGATATGTTAATTAAATCATTTAATAACTTTTCAATTTCACATGAGTAACTTCCACCAATATTATAATATTCGCCTGCTTTAGGGTTAATTGTAACTAACATATAGTATGCTCTTACAGCATCTCTAACATCAGCAATTGTTCTCATTGATTTTAGATTACCAACTTTTATAATTGGTTCGATATGCCCAGCTTCAGCTAGAGCAATTTGCTTTGCAAATGTTGATTCAGCAAAAACATCGCCTCTTCTTGGTCCTGTATGCGTAAACATCCTTGTTGTCATAATTTTCATATCGTAAGCCTCAGCATAAAAACGACCTACCAAATCTGTACCAACCTTAGAAATTGCATATGGTGACGCTGGATGAAAAGAACATTCTTCATTTATAGGTATTTTTTCTTTTGGGACTCTACCAAAAACTTCAGAAGAGGCGCATACGTGAATACAAGAATTTTTTGAATATGTTTTTAATGCCTCTAATAAAGTCGAAGTACCAGAAATATTTGTTTCGTATGTATCAAGAGGTGCGTCAAAACTTGTTTTTGGATAACTTTGTGCTGCAAGATGAAAAGTATAGTCAGGTACAATATCTGAAACAACTTTATTGATTGATTGCGGATCTCTTAAATCTCCATAGTGAAGGAATACCCTGTCTCTAATGTTAATATTTTTTACTAAATTTTCAATATTATCCAACGGGCTTCTCCACCTAATAAGACCATGAATTTCCCAGTCAGTATTCTCTAGAAGATAATCTGCTAGATGCGATCCAACCATGCCTGTAATTCCTGTTATAAAAGCTTTCAATTTGCTTTTCTCTCTTTAAAAAAATTATCAAATACTTCTTTCACATATTCAATTGACTCAGCACACAAAGATTGGTGCACACCAATAGAGAAACCATTATCCATAATATTATCGGAATTTAAAAGTTTTCCAGATATACGATGATCAAATAAATTATTTGCAGGCTGTCGAGCTATATTTCCAGCTATTATTGGTCGAGTTTCAATCCCGTTATCATTCAGATATTTGCAAATTTCATCCCTGTTAAAAAAATTATTTTTCTTTACTACAAATGGAAATCCAAAATGAGAATTTTTAGCATCTTTTGTTGTCTCTTGAAAGCTAAAAAAATCTGAATATTTGCTGAAACTAGAGCGATAATTTGAAGCGTTTGAAATTCTTTTTTCAATAAAACCATCTAGTTTATCTATCTGTATTAAGCCCATTGATGCCTGAGGCTCAGTAATTCTTAAATTATATCCTTCGTTTACAAATAAAAATTTTGGGTCGAAATCTGGATGCTTTTTTGTCCACTTCTCTTTATCCTCAACCTGCCTTATCCAGCCATGCGCTCTAATAATACGCATCATTTCTGCTAAATCAAAATCATCTGTTACACAAATACCACCCTCTAATGTTGTAATATGATGAGAATAATAAAAACTAAAGCTTCCAACTCTTCCAAATGATCCTACCGATTTTCCTTTATAAGTTGCTCCCATAGATTCACAACAATCCTCAATTAACATTAAATTATGTTTTTCACATATAGATAAGATTGCGTCCATATTACAAGGATTTCCATAAATAGGAACTGAGAAAATGGCTTTTGTTTTTGATGATACTGCTTCTTCAATTTTATCAGGATCCATATTAAAAGTGTCTAATTCACAATCAATGTATACTGGTATTAAGCCACATTGTATTACTGGCCAGACTGTAGTGGACCAAGTTAATGCTGGCAAAATAATTTCATCACCTTTCTTTAAGTTATTCTCTGTAATAGAGCTTGTTAGAGCTGAGAGCATTAATAAGTTTGCGGATGACCCTGAGTTATTTGAAACGCCATACTTGTAACCATAAGACCTAGCATACTTTTCCTCAAACTCTTTAACTGTTTTCCCCATCGTAACGTTAGTAGTTAACATTTGTTTCGTAAAAGCTATAATTTCGTCTGAGTTAAAAGTTGGCTCATGTAATCGAACTACTGGACTACTGACGTCAAATTTATTATTATGATTTTCAGACCAGTATTCACTGATTGCTTGCTCTATCTTACTGTACTTATTTTCTTTCATTAAATAATCCTTTTAGATAATTAAATTTTATTATGCTAACCATTTTTTACAAATAAGATTTATATATAAATATAATTATAATATAAAATATTTATAAAATAATACTTTATTTTAAAAAGGGCCCTTGAATGACAGAATTTCATGCTGCTCTACTGCTGGGGGGCTCCACTTCTTATTCCCACCACACATTTTATTTGCCATAATAGCTATTGATTGTGGGTTTGGATAAAAAGCCTTTTCTAAAATTGGCGTTGTTGGGCAAGGTGTATCCTCGAACCCAATTCTTTGACATCTTATACCCTCACAATTTATCGCAACATCGGTAATAATTTCAGAAGAAAATCCACATGTCATCCAGCCATTATCAACAACTAGTAATTTTTTAGTTTTACTTGCCGAGCTTCTAATTAAATCGTAGTCTATTGGCGATAAACTTATTGGGTCAATTACTTCTGCATTTACGCCTACACTCTTAAGAAGGTCAGCAGCCCTTAAAGAGTCTTCTACGGTATGGCTTACGCCTACAATTGTAATATCATTTCCTTCTCTTAAAATTCTGCCTTTACCAAAAGGTATCTCGTAAGATGTAGATGGCACATACCCAGCATTCTTATACAGCATTCTATGCTCTATAAACACAACTGGGTTATTATCCCTAATGCTAGATATCAAGGCTCCCTTGGCATCATGAGGTGTCGTTGGGGCAATAACTTTAATCCCCGGAACGTGCATAAAATAAGATTGAAATGATTGGCTATGCTGTGCACCTTGGCCCCAGCTTCTTCCTATTGCAGCTCTTATGACTATCGGAACACTATGCTCGCCTGAAGATATATATCTAATCTTTGCTGCCATATTAACTAACTGATTCATGCATAATAAAAGAAAATCCATTCTCTGGTGAACATAGATAGGTCTTAATCCAGCAAGAGCAGCTCCTATACCAACACCTGTTAAAGCATCCTCTGATAGCGGGATATCAAAATTTCTCTTATTACCGTATTCTTTATGTAAGTCTTTAGAGGTTCCATAGTGCCCTTTTGGGTCATCAACACCTAGCCCATAGATAAAAACATTTTCGTCATTAGCCATTTCCTGAAAACAAGCCTCATATAAAGCTTCGCCATAGTTTATAAGTTTTTTATCAAGCGTATTATTCATAATTCAATTAACCGTACACATTATCGTATAATTCATTTACCTCGGGGAACTTGCTATCTTCTGCAAATCTTACAGCGTTATTAATTTGACTATCTACTTTCAATTTTATTGCATTAACAGTAGATATTGGTAATTTTTTTTCTAAAGACAAAAGATCGTCATTTGTAATCGCCTCGTCTACCTCTTTTTCATTACGGTAATTTAAATCCCTAGCATCACCAACCCCAACATGATCTCTCCATCTCAAACAATTACACTCTATTAAATGAGGCTTACTTTCCTTCTCTATATTATTTAAGCAATCTATAGTAGCATTATAAAAATCTTCTGTAGAGGAACCTTTTATCTTAGTTGCATTTACACCAAATGCTCTTGCTCTTTCAACTATAGGGTCGTTCATAGCTCTTTTGTCCTGATGTGTATAAATAGCATATTTATTATTTTCGCAAATAAATATGATAGGCAGACTATGTAAGCTAGCAAAGTTTAATGATTCCCAAAAAACCCCTTCATCTGTAGCACCATCTCCGTGATAACAGATTACCACGCCTTTTTGATTTTTATACTTAAGCGCATACGCATAACCAACTGCTTGAGGAATTGCTGTGGACACAATTGCCGAAGTAGGCATAAATTTCTTACCCCAATCATTTAAATGCATTGAGCCACCCTTACCTCTTGCCGTTCCTCTGCTCTTACCATAAAGCTCAGCCCACATTTTATCTAAATTTGCTTCTCTTGCTATGTAATGCGCATGACCTCTGTAATTACTAAAAATAACCTCATCTTCGCTAATCGCCATATTAACACCAACAGCAATTGCTTCTTGTCCAATAGATAAATGAACAGGACTTTTAATCTTGTCTGTATTGTATAACTCAATTATTTTCTCTTCACTCTTTCTGGTTAGTAAAAATAAATAATAAGCTTTCTCTACATTAAATTTTTTTTTCATTATAGTGCCTCTGTTGAAAAATAATGACCAGGTGTAAATGGCATTTTTTTCCTGCCTGTTGTTTTATATTCCCTAGAATATTTTGTAAAATTATTTTCTAGCATAATCCTTATATCCATACTTATTCTTGTTTTATCAGTGGTATTATATTGAGTGCAATGGAGACACTTTGGGTCAAAAATAATAAATTCACCAAATTCCATAGCTAAAGGTGATGATTTTGATCTTAAATAAGAAATAAAATTTTCATCATATTGGCATTTCTCAGCTAAAATTTCAAAGTTATTATCACACATTTTATATGCTTTCACACTATCATTAAGTGGAGTCAACCTCATACTATTGGAATCAAAAACTTTGGTGAACGGTAGCCAAACATTGAACTCATATGGAGGATGCCCGAGCATGATATCTGTGTGATATCTATCTTTCCAGTTATAACCTTTCTGGCTTGGGAAATGAAAACGAAATGTAGGAACCACTTGATAATGTATTTTTTCTTGAAAAATAGGTGAAATAATTTCACGAATAAATTTAGTATACATTTTCTGGATCACTTCTGAGGTTTGATAAAAACTTACTGATATAGAGTTTTGTTCTGACTCATCTAAAATCTTTATGTCATCATTTAAACAAAGATGTAAATTTTCTAGATTTTTATCATATTGATTGAAGATTTTTTCTGAGACAATTTTTTTTGAAATTAACTCAGATACTATTAGTTCTTCAAAATTAATTACCGAAGTATCATAATTACCCATATAATTACACTTATTAAAAATTTCTAACATTTGACTTTTAGCGTTAAAGTCTTTGTAAAATAAAGATTTATCCTCGGACGATATAAATTCTATTGTGGACCCCATATGGCCTTTGTTAACTTTCATGATTTACAGTAGACCAAAAGATTTTCTTTTAGCTGTATTCCCAGGTCTAAAATTAGCTCCTTTTTTTATATAAGTACATAGTAATGCATGCCTAAAGTCTTTTGAAATATTATTATTAGACGCGTGCACTAGCCAACTATCTATCATTAAAACACTCCCTTTAGCTATAGTAGGAGAATATGCTTTATATTTTACTGGAATATCTGTCGTTCTACTTCTAGCATTGGGGTCTTGGTTATGGTTTTCATAACTAAGATTTTCAAAAGTATTTAACTTTTTCTCAATATGAGATTTCGGCCATATTATTAGCCCACCATTTTCTTCATTTACATCTGTTAGCGCTACCCAAGCAGATACAAAAGAATTTTCATCAGCTTGTACGTAGGTATTATCCTGATGTGGAGTAAATCCTTTTGTCTTTGGAGGCATAAAAAAAAATTCAGTTTGAAGGCCCATAGCACTACCATCAAAGTACTCTTCTATAAATTGAATAATTTTATTGTCTGACATTAACTCTAAAAATATATCAGATTTTGTATGTGGGTTCATCAATGGTGAAAAATCAGAGTTACCATCATTAATTGTATTCGCACTTTTGATTATACAATCACAGTACTCTGAGCTAAAAGCTTTTTCTATGATTGAGTATCCATTTTCATGGAAAAAATTATTACTATTTTCAATTTTTTTCATAAGTTTATGTATTCTTTATAGGGAAATTTTATCATAAAGATTCATTAGATTATCATCTTGATTATACTTGTACCCTCTTATATTAAAATTCTTAGCGCAATCCATATCTATATCTCTATCACCAATAAAAACTAAATTATCCTTACTTAAACCCCATTCTTTAGTGATCTTATCTAACATTCCAGTCTTAGGCTTTCGATCGTTACTTTCTTTTGTATATTCTAACTTAACGCCATCTTTATGGTAAGGGCAATAATAAAATTTGTCTATATATGCGCCATATTCTTTTAAATCATTCCTCATTGCATTATGGAATGCATGCATTTCGTCTTCTGTATATTTTCCTCTAGCTATCCCAGATTGATTTGTTGCTACAAAAACATAGTAGTTTTTATCATTTAACGTTTTAATTAATTTTTTTGCTCCTGGCTTCCAAATCAAATCATTTATTTTATAAGTATAGCCATTATCTTCATTTAAGGTTCCATCTCTATCAAAGATTACTGCTTTTTTATTTTTTTCCCATTGTGTTAATTGTGCTTCCGCTAAAGTTTTCTTGGTTCCAATGTCTATAAAATATCCACTTATTTTTTCTCCAGACACTCTTTTATTTTGCACTGAATATTTCATAATATCTTTCTCGAAAGATAAATTTTTTAATTCAAAATTTTTTAAAATATTTTTTCTTACACAATAAATTCCAGCATTTATATATCCAGGTATTTTTATGGCCTTAATATTTTTTTCTTCAAACTTCTCTACTAACTTTCCATTAATCTTAACTTTTCCATATCTGCTGCAGTCATCTACTTTTGTCAATGCAATTGAGATATCAATATTATCATTAAAGTTTTTTATGATGGATAGCCAGTTACCATCAAGTAATGAATCTCCGTTTAATAAAAAAAATTCATTTTCTAATTTATTGTATGCATTTATCAGGGCACCTCCTGTGCCAAGAGGTTCTTTTTCAATAATTACCTCTAGTGAAAAGTTGCTATTATCATAGCCTTGGCTGAATTTTTCTATTTCGCTATTAGCATGGCAAGCCAGAAGAAGTACTTTGGTAAATCCAAATTTTTTCACATAGCTTAGTAAATGCTCCAAGAAGGGTTTTGTGTTAACAGATACAAGCGGCTTAGGAAAATTTTTAGTTATGTCTCCTAGACGCGACCCTTTACCACCAACTAAAATAACACATTGTTTCACTTAAATGTCTCCCTTTAATATTATTACTTTTGATTGATCTGCATTAGAAGGGTCCGTTAAAACAACTACATCCGACTTAATATAATTTTTCTCGGTATCTTGAGAATATAAATTAAAAATAAAAAATATACTATTTATTGCTAATATTATAACGTTATAGGGTAATACTAAACAAAAAAACAAGAAATCAAAAAAATAAATATCCCTATAAAAATAATATAATTTATTTCTAATAAGTATAAGTTTTTTAGGTCTAAAATTTATATTCATATAGCTTGCAAGTAGGTCATTAAATAAAAATTTCCTAGGATTACGACTGTAATTAATTATATTACTCATACCAAAATATTTAATTTTCTTAGATACTATTCTTTTCACATTCTTTAAAACTAAATATTTTTTTGAAATTTTAGAATATGATAATACTTTAAATTTATTACTTATATAAAAATATATAGATCCCAATATTACAATTAAAGTAAAAATAAAATCTTTCCATGAAAATTCTTTTATTTTATGCTCTTCTAGTAATATAATTTTATATAATACATATGCGTCGTATTTTTCTTTGTACAGTATTGTTTCTGGGTGAATATTCATATGTTGCATTAAAAAGTGGACCGCTAATCCCAT
>Ga0233426_10002639_pt1 | contig 14781 bp, 10 predicted proteins | sample SI_118_April2016_6_FD_179875 | JGI IMG/M metagenome (GOLD analysis project Ga0233426, IMG submission 179875) | Seawater microbial communities from Saanich Inlet, British Columbia, Canada - SI_118_April2016_10_MG | ecosystem: Environmental > Aquatic > Marine > Inlet | place: Canada: British... | reverse complement strand
GTGCAAAAGAATTTTTAGATTCGTCTTCTCAATATATAAAGTTTATCATTACGGGTACCCCTACCATTGAAATTAAACCTATTCTTAAAAAAAGAGGAATGGATCATTATTTTAAAGAAGCCTTTGGGTCTCCAGAAAAAAAAGGATATTGGGTACAGCACATCCTAAAAACCGAAAATATTAGCCCAGATGAATGTGTTTTTATTGGAGATGCTTTAGCTGATTTTAATGCAGCCACAGAAAATAATATTGATTTTATTTTACGAGAAACACCCATTGCAATGCATCTTTTTAAAGAGTATAAGGGGTATTCATTAAAAGATATGACAGGCATGCATGAGATATTAAAAATAATGAATCAATAAAAATTTAAAAATATTTTTTTTACAAACATATTAATCAAAAGAATTAAAATGAAAATACTACTAACATCCACCTCTTTTCAAGATACACCAGGAGCACATCATGACTTACTAGAAAGTAGAGATTTTGAAATTGATCTGTTAAGAGGTCCTATTATGGAAGCAGAATTATTAACTATAATACAAAACTATGATGCTGTTATTTGTGGAGATGATGAATATACTAGAGCTGTGCTAACCAAAGGGAAAGAAGGCAGGTTGCGATATGTTTCTAAATACGGTGTAGGTTTGGATAAAATTGATTTAAACGCAGCTAAAGAATTAGGTATCCCAGTAACCAATTGTCCAGGTGTCAATCAAGTTTCCGTGGCAGAGCATGTATTGGGCTTGCTATTTACCTTTGAGAAAAACATTCATTTACAATACAATTCAACACAAAACGGAAGTTGGAAACGTTGGATTGGTCACGAAATCGAAGGGAAAACCATCGGTATTATTGGGTTGGGCGCCATCGGTAAAGTATTAACTCAAAAATGTATCGCATTGGGCTTACAGGTGATTGGGTTTGATATTTTTAAAGATGAAAATTTTATAAAAAACACACCAGAACTTACATTTACAGAAGACATTAATGTTATTTATGAGCATGCAGAAATAATTAGTTTGCACATCCCTCATACATCGCAGTCAGAGAAAATGATTAATGCGGATGTGATCAAGAATAAATTAAAAAAAGCTCCCATTATTATTAATACCTCAAGAGGCAAGTTAATTGATGTTGATGCTTTGATTCAAGGATTGGTGGATGGAAATATCCGCGGATATTTAACCGATGTCTTAGTGCGAGAGCCTATGGAGCAAGATGAGAAGTTAAAAGGTGTTGAAAACGTGATCATTACACCGCATGTAGGCTCTAGAACTTATCAAAGTGTTGTAAGACAAGGTACTATGGCTGTGAACAATTTGTTTAAAATGATAAATTAAATTTTTTTACAAATAATTAAAAGATACTCATCATAATATAATGTTTGAAATAAAAAAATATCAAAAACTTTTTAATTTAGGATTCTACATTGTGATGTTTTTTTTGTTGGCTAATTTAAAATTTGAAAATGATTCAACATTTATAATCTGTCAGATTGTTTATATTGGTTATTTGTTAATGATTATCTTAATTTTGAAATCGAATATCTTTAAATATGTATATGAACCTCCTATATTTTTTTTATTATTTGCATTTTTATATGAGTTTTTAAAATTTCCTTATTATTTTAATTATACTTCTATACCCGAGTTAGTCCAGCAATCTAAATTAGGAACTCCATATTATGAAATAAAAGACTATTATGCAAATTCCATTATGCTGTTGTTATATCAAGCACTATGCATCCTTACATTACTTACTTTCTACATATTTGCTAGAAATAAGACTGATTATAAGAACATTGACCTTAATAAAATAAAATTAATTGGAATTTTAAATGATAGAATTTTTGTTTTTCTTGTAATTGTTTTTTTATGTTTAGGTTTTTTAGGCCTTTATTCAGTAACTGGAGGTAACATATTGTTGTTACTCTCAAGAAGATCGGGAAATGCTGAAGCGTCTGATATATTAAGTTCAAATTATTTGGTTTCATTTTCATCCATTTTTGTATTGTTAACTATACCTATGTTAATTGGAGTAAGGTTTCTCAGAAAGAAAAAATGGTTGAAACTCTTGGTTATATACATACCCGCTATGATCTTAAGTTATTTAACAACTGGTGCCCGTGGATTTATATTATATTCAATAGTTACTACTTTTATAATAATTGCATCAGACTTTAAAACAAAAGTGAATTTAATTAAAATAGCGACATTTACAGGGTTTTTTGTGTTGTTTTTTTCTGTTTTAGGACTTATTAGAAGATCTTCTTCAGATATAGACAATAGTTTTATTCAAAGTGTAAAAAACAGATCTGAAGTAGAAGACCAATGGTATTATGAATTAAGTAGTTACCAATTGCAATTTAGAGACGAAATGGTTTTTGAAAATGCAAGTAAGGTTGGGTATTTGTATGGAAAAACATATTTAAACCTTGTTTTTTTTCCTTTTCCAAGAGCTGTTTTAGGAGATCTTAAACCAAACTTTACAGATAGAGAAGTTGCCGTTAATTTTTGGAATCGATTTGATGTAGGGCTGCCTTTAAATTCTATGACAGAATCCTACTATAATTTTGGTTATTTTGGAATTTTCGTTTTTATGTTTATGGGTATTGTAATGTCCAAAATAACAGTTTATATATCAAAAAATAAATTTTTGATAATTAAATGTATGGCTATTGTGTTGCTTTTTTATGCACAAACCTGGACAACGACCTATTTAGTATATGTCTTTCAATATATTTTGGTGATATACTTACCATTAAAATTTAGTAAATTTAAAAGCTTAGATGAATGAAAAAAATTAAAATTTCAGATAGTAATTTTTCAAGTGACTACTATTCTTTAGATTATTTTTATGCTAATCCTTTAGAAGGACAAGAGTTATGCAGAAAACTATTCACAAAAGTATTTGATGAAAACTATGAACCATATACTCTAAAAGGGCTGTTTTTTACATCAATAAACCGCTATTTTTTAGCGGATATTAAGTTGTTAGAACATCCTTTTATAATTAAAAACATTATAGATTTTTGTGCTAAAAATGATATTAATAAGATAGAGTTCAGTCTTCATAAGCTAAATGTTGAAGTATATAATTTTTATTCAGATTCACTAAAATTGCATCATATTGAAACTGAATTGCAACTGCACAATGAAATTGTTTTTTGGAAAAACTCACTAACAAAAGAAAGTATCGCATTGCAAATACAAAATGCGATTAATAAATGTTTATTAATAATAGTACAGACTTTTTTATTACTTTTTAATTCTGTATTTCTTAAAAAAACTAAATTTCCTAATAAAATTGTTTTTTGGCACTCCTTTGCTAATAATAGAGAAAAAATTGATTATCCATTTTTAGATAACCTATCTAAAAATGTGACAGTAATACACCCAAATCCTTACCTTTTTAAATCAAAAAGTAATTGGAATAAATCTATTTATTTATTAGGGAAGCTTTCCATAAATCCGATGTTATTTTTTACCACTTTATTAAAGTTGACTTCATTTAGAGAAAATTTTAATTTACTTTTAAATGAATTCTCAGAAGAAATTCCATTTTTACCAAAAAAATGGAATTCAAGCTCAATAACTAAAACATTTTTTTTCTTTGTATATAATTTATTAGAGAATGGCTTACTTGAAAATATAGCAAGACAAAGCAATTTAAAAAGTGTCAACGTTTTTAGAGGTGGTTCAGCTGCAGGGTTAATTTATTCTGGATGTTGTAAAATAAAATATAGTAATAATAATATGATCAACCTTTTAGTGCCACATGGCACCGAATTTAATATCATAGATCATTTTTCATATTTCTTCCTTGATTATAATTTACTTCCATCAGAATCAATTAAAGAAAATTGGGAAGCTCAGTTAAAAGATAATTATCAGTATTTACAAAAACACAATAATTTTGAGTTAATTGCTTCAGGTAGAATTGATTATCAATTATTAAAAATCAGGGACAATACTTTAAAAGAGAATAAAAAGCAACTAACAATAGGTATCGTTTTAACTTACAATTCTGAATCTTATCAAGATACATATATTAAAGATGTAATTGATTGTTTTGAAAATGCTTTCGGAAAGGATATGTGTACTTTTATAATTAAACCGAGACCTAATATTGTATTTCAGTCTAATAATTACATTAGTAAAAATGTTATGGTAACTGAAGGTGATATTTATGAATTTATGGATCAAATAGATATCGTTATTGGAACGGTAAGTACCTATGGTATTTTAACAATGGTGGTTACAGATGGCATTTATTGCAATCTGCCAGGACTGTATTATTTGCCGAACCCTAAGTTTAATAAAAATAATTTAGGGTACAGTTATCATAATTCAATGGAGGACTATACGTTTAATGATAAAAAAAGTTTAAGTAACTTTATCAATTCTTATAATAATAGTTCTGATTTTATTTCACAATTATGGTCTAGAAATCTAAAAACAAAATCCTATCTTACTTTTGATAAAGATGCAAATTTGTTTCTTGAGGAATTTATTATTTCTAAAATATGAACAATAAATACAATAATTTGAAAGATAAAGTAGATTTTAAATTTTTAAAAGAAGCTGGGGTTTTGGGTATTTCAAATATTCTAAACGCACTTTCTAATGGCTTAATTATTATTCAATTAAATAAATACATAGCTAGTGATGAGGCTGGAATTTTTTTATATTTACTGGCTATAGCTTCTCCGATTTTTATTTTTTTAAGTTTTGATTTACGAAGGAAAATAACGATTGAACAACTTGATGGATTAAACTTAAAAGAATTTTTTTCTTTGAGAAATTATATGGCAATATTGGCATTTTTTATTTTTACTATCAGTGCTCTTGTATTAACAAGTTTTAGCATTATAGTTTTATTGGCATTATTAGCAATTGGTATTGGTAAAATTTTTGATATGCTCACTGAAACTAATCATGCGTTTTTTCAATCGCATAATTTTGAACATAAAATATTAATATCAAGATTATTCAAGCTATTTTTATCTAGTATAGCATTTTTTATTGGTGATAACAATAATTATATCACTATATTTTCAATATATACCCTTTTAAATATTCTTCCTTTTTTAATTTTAGATATAAAGGTTCTTAAGTTAATAATACCGAATATCTCTATTGGAGTATTTCAAATTAGTTATGATAAGATGAGAAAGTTTATGTTTTTAAATTTAAATTTAGCTTTTGCCTCCCTTGTTATGGTTGTAACACCTAACGTACCCACTTATTTTATAAAATATTTTATGGATTTTAGTAATGTTACCTATTTTACTTCTATTAATTTTATTCTTCAAGCTTTATATGTTGGTGGTAGCGCTGGTCTTGGATATGCAATGTTAAAAAAATTTAGAACCCAAACTAACATAGATCATAAAAAGCAGATTAGTTTAATTTTAAGAACATCATTCATGTCTTTAATTACGTATAGTATATTTGGTTTTGTTTTTTATTCGCTAAATGGGCTTGTGCTATTGTTTGGTAATAATTATGCTAACTTTTACGATTTATTTCTAATTTTATTATATGCTGGTTTTTTGTTTTCTATCTCAACCTATTTAAATAATTTCTTGTTATACAAAAATCAAAAAAGTTTAGTTTTTAAGTTAAGATTGATGCGAATTTTTACAATTATTTTATTGTGTTTTATTTTGCCCTATAACTCCCTTACAATGAATAGTTTTGGATATGCTCTTTTGTTTACAAATTTGATTGATTCAATTTTACACATCATTTTTATACGTTTAAACTACAAGAAAAATAAATTAATTATAGATTCTAATAAATAATTATATGACTAAACAAAATGTATTAGTTTTTGAGGCCTATCCTTTTTTTTCAGGTAGTCAAAGAATAACATTAAACCTTTGTAAAATTTTAAAAAATAGAGGTTTTGTTGTAACATTGCTTTTAGCAGATGATCAATTTGGTAAACAAAAAATTCACTTTGAAGATTATGTAAATGATATAAAATATATTAAGACAAATGATGTTTTATTAAAGTACGGAGATGAGGATTCTTGGTTCTCAAAGAAAACTTTCTTTAAATCTTTTTTTTTGGGTTTAATTCCTTTTTATTTTAAAAGTTTTAAATTAATAAATTCAAAAAAATACGATTTTTTATATTGTTGTGATCCTAGGGGTGCAGTTCTTATGTTCATAGCAGCATTATTTTTTAAGAAAAAAAGTATTCTGCATTACCATGGAAAAAATCGACTACCATTAGTTTTATCAAAAATATTAATGAAAGTTTTTGATGAAGTATTATGCGTAAGTCAAGATGTCGCAAATAGTTTACCTGTTTCAAAAAATAAAATTGTAATTTATAATGGATTAGATATTGATCAATACACAAATTTGAAATATCCTGAAATAAAAGACGAAATAAGTTTAAAAAAATCAAATATTAAGGATAAAACTTTTTTATACGTAGGAGCTATTAGACCGCATAAAGGATTACATCATATAATTAATTCGTTTAATGAAGTAATAAAAGATTTAACCAAAATTAATAAATCTGCATTATTATTTATTTCTGGTGAAGAAAAATCTCATGAAGAAGTTTTATTTAAGCGCACACTTGTTGATTTTATAGAAAAAGAAGGATTGTCTCAAAATATAATTTGGTTAGGTTGGAATAACAATGTTATTGGTTGGATGAAAAATTGTGATTACTTATTGTTTGCTTCAGTAAATAGAGAGAAGAATAATTATTCTGGTTTTGGAGAATATATTGCCTCTTCAGAAGGGCTTCCGACGGTTTTAGTTGAAAGTTCAATGTGTAAACTTTACTCTATATCGTCTAGTGTCACGGGTGTGAAAGAGGTTATTTCTAAAAATAATGGATATATTTATGATTTTAGAAAAGATGGTCTAACTAAAGCTATTTTAGAAGTACTAAAGAATGATTTTAAATTTAAAGATTTCCCAAACTCTGATTATTTTAAAATTGATACATTTGAAAAAAGAATGTTAAAAATGTTTATAAATAAACATAAAAAATGAAAAAAAAAATATTACATGTATCGCAATCTTTAGGTGGTGTTGAAACTTATATCAGAGGTGTAGTTGAAAACATTGATAGGAATAGATTTGAACTAATCATTGTCTGCCCTTATTCTGATTCTTTTAATAAATTTTGTTTAGAAAAAAATATAGACTTTAAAAATATTACAAGGGGTAGAGAGTCTAGTTTATGGGATGATTTTAAAACAATTTTTCTGTTAATAAAAATTATTAAACAAAATAATCCTGATATTGTGCACCTTCATAGTGCTAAGGCTGGTTTTTTAGGGAGAATAGCATGTCGTTACACTAATAAAAAGTCAATATTCATGCCACATGGATTATCTTATCTTTCATTCACGGGTTTTAAAAGAATTTTTTATTTATTATTAGAGGTGATTTGCAAACGATTTACAGATATTATAATAGCCGTAGCTAATTCTGAGAAAAATAAATTAATTTTTGAACTTGGTTTTGATCCAAATAAGATTGAAGTAATATCTAATTCCATAGTCATATCAGATGATTCGAATGTTAATCAAAGCCCGCTAAAATCAAATAAACAAATAAAAATAGGTACAATATCAAGATTGACTTATCAGAAAAATCCACTGCTATTTGTTGAGATTGCAAATAATATTATTAAACAATATAAAAATGCTGAGTTTTATATTCTAGGAGCTGGGCTAGAAGATCATTTAAAAGATAAAACTGTTGAACTAATAGAGTTTTATGGTATTGATAATAATTTTAAGATTTTGAATTGGGCTTCAAAAAAAGAATCAGAACTATTTCTTGAAAGTTTAGATATATTTTTACTAACATCAATATTTGAAGGGCTACCTCTGTCCCTTCTAGAGGCAATGGATTTGTCAAAACCTTGTGTTACAAGTAAATGTGATGGCTGTATCGATGTTATTCAAAATAATGTAAATGGTTATGCGTGTATTACTGCTAATGAGTTTACTTCTGCAATTATTTCGTTAATTGAGAACGAATCTGATTTTAAAAGAATTTCTATGAATGCTAAAGTATACGTGAAGGAAAACCATAATTTGAAAAATAGTATTAATTTATTACAAAAAATATATGAAAGAAATTAAGGAGAATAGCTTAAGATTAAATTGGATTGATTATGCTAAAGGTATTGGTATAATTTTTGTGGTTTACGGTCATGTTATTAAAGGTTTAATAACACCAGACCTCGTTGATGAGCGGTTTTATTATTATTCAGTAAATTTTGTTTATAGTTTTCATATGCCACTATTTTTTATTTTATCTGGTTATTTTTTTATTAGCAGTTTTACTAAAAGAACAGTTTTACAATTTGTAAATATAAAATTAAAATCAATTATTTATCCTTTTGTAATTTGGTCTCTATTGCAAACTACAATTGAAGTAATATTATCAGAGTTTACAAATAATCAAATTACAAGCGACTCATTATTAAGTTGTCTACTGATACCCCGGTCTCAATTTTGGTTCTTACATGCACTATTCTTTATTAATTTATTAAATGTTTTTTTCTTTAAAATTTCAAATAGCAAAGGATTGATTATTTCAGTTTTTGTTTGGATTATATATCAAAATTTAGAAATAAATATAAAACCTTTTGATAAAACAATTGTTAATTTAGTGTATTTTAATCTTGGTGTTTTACTTTATAGTTTTAAGGAATTTACAAGTATGATAATAAAAAATAAATACGTTTTTTTATTAAATGTATTTATATTTTCTTTTTCGTTGTACTTATATTTTAATTTTCCAATAGAAAAGTGGTTCAATTTACTATTACCTCAAATTTCTGGTAGTTTTGTTATTATATTCATTTCATATTATTTAGCCGAAAAATCGAGATATTCATTCATAGAATATCTTGGAGTTAATTCATTAACGATTTATTTAGTTCATTTGTTAGCCGGCAATGGTTTTAGAATAGTAATGTTTAAATTTTTACATATTGAGAATTCATATGTTCATATAATCTTAGGTACCTGTTTTGGTTTATTATTGCCAATATTATTCTATAATTTTTCAAAAAGATTTAAATTGCTTAGATGGTTATTTATTTTTCCTTCAAAATTATTTGAGTAATTTTTTTGTAAAATATTTAGAACAATGCAAAAAACAAAATTAAAAAATTACCTTTGCAGGGAAAAAAATTGTTTATGAAAAAAAAAAGAAAATCTAAATTTACGCCGTTACTATTTTCTGTAATAGATATAGTTCTCTTAATTGCCTCTTTTTTCTTAGCAAATTTAGTAGTCTTTGAAGGCAATTCTCCAAATATTATTTTTTATAGCAGTAGTGCGTTAGTAGTATGTTTTATTTGGGTAATAGTGAGTTTGAAATTTAATTTATATGAGACACCAAGAATTATATTTACATACAAGGTGCTATCCAAAAACATATATGCACTTTTTAACTTCGGTTTATTAATTGGAGGAATCCTCTTTTTTACCACAAGCACTAACTTCTCAAGGCTATTCTTGACCCATATGCTATTCTTTTTTTCTATAGGGCTATTATTTTGGCGATTTCTTGCGATATACATCATAAAAACATATAGAAAACAAGGGAATAATTATAGTAACATACTATTGGTGGGGTTAAATAGGAATATAGAAAAGCTTATTGATGAAATTTATTTGAAACCCAAATATGGTTATAAGATTAAAGGATTATTTACAGATGCCAATGTTAAAAATGACCTTAAGGAGCATTATAAAGGTGGGTTATCTGAAATTACAGCTTTTTTGGATAAGAATCCTGTGGATAAAATTATCATATCACTGCCACATCATGCAGGTAAATTAATCAATGATTTATTTCGATATGCAGATAATAACATGATTAGAGTGCGTGTGATCCCAGAGTTTTCAGAGTATTTATCGCAAACATTTTCTATGGAGTATGTACAGAACATTCCGATTTTGAAATTAAGAAGCGAGCCTTTAAATAGCATTACGAATCGGACTTTGAAAAGATTTTTTGACATCGTTTTTTCACTCATAATTGTACTCTTCATATTTACATGGTTATTTCCAATCATTGCAATTATTATTAAATTAACGAGCAAAGGACCTGTCTTTTTTGTGCAAGAAAGAACCGGTAAGGATGGGCTAGCTTTTAACTGTTTTAAATTTAGAAGCATGACTGTGAATGCTGATTCAAACAATCTCCAGGCGACAAAGAATGATGCCAGAGTTACGAGTTTTGGTGCCTTCATGAGAAAAACAAGTATCGATGAACTTCCACAGATTATAAATGTACTATTAAATCAAATGTCATTAGTAGGGCCCAGACCACACATGATAAAGCATACAGATGAATACAGAGTTTTGGTAGATAAATTTATGGTACGACATTTCGCAAAACCGGGCGTTACCGGTTGGGCGCAAATCAATGGGTTTAGAGGAGAAACCAAATTTGTGAAAGATATGGAGAATAGAGCAGCTGCGGATATCTGGTATATCGAGAATTGGAGTTTCTTTTTAGATATTAAAATCGTACTATCGACCGCTTGGTCCATGGTTTTTAAGAAAGATGAAAATGCATTTTAATTTTTTTAATATTAGTTCATTAAATTTCTAAATTTTGAAAACATTTTTTGATACTAAAAAGTTGATTTTGATATATTTTATATTATTTTCGCATAAATTAAAAAAAAAAATGAAAAAATTATTAAATAAAATATTCCTTATTTTTGGGTTTCTTTTTTTTATCTCGTGCATATCTAAAAAAGATATTGTTTACTTGCAATTTGATGCAGTAGACAAAGAAAATGTTAATAATGATTATCAATTACGCTTTAAACCGGACGATTTATTACAAATCACAGTATCTGCCGACGACTTAATTTCTGTACAACCTTTTAATTTGCCAGTAGTTGCATACTCTGCGCTAACAAACACGATTATTGGACAACCTCAATTGCAATCTTATTTAATTGATAAAGATGGATATATTGATTTTCCGGTTTTGGGTAAACTAAAATTGGGAGGGTTAACAAGGATTGAATCTATCGATTTATTAAAAAACAAACTTGCTCCTGATCATCTTAAAAACCCAATAGTAAATATCAATATAGTTAACTTTAAGATAACTGTTCAAGGTGATGTAGAGTTACCTGGTAGCTTTCAAATACCGAATGAACGAATTAGTATTTTTGATGCTATTGGTCTTTCAGGTGGTTTAAGAATCTCAGGAAGAAGAGATAATGTTCTCGTAATTCGTGAGGAGAATGGTAATAAAAATCAATACAGAATTAATATAACATCAAATTCTATGCTAACTTCACCTGTTTACTATTTACAACAAAATGATGTGGTTTATGTAGAGCCTAATAAAGCTAAAATGCAGGATGCTGCGTATACAAGAAGTACTGGACTATTCATTTCTTTATCTTCTGTATTAATTTCTTTATTAACAATTATAACGAGATAGTGAAATATGGAAAATATTGAAGATTTAAGTTCAAATAATGTATTCAAAGAAAACAACTTAAATATTGGCGAGGAATTTTATAAATATTTTAATTATTGGAGGATTTTTATAGCATTTATTTTAATTAGTTTTATATCGGCTTTTGTTTTTTTAAGATATTCATCTCCTTCTTATAGGGCTTCAGCTACTATAATGATTAAAGATAATAAAAATTCAGGAATTTCTGCTGAGTTGGCAGCTTTTGAAGACTTAGGTATTATAGGAGGTTCATCAGCAAATAATCCGGAAAATGAGATAGAAATTTTAAAATCTAGAAAAATTATAGGTTATGTTGTGGATTCATTAAATATGGACGTTTCTTACTTCGTGAGAGGTAGGTTGAAAAATACTGAAATTTATGATAAAAGTCCATTAAAAATTAATTTTTCATATAAAAATACAGAAAAAAAAATAGACACCTTTTTTTCAGTCATTATTTTAAATGAAAATAAACTTGAATTATTTAACGCGGATAATCAAAAGGTGTCAAGTATTTCATTTAACGATAATATCACAGGAGAAATTGGTAACTTTAAAATTATCAAGTCAAAAACTTTCAAATCTTTTGATTTAAAAGTTAATAATCAAATTTTTATAAAGGTCCAATCAAAAGACAATGTAATAGATAACTATAGAAGACGAATAACTGTAAATTCAATTGATAAAAATTCTAGTGTGCTTAAGTTATCTTTAAATGACCCGGTTTTAAATAAAGCTGAGGATATTTTAGACGAATTAATAAAGCAGTATAATTTAGATGCTATTCAGGACAAAAATCAGGTTTCACAAAAAACAAAAGTATTTATAGACGAACGTCTTTTGAAAATTGGTAAAGATTTATCAAAAATACAAGATCAAGCAACAGAATATAAAGATAAAAATAAAATTACAGGTCTTTCTATTGAAGGTGAGTTAGCATTACAAAGTGTTGTTCAAAATACCGAAGGTCTGAATAAATTAAATACAGAATTAACTCTCGCAACTTGGGTTCAAGAAAAATTGAAAGATTTAAAAAGTGCTTTATTACCTGAAAATTTGGGGTTTTCAGATATTACTATATCAACTTCAATAAGAGAATTAAATAAATTAATTATACTTAGGAATAAGTTAAATCAAAATGCTGGTGAAAAAAATCCTAATTTAATTCAATTAAATCAAGAAATAATTTCTTTAAAAAATGGTTTAGACTTAAGTATATACAACTTAACCTATTCTTTAAAAAATCAATTAAATTCTCTGAGTATTCAAGCTAATAAATTAAATAAAAAAGTAGAGACTATACCTTCAATTGAAAGAGGTTTTATTGATATAGCTCGGCAGCAAGAAATTATTTCTGAATTATATTCATATTTATTAAAGAAAAAAGAAGAAACAGCTATTTCACTAGCTGTAACGGTGCCTAAAGCAAAAATTGTAGATGTATCTTATGGGTCAGAAATACCTATCTTTCCTAAGAAAAGGCTTATTTATTTTGCAGCTTTACTAGCAGGTATAATAATTCCTTTTTGCTATTTGTATTTAAAACATATTTTAGATACAAAAATTCACTCAAGAAAAGATATTGAAGATTTAACAACTATCCCTTTCTTAGGAGATGTTCCGCATTCTGAATCGAATGCCAAAATTATAATAAGCAAAGACTCAAGAACGGGGATTGCTGAAGCATTTAGATTGATACGCACCAACTTAGACTTTATGTTGTCGAATAAAGCCGATGCTGCAGGGAAAGCTATTTTTGTGACCTCAACAACCAGTGGTGAAGGGAAATCTTTTGTATCCATTAATTTAGCGGCAGCACTATCGCTATCAAATAAAAAAGTATTGTTATTAGGATTGGATTTAAGAGCGCCGAAAGTAACACAATATTTGGGGATAACGGAAAGAATAGGGGTTACCAACTATATTACAAATAGTAGGTTGAATTTACAGGAGCTCAAATTTTCAATTCCAGAAATACAAGGCTTAGATATTATCTCTTCGGGTGTAATACCGCCAAATCCTGCTGAATTACTTTTAAGCCCAACGATTGCGGCATTATTTAACGAAGTTAAAAAAGACTATGATTACATCATTGTAGATACAGCACCAGTGAACTTGGTAACAGATACTTTACTAGTGTCTAAATATGCAGACATGACCCTATACGTTTCAAGAGCTAATTATTTAGACAAGCGGATGTTAAATGTAGCACAGACCTTGTATAGAGAGAAAAAATTAGCAAATATGGCAATCGTTTTAAATGATACGGGTACTACTAAAGGCTATGGCTATGGCTATGGCTATGGCTATGGCTATGGCTACGGAAATGGATATTTAGATGAGGTTAAAAAACCTTGGTACAAACGATTGTTCTCGTAGCAAAAAAAAAGGAAGCAGTTTGCTTCTTTTTTTTTGGAAACAATTTAGGTGTTTTTTGAAAAGTAAATAATTCTTGGCAAAACAGAGTTTGCAGTAGTTTATTCGATTATCATCACTAGACTATCTATGAAATATGCCAACAATACTTGATATATTTTAGTTTCTAATCGTTGGGGTGAATGTATGTTAAATACAACAGATATGCTTTAATATAGAGAGAAAAAACATCAAATAGGGTTTTGTTGTTGTAAAGTACGCAAATAACGATTAGAGACTATGGTTATGGTGGCTTAGAGAAAGTGAAAAAAATAGCTTGCAAGAAAATAGTATTTGAAAGGTTAAATATATTTATTAAGATATTTAAGCTTGATTTCATTCTTTAACCAAATTCTGTAGTCTTTTCTATAAAGTGATTTAATCAAAATATTAATTCTATAATTCCAAGCTATTTTTAATTTTTTCCTCTTTCTAAATTTTTCACGAAAGACTCGGTTATTTAATAACTGGTTATAAATATTGTCATATTTCTGAATTTTTTTATTTGTTCTATTTGGGATAGTAGTATTGAATAATTGATTTTGAGCAGTAATAAAAGAATTAATGGGATTTTTAAATGCATTTAATTCATCCAAATAATTTTTCATATTTACTTTTTTTGAAAGGAGATATATATCATATGCTTTTCTTAATGAAATCAAATTATAAATAAACCCAAAATCATTTATTTGATGCACTAATAGGTTATAATGTAATTGCTCTGGGTATGCTATGAGATAAAAATTTTTAATTTTTATCAAGTTATTTTCGATATGAGAGTAGTTAAATTTCGGTCTATATCTTTCTCTCAATAATTCTTTGTGAACTTCAATCGCACCAATGTTGTCTTTTTTTATCATTGATGGATAATGTC